>FLNZ01005308.1_pt1 | contig 16264 bp, 10 predicted proteins | sample 1140391 | NCBI WGS metagenome assembly FLNZ01 (sample SAMEA3878171, study PRJEB12797) | bioreactor metagenome | biome: Moose rumen | place: Sweden | collected 2011-10
ATTTGGTCAGTCTCTTTTCATGGGACAGGCAGGGACCTACTTGATAAGGTCGTTGTAGTCCTTCTCCTTGTTGGGGATTACCCAGGTCCAGTTGTTGGCGTCGGTGGGTTTGAGGGTAATGGCAAACGTGGAGTGGAAACTGCCTCCGTTGGCGATGGACTTGCGGACGATGGGCTGCTTCCAACGCTTGTAGTCGAACCAGTCGAAGCCTTCACCCCACAGGTCGATGCGGCGATACAGCTTGACCTCGGTGAGCAGGTCGTCTCCGGTCTTGGTGCAATTGTAAGCGCTGTCGTGATTCTTGTTCAGCTCGTTCAGCAGCTTCTGGGCTTCGGCCTCCTTGTTCAGATGGCAGTCGGCCTCCGCTTCGGTGAGGTACATTTCCGCGGAACGGAAAATGTTGAAGGAACCTCCGCCCGGATAGAAGGAGCACATGTGCTTGAACTGCATATACATGAACACGAGGCTGGTGCTGTACAGCTTGTCGCCGAATTCCTTGAAGGCACGGGTCTGGAGCAGACCGGTGCTGCGCCCGGTGGTCTTGTTCAGCTTGGATTCCGCGTATTCTTCCTCGGTGGGCTCCAGCCAGAGCCTGCGGCGGCTGTCGGTTTCCGGAATTTGGTCGTAAAGCTCCTTGCTGATGGCGGTAGGATAAGAACGGCAGTTGCTGGAAGAAGCGTTGGAGCCTTGGTAGGCGTAGAAGCTATAGTAGTAGATGGTTTGGTCGGAAGCTTCGTACACACCCCAAATCCATTCGTCGTTGGGCTCGTTGAAGCCGCTGTCCAGATACTGGCTCTCGGACATCAGCGGATGGTCGGCACGGGCCAGGGCTGCATACTGGGCTGCGGTGGCCCAGTCTTCGCGGGTAAGGGCGGCACGGGCATAGATTGCGTACGCAACTTCAAGGTCGGGAGCATAGAATTCACCCTTGCCACGGCTGATGCCGGAAGCCTTGAACAGGGAGATGGCCAAATCCAGATCGTCATAGACCTGCTTGTAGGTCTCGGCCAGGGTGGAAAGACCCTGGGCTCCGTCTGAGAGATCTATGCGGAGGACGATTCCAGGATCGGCGCCATTGTTGCTGTCTACCCAGCGGTGGCTATAAAGCTGGGAAAGCATAAAGAACGAATAGGCGCGGAAGCACAGGGCCTGAGCCTTGATGAACTTCAGTTCGGAAGCTACGTCTTCCCCGTCGGTTTCGATGCCGCAGATAACCTGGTTGGCATTTCCCACCAGCTTGTAATAATAGAACCAGGGATAGTAGTCGTAAGGGGATGTGTCACGTTCCTGATAGGTACTGTTCCACAAGGCGGCCCAACCGGTTTGGTTGCACTTCTGCATGTCGTTTCCGGTAAAGTTGCCATACCAGGACTTGATGGTGCCTTCCCCGTTCATGCCCTGCGTACTAAGATACTGGGTAGTCATCATCTTGCTGAGACCGTTGACGGCCAGGCGGGCCGCATCGGCATCGGAGAAGATGACATCGGGAGAAGCGGCGTATTCAGGCTGCGTATCCAGATACTCCTTGGAGCAGGAGACCAGGGCAAGGACTGCAGTGCAGGAAATCAAAATGCTATATAAGATATTCTTTTTCATGTCTTAATTCCTTTAATCAGATTAGAACTTGAAGGAAACTGCGGCAGAATATACCCTTGCGGTAGGCAGGTAGTTATACTGATAACCGCTGAATACCTGCTGAGGGTTCATGCCCTGACGGGCGGTGAAGGTGGCCAGGTTCTCGCAAGTGGCGCTGAGCGTGATGCCCTGCATCTTGAGGGCCTGGGCCCATTTCTTGGGAAGATCGTAGCTGATGGCCACATTCTTGACAACCAGATAACTGGCGTCGGTGAGCCAGCGGGAGCTGGTGCCGGCGTTGTTGTCGGTGGATGTTCCGTAGTTGATCTCCGGGAGGCCGTTGGGGTCGATACGGTTGGGGTCCGTTTCCGTCATGCCGGCAGGGGCCTGCGTCCAGGAATTGAGCAGGTCGCGGTGCATGCTGTGAGGAGTGCTGCCCACGCTCATAAGGCCGGCATACACATTGTCATAAGTATATCCGCCCAGCGAATAGGTGAACAGGGCCGACAGCGAGAGGGATTTCCATCTGAGGCTGGCATTGAAGCTGCCATACACGTTCGGGAGGGAAGAGCCGTAGAAATCACGCTTGGCATACGTGGTCTTGTACACGTAAGGCGTGTCGTTGATCACGACATAATTGCCTGCCGCCATCAGGTTGTTGGCGAGCCCTTCTTCATCCGTGGCCGAGCCGAAGAGGACGGTTCCGTCGGCGGTATCGTCGTCGGTGATATAGTAGTCTTCCGAGTTGAACTCGTACAGGGACTGTCCGGTGAGCTGGTCTACGCCGGCGAACAGATACACGAAGTAGGCGTAGCGGTCACGGCCTTCCACTATCTTGTGCGGAGCCGAGACGATGCCGTCCTTGTTCTGCTCCGGGAGGGTGATCACCTTGTTGCGGATAAAGGAGGCGTTGGCGCCGATGTTGAAGGTCCAGTCGCGAGTGCGGACGATGTCCACGTCGGCCTCGACTTCCACACCCCGGTTGGAGATGACGCCCAGGTTCTTGGTAACCACAGATTCGGCGCTCCCGGAGGAAGTGGCGCCCGCGGAGAGCGGATTGTACACGTCGAAGAGCAGGTCTTTGTTCCGCTTGTCAAAGTACTCGATATTGAAGTTCAGGCGGTTGAACAGGCGGGATTCGAGACCCACGCCCCAGGACTGTCCGGTTTCCCATTTGAGGTCCGGGTTGGGGTTCTGGGACAGATAGTAGGCGCCCTGGTTGGCGTTCTGGTTGGCCGAATAAAGGGCCATGTAGCCATAGTATCCGGCACCGGCGTCGTTACCTACCTCGCCATAGTCGGCGCGGAGCTTGAGGGAATTCACCCAGGTAACGGAGGCCATGAAAGGCTCGTTGGAAATCATCCAGTTGGCGCCGACCGACCAGAAGTTACCCCAGCGGGCTTCCGGAGCGAAACGGGAAGAACCGTCCCGGCGGAAGGAAGCCTCCACATTGTAACGGTCCATGTAGTTGTAGCGGACACGTCCCAGCCAGCTTTCCGTACGGTAATTGTCGGCATAGCCGTCGATATCCGTCATGTCGGTGAAGTTGGTCATGTATCCCTTGCCGGCAAAGACCTGGGTGGTCTTGTAATTGTACAGGTAATCCCTGTTCCAATAATAGTTCTCATGGCCGGCGAGCACGTTCACGTTGTGGTTGCCGAAGGAGTGCGTCCAGCGGAGCTGCTCCTGGACATTGTAATTCTTGTAGCGGTAAACCACCTTCTTGGCACGGCCGGAGTTGCCCTTGCCGTCGCCGATGATGGCGTTGTTGTACGTGTGGTTGTCTGAATTGCGGACGTTAAGGTCTCCCTTTACAGTGAAGGTAAAGTCCTTGAGGAAGTAGAAGTCTACGAAGGCGATACCGTCCAGGGTGTTGCGCACCGTTTCGTTGGAATCCAGGGCATTCTCCCAGATGACGTGACGGTCTAGGTACTGGTTACGGGTGGAAACGATGGAACCGTCTGCGGCCGTGTAGGAACCCGGATCGTACTGCTTGGCGCCGAACTCGTCCAGCATATAGTTGCCGGTTAGCACGTCGTGCAGGTGAACCGGATAGATGGGAGCGATGTTACGGCAATACATGAACGGGTTCACGTAGCTGTTGCTGCCGTCGCCGATACCGGAGGAGTTCAGGGAGGACTGGTGGCTGCCGGACAGGTTCAGACCGACCTTGATGTAAGAAGCGGGCTGCACGTTAACCACCGCGCGGCCGGTGAAACGGTTGAAGTTGGAGTTGTACAGGAAGCCGTTCTCGTCCAGGTAGCCGAGCGAGAAATAGGCATTGGCCTTGTCGCTGGCCGTGCTGGCGGTGAGGTTATACTCCTGACGGTATCCCTTGCGGATGGTCTGGTCGAACCAGTTCAGGTCGTCGGTATAGCCAGACAGGATGGCTGCGTCCGAAACCAGTTTTCCGTCGGCGGTGAACAGGGCGTCGTCGGCCTTGTTGTAGATATTCAGGTAGAGAATGTCTCCCACCAGGTTGGCGCCGGCATAGGCACCTGCGGTTTCCAGGTCGTCGCCCTGCGAGACCCGGTAATTGCGCAGGTTCTGCCACTCCATTTCCATGAATTCATTGGCGCTGGCCAGGTCGTATTCCTTGATACCCCGCTCGAAGATACCCTGCTTGATGTCCAGGGTCATGGAAAGGCGGGTGTTTGCCGTAGCGCTCTTGGTGGTGATGAGGATGACGCCGTTGGAGGCGCGGTTGCCGTACAGGGCGGCGGAAGCCGCATCCTTGAGGACGGTCATGGACTCTATGTCGGCCGGGTTCAGGTCGGAAATGTTTCCGCCGAACGGAACGCCGTCAATCACATACAGCGGAGAAGAACTGCCGTTTACCGTTCCCACGCCACGGATGCGGATGCTGGGCTCGGTACCGGGGGCGCCATACGAGCTGGCCACCTGGATACCGGTTACCGTTCCCTCCAGGGCCGAAGTGACGCTGGAAGAAGGCCGGTTCACAATTTTATCGGAGTCCACCGAAGAAATGGCGCCCGTAAGGGTGGAACGCTTGGCGGCGCCGTAAGCGATGGTGACCACGGCTTCGTCCAACAGTTCCATGTCGGCCTGCAGGGCCACATTCACCACATTCTGGATGGGAACCTCCACGGTTACCATGCCGATGGAGGAAATCTCCAGGGTGGTAGCGTTGGCGGGAACGCCCGGGAGGACGAAATGACCATAGACATCCGTAACTACACCGATGGACGTACCCTTGACAATGACGGAAGCGCCGATGGCCGGAGAGCCGTCTTCTTCCAGGGTAATGTTACCGGTGACAGTACGGGTTTGAGCAAAGATGCCCCCCCCAATGGTAAGGAAGAGGCTCAGCATGAATAGCAAAGCTTTTTTACCCATAGTGTTTTAAATTAGAATATATTGTAGTTTCTGTTTATATTCGGATACAATAATAGTCATTATTTTCTAATAATAAAAATCGGCCCGATACTTTGGTAAAAGACCGGGCCGGTTTAAAGGAACTTAAGAACCGCCTCAGAGGTCGTTCATCACCTCCATCGCCTCGGTTCTGGAACCCACTACAATGTCTTGGTAGCGGGCCAGACCCGTGCCGGCGGGAATCAGGTGGCCGCAGATGACGTTCTCCTTGAGGCCCTCCAGATAGTCCACGCGGGCGCGGATGGCAGCTTCCGAGAGCACCTTGGTGGTTTCCTGGAAGGAAGCGGCCGAGATGAAGGAACCCGTCTTGAGGGCGGCGCGGGTGATACCCTGGAGCACCTGGGAAGCGGTGGCCGGACGGGCCGGACGCACTGCCATCATCTTCATGCCCTGACGCTCCAGCGAGGAATTCTCGCCGCGCACGTCGCGGGCCGAAATGATGTCCCCTTCCTCGTAACGGATGCTGTCGCCGGGATCCTCTACATAGAACTTCCCGAAGATGGCGTCGTTGCGGTCCATGAACTCCCACTTGTCCACCAGTTCCTCCTGGAGGAATTCGGTGTCGCCGGGGTTGTTGATCATGACCTTGCGCATCATCTGGCGCACGATGATCTCGAAGTGCTTGTCGTTGATCTTCACGCCCTGCAGACGGTACACGGCCTGAATCTCGTTCACGATGTACTCCTGCGCCTTCACAGGACCCAGGATGTTCAGGATGTCGGTAGGGGAAGTGCCGCCGTCGCTCAGACGGGTACCGGCCCTCACATAGTCGTTCTCCTGCACCAGGATCTGCTTGGTCATGGGCACCTCGTATACGCACTCCTTGCCGGAGCGGTTCTTGATGGTGATCTTGCGTTTGCCCCTCTTCACATCGCCCATGTGCACCTCGCCGTTGATTTCGGAGAGGATGGCGGGGTTGGAAGGAGTACGGGCTTCGAAGAGCTCGGTCACACGCGGCAGACCGCCGGTGATATCGCTGGCCTTGCCCACGGCGCGCGGGATCTTGATAATCACGTCGCCCACCTTCACCTCCTGGCCGTCGCTGATCATGATATGGGCGCCCACCGGCAGGTTGTACTGACGGAGGATTTCTCCCTTGTCGTCCAGGATGAGCATGGAAGGCGTCCTGGTCTTGTCGCGGCCCTCGATAATCACCTTGTCCGTGGCGTTGGAGAACTCGTCGGCGCTCTCCTCGCGGAAGGTGACGCCGTCGGCCATGTTCTCGAAGCGCACCTTACCGGCGATTTCGGCGATGGTGGTGGCGTTGTAGGCGTCCCACTCGCAGATGAGGTCTCCGTTGTGCACGGAATCCCCGTCCTTGAAGTACAGCACGGAGCCGTAGGGCACGTCGTACTGGGAGTAGTTCATGCCGGTACGCTCGTCCTGGATGCGGAGTTCGGCCATCCGGGACACCACGATCTGGCTGACAGTGCCATCCTCGTTGGTGCGCTCGATGGTGCGGAGCTCCTCGAAGGCCAGCTTGCCCTCGTACTTGGAGACGATGGAAGAATCGGCCACCGAACCGGAAGCGGTACCGCCCACGTGGAAGGTACGGAGGGTAAGCTGGGTACCCGGCTCGCCGATGGACTGGGCAGCAATCACGCCCACCACCTCGCCGGTTTCCACCATGCGGGAAGTGGCCAGGTTGCGGCCGTAGCACTTGGCGCACACGCCCTTGCGGGATTCGCAGGTGAGCACGCTCCTGATTTCCACCTGCTCGATGGGGAGGGTGTCGATGAGGGCGGCCACATCCTCGCGGATTTCTTCGCCGGCAGCGATGATGAGCTCTCCGTTGAGCGGGTTGATGATATCGTGGACGGAAGTACGGCCGAGGATACGCTCGCCCAGGGATTCCACCACCTCGTCTTTGTTCTTGATGGCGGTGGCAATGAGGCCGCGGAGGGTTCCGCAGTCTTCCTCGGTGATGATCACGTCGTGCGACACGTCCACCAGACGCCTGGTCAGGTAACCGGCATCGGCCGTCTTGAGGGCCGTATCGGCCAAACCCTTGCGGGCGCCGTGGGTGGAGATGAAGTACTCCAGCACGGACATGCCTTCCTTCAGGTTGGACACGATGGGGTTCTCGATGATTTCGTTGCCAGCGGCGCCGGACTTCTGCGGCTTGGCCATCAGGCCTCGCATGCCGCAGAGCTGTTTGATCTGCTGGGTGGAACCACGGGCTCCGGAATCCAGCATCATGTACACGGGGTTGAAGCCCTGCTGGTCGGCCGAAATCTGCTTCTTCACGATGGAAGTGAGCTGGTTGTCGATGGACGTCCACAGGTCGATGACCTTGTTGTAGCGCTCGTTGTTGGTGATGAAGCCCATCGCATAGTTGTTCTTGATGGCCTCCACCTCGCCGTAACCCTTTTCGATCAGGGCGTTCTTCTCCGGCGGTACCAGCACGTCTCCCAGGTTGAAGGAGATGCCGGCGCGGAAGGCCTGGTCGTAACCCAGGTTCTTTATGTCGTCCAGGAACTGGGCGGTACGGGTTACACCGGTAGACTTGATCACCGTTGTGATGACGCTGCGGAGGGCTTTCTTGCCCAGCTCTTCGTTCACGTACGGAACTTCTTCCGGCATGAACTGGTTCACAATGATGCGGCCGGCCGTGGTCTTCACCATTTCCGTTCCCTTGGAGGCGTCCTGCTTGTCCTTGGGCAGACGCACATAGATGGGGGCGTGCATATCGATTACCTTTCCGTCATAGGCGATGATCACCTCTTCCGGACCATAGAACTTTAGCCCCTCGCCCTTGGCGCCGGGACGCTCCTTGGTAATGTAGTACAAGCCCAGCACCATATCCTGGGAAGGAACGGTGATAGGGGAACCGTTGGCCGGGTTCAGGATGTTGTGCGAACCCAGCATGAGCAGCTGGGCCTCCATGATGGCGGCATTGCCCAGCGGCAGGTGAACGGCCATCTGGTCGCCGTCGAAGTCGGCATTGAAAGCCGTACAGGCGAGCGGATGCAGCTGGATGGCCTTGCCCTCGATCATCCGGGGCTGGAAGGCCTGGATACCCAGACGGTGCAGGGTGGGAGCACGGTTCAGCAGCACGGGATGGCCCTTCATCACATTCTCCAGGATGTCCCAGATCACGGGATCCCTGCGGTCTACAATCTTCTTGGCGCTCTTCACCGTCTTTACAATTCCGCGCTCGATGAGCTTGCGGATTACAAACGGCTTGTAAAGCTCGGCGGCCATGAATTTGGGAAGGCCGCACTCGTGCATATTGAGCTCGGGACCTACAACGATAACCGAACGGGCGCTGTAGTCCACGCGCTTGCCCAGGAGGTTCTGGCGGAAGCGGCCCTGCTTGCCCTTGAGCGAATCCGACAGGGACTTGAGGGCGCGGTTGCTCTCGCTCTTGACGGCCGATGACTTCTTGGAGTTGTCGAAGAGGCTGTCCACAGCTTCCTGGAGCATGCGCTTTTCGTTGCGGAGGATCACTTCCGGCGCCTGGATCTCGATGAGTTTTTTGAGGCGGTTGTTACGGATGATCACCCTGCGGTAGAGGTCGTTGAGGTCCGAGGTGGCGAATCGGCCGCCATCCAGCGGAACCAGCGGGCGCAGGTCCGGAGGGGTAACCGGAATCACCTTCATGATCATCCATTCCGGACGGTTCACGTCCTTGGATTCCTGGAACCACTTCACCACGGACAGGCGCTTGAGAAGCTCGGTCTTGCGCTGCTGGGAACCTTCGTTGCGCATGGCGTGGCGGAGTTGTTTGCCCAGCTCGTCCACGTCAATTTCCTTCAGGAGGTCGTAGATGCCCTCTGCGCCCATCTTGGCCACAAAGTTCATGCTGTCTTCCCAGGTGCCTTCCTCTTCCTTCTTGTGCCTGAGGTCGTACATCCGCTCGTGGGCGGTGAAGTATTCGTCCTCGGAAAGCAGGTCCATCTTGTGCACGCGCATTTCCTCGGGAACCTCCTCGCTGTCCAGCAGGCCCGGGTTCACCACGATGTACTTCTCGTAGTAAATCACGGATTCCAGCTTCTTGGAAGGGATGCCCAGAAGGGCCGATATCTTGTTGGGAGCGCTCTTGAAGTACCAGATATGCGCCACCGGAACGGTGAGGGTGATATGGCCCATGCGCTCGCGGCGGACCTTCTTCTCCGTCACTTCCACACCGCAGCGGTCGCACACGATTCCGCGGTAGCGGATTCGCTTGTACTTGCCGCAGTAGCACTCGTAATCCTTGGTGGGACCGAAGATCTTCTCGCAGAAGAGGCCTTCACGCTCCGGCTTGTAAGTCCTGTAGTTCACCGTTTCCGGCTTCAGGACCTCTCCGCAGGAACGCGCGGTGATGTCTTCCGGCGAGGCGAGCGAGATGGAAATGCGGGAGAAATTGCTCTTTACCTTGTTTTCCTTATTGTTAAAAGCAGGCATAGTCTTTACTTTCTATTTGTCCATGATTAGTCCAGTGTGACCTTGAGACCCAGGCCGCGGAGTTCGTGCAGGAGCACGTTCAGCGACTCGGGGATACCGGGAGTGGGCATCGGGTCGCCCTTCACGATGGCTTCGTAGGTCTTGGACCGTCCGTTCACATCGTCGGACTTCACGGTGAGAATCTCCTGGAGAGCATTGGCGGCGCCGTAGGCTTCGAGGGCCCAGACTTCCATTTCACCAAAACGCTGGCCGCCGAACTGCGCCTTGCCGCCCAGCGGCTGCTGGGTGATGAGCGAGTACGGGCCGATGGAACGGGCATGCATCTTGTCGTCCACCATGTGGCCCAGCTTGATCATGTAGATGACACCCACGGTGGCGGGCTGGTCGAACCAGTCGCCGGTACCGCCGTCGCGGAGGTTCGTCTTGCCGAAGCGAGGCACGCCGGCCTTGTCCGTGTAGGAGCAGATTTCCTCGATGGAGGCGCCGTCGAAGATGGGCGTGGAGAACTTGAGGCCCAGTTCACGGCCGGCCCAACCGAGCACGGTCTCGTAAATCTGGCCCAGGTTCATACGGGAAGGCACGCCCAGCGGGTTCAGCACTATGTCCACCGGAGTTCCGTCCTCGAGGAACGGCATGTCTTCCTGGCGAACAATCTTGGCCACGATACCCTTGTTGCCGTGACGGCCGGCCATCTTGTCGCCCACGGTGATCTTGCGCTTCTTGGCAATGTACACCTTGGCAATCTGCATGACGCCGTTGGGGAGTTCGTCCCCCACCTTGATCTTGTCCAGTTCGCGCTTGGAGCGGGTTTCGCCCTCTTTCTGGGCGATGCAGTAACCGCTGATGAGGTCGCGCACCATCTGGGCGGTCTTGGCGTCGTTCACCCACTTGGCCGTGGAAATGTTCTGGTAATCGGCATCCTTGAGGCCCTGGAGGGTGAACTCCTTGCCCTTCGGGAAGATTTCCACGCCGTAGAGGTCGCTCACGCCGGCGCTCTTCTTGCCGCCCACCAGGCTCCACAGTTTGTCGATGAAGGAGGCGCGGAGCTTGTCGGACCAGGCCGCAAACTCTTCCTGCTTGATCTCGATGCGGGTCTTCTGCTCGGTCTTGGAACCGCGCTTGCCGGTTTCCTTGGAAACCTTGGCGTACAGGGCGGTCTTGATTACGGTGCCGCTGAGGGAAGGATTGGCCTTCAGGGAGGCGTCCTTCACGTCGCCGGCCTTGTCGCCGAAGATGGCCTTGAGGAGCTTCTCTTCAGGAGAAGGATCGCTCTCGCCCTTCGGGGTAATCTTGCCGATCATGATGTCGCCCGGCTCAATGTGGGCGCCGATGCGCACGATACCGTCCTTGTCCAGGTCCTTGGTGGCATCCTCGCTCACGTTCGGGATGTCGGAGGTGAGTTCCTCCATGCCGCGCTTGGTCTCACGGACTTCCGTCAGGTACTCGTCCACGTGGATGGAAGTTAGGATGTCCCACTTCACCATTTCCTCGCTGAGCACGATGGCGTCTTCGTAGTTGTAACCCTTCCAAGGCATGAAGGCCACCATCAGGTTGCGGCCCAGGGCCAGTTCTCCCTTTTCGGTGGCGTAGCCCTCGGTGAGCACCTGACCGCCCTTCACGGTGTCTCCCTTGCGCACAAGGGGCTTAAGCATGACGGTTGTGCTCTGGTTGGTCCGGCGGTAGATAGGAAGCTTGTACACAGTTTCTTCCGGCTGGAAGCTCACAAACTTCTCGTCCTCGGTCCTCTTGTATTTGATGTGGATTTCGTTGGCATCCACATAGGTGACGGTACCCTCGCGATCGGCTATGATCTGGGTGCGGGAGTCTATACATACCCGCTCTTCCAGGCCGGTACCCACGATGGGGCTCTCCGGGCTCAGGAGCGGAACGGCCTGGCGCATCATGTTGGCGCCCATCAAGGCGCGGTGCGCGTCGTCGTGCTCCAGGAACGGAATCAAGGAGGCCGCCACGGAAGCCATCTGGTTCGGGGCCACGTCCATGTAGTTCACCTCTTCCTTGGTGACCAGCGGGAAATCGGCCTCCAGACGGCACTGGATACGGTCGTCCAGGAGCTGTCCGTCGTCCGACATGCCCACGTTGGCAAGGGCCACGTGCTGGTTCTCCTCCTCCTCGGCGCTCATGTACTTCCAGCCTTCGTCGGAGAGGTCCACCTTTCCGTCGTGCACCTCGCGGTACGGGGTTTCGATGAAGCCCAGATTGTTGATGCGGGCATACACACACAGGGAGCTGATAAGGCCGATGTTAGGGCCTTCAGGCGACTCGATCGGGCACAGGCGGCCGTAGTGCGTGTAGTGCACGTCACGGACCTCGAAACCGGCCCTGTCACGGGAAAGGCCTCCGGGACCCAGGGCGCTGAGACGGCGCTTGTGCGTAATCTCGGCCAGGGGGTTGGTCTGGTCCATGAACTGGGACAGCTGGCTGGTGCCGAAGAAGGAATTGATCACCGAAGACAGCGTCTTGGCGTTGATGAGGTCGATGGGGTTGAACTGCTCGCTGTCGCGCACGTTCATCCTTTCGCGGATGGTACGGGCCATGCGGCTGAGGCCTACGCTGAACTGGTTGGCCAGCTGCTCGCCCACGGTACGCACGCGGCGGTTGCTCAGGTGGTCTATATCGTCCACCGTCGCACGGGAGTTGATAAGCTGGATCAGGTATTTGATGATTTCCACGATATCCGTGTTGGTGAGCACACGCACACCGGGATCCGTATCCAGTTTCAGTTTCTTGTTCAGCCGGTAACGGCCCACGCTCCCGAGGTCGTAGCGCTTCTCGCTGAAGAAGAGCTTGTCGATGACGTCGCGGGCGGTGGCTTCATCCGGCGGTTCGGAGTTGCGGAGCTGCTTGTAGATGTAGTTCACAGCCTCGATTTCCGTATTGGTGGGGTCTTTCTGCAGGGTGTTGTAAATGATGGAGTTCTCTGCAGAGACCGCCTCGTCTTTCTGAAGCAGAATGGTCTTCACATCCGTATCGGCAATGCGGGCGATGGTGTCCTCGTTCAGGATTTCGCCGCGTTCCACGATAGCGATGGTCCGCTCAATGGGAATCACTTCGCCGGTATCCTCGTCCTCGAAGTCCTCGATCCAGGTCTTGAGCACGTTGGCCGCCAGTTTGCGGCCTTCGTTCTCCTGGAGGAGTTCGGGAGTGGCTTCCACTTCGTCGGCAAGGCCGAAGCGGTCCAGGATATCTTTGTCGGAGCTATAGCCGATAGCCCTGAGGAGCGTAGTGACAGGCAGCTTCTTCTTCCGGTCGATGTAAGCGTACATCACGTTGTTGATGTCTGTCGCGAACTCGATCCAGGAACCCTTGAAGGGGATGATACGGGCGGAATAGAGCTTGGTGCCGTTGGCATGCATGCTCTGGTCGAAGAAAACGCCCGGCGAGCGGTGAAGCTGCGAAACGATGATTCTCTCGGAGCCGTTGATGATGAACGTACCGGCGGGGGTCATGTAAGGGATGTTCCCGAGGTAAACGTCCTGCACGCGGGTGTCGAAGTCCTCGTGCTCCGGGTCCGTGCATGAAAGGCGGAGTTTAGCCTTCAGAGGGACATTGTAAGTGAGCCCTCTCTCAAGACACTCTTCGATTGAATACTGCGGCGGATCGATAAAATAATCGATGAAGGTGAGCTCGTAGTTGTTGCGTGTGTCTTCAATCGGAAAAATTTCCTGGAACACCTGGAACAGGCCTTCGCTGCGGCGGCTGTCCGGGGTGGTTTCCAGCTGGAAGAAGTCCCTGAAAGACTTCAGCTGGACGTCCAGAAGGTCAGGATATTCCAGAATTTTGGATGTTGCGAAGTTAATTCGCTTATTGCTAGTCTTATTAGACATGTTCTGCCTTCGTTAGGGGGAATAATTTTTAAAGACGGAAAAAAGGTTTAGAGCCTGCTGTGGGCTCTAAACCTGTGGGGGGTCTCCCATATAGGGAGCGGGAAGAACTTATTTGAGTTCTACCTCGGCGCCGGCTTCCTCGAGGGCAGCCTTCAGGGCCTCGGCCTCTGCCTTGGAGACCTTCTCCTTGATGGCGACAGGGGCTTTGTCCACCAGTTCCTTGGCCTCTTTCAGACCAAGACCGGCATTCTCCTTGACGGCCTTGATGACCTGAAGCTTAGCCTGACCGGCGCTGGTGAGGACAACGTCGAATTCGGTCTGCTCTGCGGGAGCGGCAGCTTCGGCGCCAGCGGCGGGAGCGGCAACTGCAACAGCTGCAGCAGCGGGCTCAATACCATATTCTTCCTTCAGGATCTTAGCAAGTTCCTGGACATCTTTGACGGTGAGGTTCACAAGTTCCTCTGCGAGTTTTTTAACGTCTGCCATAATTGTAAATATTTAAAATTGTTATTATTAGTTTTTCTTTTCTTCCATGGTCTTGAGGACTCCGGCGATGGTCTGGCCACCGGCGTTCTGCAGGGCGGAAACCACATTCTGCAGCGGGGACTGGAGCATGCCGATAATCTGGCCGATGAGTTCCTCGCGAGACTTGATATTGACAAGGGCTTCCAGTTTGTCGGCCCCTACGAAAGCGCACTCCTGCACATAGGCAGCCTTGAGGGCGGGCTTTTCGCTGCCGGCCTTGTTGTACTTCCTGATGAGCTTGGCGGGAACGGCCGGAGCTTCGGTGTACATGAGGGCGGTATTGCCTTCCAGGGCGGGGACAAGGGCCTCGAGCTCGGGGTTCTGGGCATCCTTGATCACCTTGTGGAGGAGGGTGTTCTTGACAACGGTAAGCTTGATTCCTTCGTTGAAGCAGTCGCGGCGCAGGGCGGCGGTATCACCGGCGTTGAGACCTGCGATGTCCACTAAGTAGAAGTTGGGGTATTGAGCCATGTTGGCCTTGATGGCCTCGATAACCTGTGCTTTCAATTCCTTTTTCATTTCTCTTTCCTCCTACACATTAGTCGGCGGTGAAGCCTTTGGGGTCGATTTTGATAGCCGGGCTCATGGTGGTGCACAGGGTGCAGGCCTTGAAATAGGTGCCCTTGAGTGTCTGGGGCTTGAGTTTGAGCACTGCGGAAACGAATGCACGGGCGTTCTCCTCGATCTGCTGGGCAGTGAAGGAGGCCTTGCCGATGGCGGCGTGGATGATACCGGTCTTGTCCACCTTGAAGTCGATCTTACCGGCCTTCACTTCCTTGACGGCGTTGCCGATCTCCATGGTCACGGTGCCGGTCTTGGGGTTCGGCATGAGGCCGCGGGGACCCAGGATACGGCCAATCTGGCCTACCTTGGCCATCACGGAAGGAGTACAGATGATAACATCTACATCCGTCCAGCCTTCTTTGATTTTCTGGATATAGTCGTCCAGACCTACATAGTCTGCGCCGGCTTCCTTGGCCTCGTTCTCCTTGTCGGGAGTACAGAGCACCAGGACGCGGGTGACTTTGCCGGTTCCGTTGGGAAGGGTGACAACGCCACGGATCATCTGGTTGGCCTTGCGGGGGTCTACACCCAGATTGGTGGTGATTTCCACGGAAGCGTCGAATTTGGTATAGGTAATCTCCTTCAGAAGCGCGCAAGCATCGGCGAGGGAGTAAACCTGCGTCTTGTCATACTTGGCAAGGACGGCTTTCTGGTTTTTGGTCAGTCTGCTCATAGTTACTTACGTGTTTAGAGGTTCTGGGGAAATTCGCCTTCCACCTTGATACCCATGGAACGGGCGGTACCGGCCACCATCCGCATTGCGCTTGCAAGGGTGAATGCGTTGAGGTCCGGCATCTTGGACTGGGCAATCTCTTTAACCTGGTCCCAGGTTACGCTTGCCACTTTCTTACGGTTGGGCTCACCGGAAGCCTTGCTGATCTTGGCGGCTTCCTTGAGGGATACGGCCACAGGGGGCTGCTTGACCTCGAACGAGAAGGACTTGTCGGAGAACACCGTGATTACCACAGGGAGAACCTTGCCGGCCTGGTCCTGGGTACGGGCGTTGAACTGCTTGCAGAAGTCCATGATGTTCAGGCCCTTGGAACCAAGTGCAGGTCCCACCGGGGGTGCAGGATTCGCTGCTCCGCCTTTGATTTGGAGCTTGATGAATCCGGTAACTTCTTTTGCCATGATTTAAACTACTCTTTAGTTACTTGTGTAAAGCTGAGTTCCAGTAGTGTCTTCCTTCCGAAGATCACAACCACTACCTTGAGTTTGCTCCGCTCCTGGAGAATATCTTCCACTGTTCCGCTGAAACCGCTGAAAGGACCGTCCGTGATGCGGACGTTCTCCCCAACGGTGAAATTAACCTCTGTCTCGGCTGCATTCACGGCATTTTCGTCCTGGACGCCCAGGATGCGCTGGGCTTCCTCGTCCCGGATGGGAACGGGGACGCGCTCGGTGGGACCGTTGCCGGTCTTTTCCGTAAGGAAGCCGGACATTCCGGGAATGCCGTTTCGAATCACGTACTCGAGGTCCGGATTCAACTCTGCATGAATAAGGACATAGCCCGGGAAGAGGAGCCTTTCCACCTCTTTCCGTTTGCCGTTCTTGGTTACAATCTCTTTCTTGACAGGCACAAGAACCTGGTCTACAATTGCTTGCAGATCGGCGTGTCTCTCAATTTCCTTTACGAGATATTCGGCGGCTTTCTTTTCCTTGGTTCCCGCGGTACGCAGCACGTACCATTTCTTGTCAGCCATAAGGTTTATGAATCAGTTACAGTGCGTAAATAAACTCCATCAAATGCTGGAAAGCAAAGTCAATCAGGAAAAGCACCACGGCAAGCACCACAGTTGCCACCAGCACAAGCAGTGCAGACTCCTGCAGCTTCTGCCAGGTGGGCCAGGTGACCTTCTTGGTAAGTTCCTGATAACAATCTTTCAGATAGTTAATGAACTTTCTCATCTTTGCTTACAATGGACCGGAGGAAAATTGGAAGCGGGAATCCTACGGTCTAACGTTAAACA
>FLNZ01000412.1_pt1 | contig 16164 bp, 15 predicted proteins | sample 1140391 | NCBI WGS metagenome assembly FLNZ01 (sample SAMEA3878171, study PRJEB12797) | bioreactor metagenome | biome: Moose rumen | place: Sweden | collected 2011-10
GCACCCCTCGTATTACCGCGGCTGCTGGCACGAAGTTTGCCGGTGCTTCCTCTCGAGGTACATTCAACTAACCCGAAAATTAGCCTTATTCCCTCACGACAGTGGTTTACACACCGAAATGCTTCTTCCCACACGTGGCGTTGCTGCATCAGGGTTCCCCCCATTGTGCAATATTCCCTACTGCTGCCTCCCGTAGGAGTCTGGGCCGTATCTCAGTCCCAATGTGGCCGATCACCCTCTCAGGCCGGCTACCGATCGTCGCCTTGGTGGGCCGTTGCCCCGCCAACTAGCTAATCGGACGCAAGCTCATCCCATGCCGATAAATCTTTTGTCAACCCCCTATGCAGGGGGCCACGGTATCCGGTATTACCCGCGCGTTGGCACGGCTATTCCCGGGCATGGGGCAGATTGCTTACGCGTTACTCACCCGTTCGCCGCTATGCATTGCTGCACCGCTCGACTTGCATGTATAAGACACGCCACCAGCGTTCGTTCTGAGCCAGGATCAAACTCTTCATTAATCTTTTAAAGTCTTGGTCCCGTTAATCACGTTCGTATCTTGACTTCCAAGAATTCTCTTGGACCCGTCACTAAGCACATCTCCGATTCCTTCAAACTGCTCAGTAGTCTCTCGTACTACTGCCCCGTCCGTTCGGCTCGCGCTTCCCGTCCGAGGGTGAGGCCAATTATAGAACTTTAAGCAGCCCCTGTCAAGGGGTTTTGCGCATTTTTTTCACTTTTTTTTCGTTTTTTCCCGGAAGACGCGCTTTAGGCCGTCCCAATCACCGGTTATCAACATTCTGTTGACAACATAGACTTTTGACCACCACGACCACTAATATGCCTCAACAATTCTACTATATGCATCCAGTCTTTCGGTAAGCCAGCGTTTCAAGCTTTCGATTTCGGTAGAATAAGCGCGTACAGGTGGCCAGCGCACGGCATCGTTTTCAAGGGCGGTCGCCGCGACGGCGGCATAACCGTCGAGTTTTCCAAACACATCCGCAAGAATCCCCGACTGCAATTCGCCGATCCTGGCCCTATAATCGGCAAGGAACCTGCCGTTACCAAACAAATTAACAAAGAATCCCGGTACGGCATAGCCGTCGTAGTTATTTTGTCCAAAACTGCCCCGCGAAAAGCCCATGTCGCCCGCCACATTGCACATTCCCCAGTCGTTCCTGTTTGCCGCAACGCAGTTGTAAGGACTCGTCGAGGGATTCGCACTCCCCAGAATCCACGACTGGCTCGTGAAGTATTCCTTACTTTCTTCATCCCAGCCGTAACCAAAACCGCCGTCGAAATCCCAGACAGGGCCGAAACGGTACATTCCCGCGTCATCCTTGTACAGGTACATGCTGCGGGGAGCCTCTAGCTCCACATTGCGCACCAGTTCCTGCAACAACACGAAATCGATAAAGCTCGCCACGTCGAGCAGCTTCTGCACGCTGTCGTAATCGGCACTCGCAATCGCCTGTTCCAGCACGGCAAAATCCGCAGCGATATTCTTGAGCTGGTCCGCCGAAATATCCTTGCGGGACTTGACCGCGACGGGCATCCCGTAGACTTCGCTATAGAAATTGTTCGTCGCCGTTGGAGAAAATTCCGGCCCGTCATCCTTGTCGAGGCTAAGAAGCACGCCTGCATTCCCGATGTTTACGCGGCTGCTAGCCCGCTCGATTTGCTCCGTCAGCTGGTATACGCCCTTGTAGTCTCCGTTGATTTCGACTTCCACGAAGCGGTTCGCGTTCACGAAGGCGAAATTTCCCATGTAACGCGCCATGTCGAAAGCGACCGCGTTCATGAACTTGCTCTGGTCACGGTAATTCGCCAAAAGCACCCAGTCCTTGTTGGCGGCAAGCCCGAGCACGGCTGTCTTGGTTTCGAACTTGATGCGGTAGGGTTTCTTGTCGTACCAGAGGCGGGTGGAATTTCCGCGCAGACGTATCTTGGCATTCGACGCAGGCAAATCCCCGTAGGCACCGTTGCCCGCGATTTCTATGGCGCAAAGGGAATAGACGCTGCTGTCCATGGTACTCGTATCGGCCATGGTAATGCGCAGGTAAGGGATTCCGTTGTTCGGAAGCGGCGTATCGGGGGGATCGACCCACAGGGAATTTACGGTTTCGACAATCCCTTCGGAACTGCTTGACCCCACCGACAGGGAATACTGCGCACCCAAGGAGGATTGCCCATCAGAGAAGGGCCGCCACGACGAAGAAGGCCCTTCTGCCGAAGAGGACGAGACGCCGATTTCCGCTGCAGGGTTTTCCACGCCCAGCCCGCCGCTAGAAACAGGGAACGCGAAGGACGTATCCGAAGCGGCATCTGGAATAGGCGCAGTACCCGCGAGATTGTCCGAAGAATCGCCACAGGCCATTAGACAAAGCGGAGCCGCAAGCAACAATCTACGAAGACGCCCGGCAACTCCGAACCCAAAACACACACCAAACATTTTTCACCTCACTGAACAATATAGAGCATTATCCCTCGCCCGAAAAGGGCGACAGGCGCAATTTTTCAATTATCCGTGTAAAAGGCGTTTAAGGCTGTCTGGCGCGCATTCGCCTACTTCAGTTCCTTGCCGTCACTGAAGGCGTTACCCACGCGGCGTTCCATCACGTAGTAGCCGTGGCCCGCAGGGTCGTAGCAGACCGGAGCGAGTTTTTCGACGGAGAGCTTGTCGCCTTCGAGTACCGACTCGTCGGCGGTCACGTTCACGATTTCGCCGAGCAGAAGTTCCGACTCGTCATCGTAGCTTACGAACTTGCATTCCAGTGCAAGCGGGAGTTCCGCAACCAGCGGGGCGTCCACGTGAGCGCTCTTGACGGCGGCAAGTCCCGACTTAGCAAACTTGTCGGCCACCTTGTTGCCCGAGGTTATTCCCAGGTAGTCGACGGCCTTGATGTTTTCTTCGTTGGCCATGCTCACGGTAAACGCCTTGCGCGCCTTGATGTTCGAGACCGTCTTGTGGCTTTTCGCTACGTAAATCGCCACCTGGTTCATGTCGCTGATGCTTCCCCAGGCCGCCACCATCGCATTGGCCGTGCCGTCCTCGTTGTAGGTCGCAATCACCAGCGCGGGTTGCGGGTACAGGTAAGTCTTGACTCCAAGATTCTTACGCATAAAAACTCCTTTGAAACGCGGCCTGATATTCTGCCGCCCATTTAGGCAAAATACAAAAAACATGACCTTCGAGTAGCGAAAAATAGTATCTTTAAGAATGTTTATGAAGAAGCCTGCAAGCAAAACCCCGCAGCCGAGGAACGAACGTACCCATGTGACGCACGAATTTCCGCCCCTGTTCGACCGCAATTCCCGCATCCTGGTACTCGGTTCGATTCCTTCGCCCAAATCGCGCGAGGTAGGCTTTTACTACGGGCACCCGCAAAACCGGTTCTGGAAGGTCATGGCCACGGTACTCGGCGAAAACACCCCCGAATCCATCGGGCAGAAAAAGGCCATGCTCAAGAAACACGGCATCGCCCTCTGGGACGTACTTGAAAGCTGCACCATTATCGGAGCAAGCGACACCAGCATCGAAGATGCGGTTCCAAACAAGATAAGCGGCCTTGTACAAAAGACAAAAATTACGCGTATCTTTTGCACGGGAGCCACCGCCCACGGGCTCTACCAAAAATACTGCGCCAGGGATGTCGGCATAGACGCCGCCAGGCTCCCTTCGACATCGGGAGCCAACTGTGCAGTTCCTTTCGAAAAACTGGTAGAAGCATACAAGGAGATTCTAGAATGCCCCTGAAGATTGAACGCAACGACATCACGAAGGTAAGGGCCGACGCCATCGTCAATTCCGCGAACAGGCACCCTGTTTGCGGGGGCGGTACCGAATACCAGATTTACGAGGCCGCAGGCCGCGAAGAGTTGCTGAAGGCACGCGAGCAGGTCGGAGCGCTGGGTGTTGCCGAGGTGGCGGTAACGCCCGCGTTCGCGCTAGACGCGAAGTACATCATCCACACCGTTGGTCCCAAGTGGAACGACGGCAAGTCCGGCGAAATTGCCGCGCTTGCGGGTTGCTACCGTAATGCCCTCGAAAAGGCGAAGGAACTGGGCTGCGAATCCATTGCCTTCCCGCTTATTTCCAGCGGGGTTTTCCGGTTCCCGAAAGATTACTCCGTAAAAATCGCCCTGCATACCATCGGCGAGTTCTTGCAGACAAACGAGATGGATGTGCTGCTGGTGGTTTTTGACCGCAAAGCTTTTGAAGTTTCTAAGGACTTGTACAGCGACATCCAGGCATTTATCGACGATAATTACGTACAAGATAAATATGGTGACGTGCGCCGATTTACCGGGCAGCGCTGGAGCCGCAACATCCCCGCTGACGAAGACTTTTTTAACTTCGCGGACAAGAAATGCCTCGTAGAGACAGACGGAATCAACGAACAGAGATTGCAATCGCCGCGCATTCTTGAATGTGCGGTGAAACAGGCAAAAAAAAGCCCCGCTACCCTCGAAGACATTCTTGCAAGGACGGGCGAAACCTTCTGCGACAGGCTCTTCCACTTGATTCACGAGAAGAACCTGGACGACGTGGAGGTCTACAAGAGGGCGAATCTCGACCGCAAGCATTTCTCGAAAATCCGCAGCAACGTGAAGTACAGACCCACCAAAAAGACGGCGCTTGCGCTCGCCATCGCGCTCTACCTGAACCTGGACGAGACAAACGACCTGCTCGCCCGCGCGGAACTCGCGCTTTCGCCCTCCAACAAGGGCGACCTGATTGTCAGGTACTTTATCGAACAAGGGAGGTACGACATCTGGGAACTGAACAGCATGCTTTTCAAGTTCGGGCAGCCCACCCTGGGTGCATAAAATGTCGCCTGGCAGGCGACCATTTTCACTTTCGCGGCGTCTATAATTGTCCCCGTAAACCGGCAGCGAAGGCAAAAGTCGCGAGTGCGCAATGCCAGCCGCCACTACCCAAGCCGCACGCATAGCGGCACGGAGGCAACCATGAAACAGGGACTCACCGAAATCGTATTTATCCTAGACCGCAGCGGTTCCATGAGCGGACTCGAAAAGGATACTATCGGGGGCTTCAACGGCACCATCGAAAAGCAGAAGCAGGAGGCGGGTGAGGCGTATGTCTCCACCGTGCTCTTCGACACCGAAATGGAAGTGCTGCACGACCGCGCCCCGCTCGCGCGTATCGAACCCCTGACCGAAAAGGAATACTACGCCCGTGGCTGCACCGCGCTCCTCGACGCCATCGGCGGCGCCATCCACCACATCGGAAACGTGCACAAGTACGCCCGCGACGAAGACCGCCCCGAAAAGACCATCTTCGTCATCACCACCGACGGCTACGAAAATTCGAGCCGCAAGTACACCGCCGAACACGTGAAGCAGATGATTGAACGCCAGAAGCAGAAGTACGGCTGGGAATTCATCTTCCTCGGCGCAAACATCGATGCCATCGAAACCGCAAGGAACTTCGGCATCGACGAATCCCGCGCCGCAAACTTCGTGAACGACGGCGCGGGAATCGGTGTCATGTACGAGGCGCAGTGCCACCTCGTGAGCGACATCCGCAACAACCGCAGAAATACTCGCAAGTGGAAAGAAAACGTCGACGCCGACTACATGCGGCGCGGAAGGAGCAACGGGAAATAGCCCGTAGCCTTATTCGCCTGCGTCGAGGCCCAGCGACCTGAGAATTTCCTTGCCCAAATTTAGCGCGAACGGGCGGCATTTACCGTTTGGACGGCAGCCTTGAGGGCATCCTTCTTGGCCTGTTCTTCTTCCGGGGTAGGTTTGGTATCTTCGAGCAGGCGGTCGGCCCACTCGTCCCAGAAGCGGCAACGTTCGCCGTCCAGCTTCATTTTCGCGAACTTCACCGGCTCGGTCTCCACCGCAAGCGTCACCGCCGATTCCTTGTAGGCCTGGGGGAGCCCCGACACATGGGCCATGCGCTGCTTGAGTTCGGCCACGGTGGCATCCAGGATGTCCACTTCGAAACGGCGTTCGATGTAACGGCGGGTAATGAACCCGAGCGCCATGAAGTAGTCGCCCTGGTTCCCTTCGGCAAGGTAGTTCTTCTGGCGCAGTTCCTTGAGGGCGAGCACCGCCTCTTCGTAGGGCGGGAGCCGTGGGGCAGCCCCCGCCTTCGCGAACTTTTTATGCAGGAACCAGCCCAGGAACACGAGCAGCGCGACACCCGCGACAATCAGCACGATATAGAGCCATTGCGGGAGTCGCGGGTCATCGAGCGGGTCTTCCGCTTCCAGGATGTCGGTTTCTTCGCCGGTAGTGCGCATGGACACCTTCACCGCCACCGGGTCGGTACCGGTCTTCACCGTATCGCTTCCCACCACGGCGCGCACCTGCTGCGGCGCGATGAGAAAGTCCCCGCTCACGAACGTGTTGAGGGTCGCAAGCCATACAAACTTCGCTGTACCCTTGGGCATGCCCTCCACCACCTTCTCGTTCTTCATCTCCTTGACCTCGAAACTCCCCAGGTTTCCCACGAAACTGGGCAGGTCCACGACGGCGTTTTCGGGTGCCGTCACCTGGATTTCGTAATTGAACATGTCGCCCACGAATACCTGGGCGTTGTCCACGTTTGCCTTGACCGAGACATCGAAGGCAAGTGCGGGGGCTGCGAAAAGGACACAAAGAATTGCAACCAGACGGCGGGAAAGCATGCGCGAAATACGGTACATAAAAACCTCTTCGCGTAGAATATACAAAATTCAAGTCGCAAAAATTTCGTGAATACACCGATAGCCGACAAAGGGGTTATTCAAATTCCCAGGTTCTCCAGCTTCTGCTTCCGGCGTTGCCAGTCTGGCAATCGTGTTTCCAGCAAGCGATAGAATTTTTTGTCGTGATTCGGGCATTTCAGGTGGCACAGTTCATGCACTACCACGTATTCGATACATTCCTTCGGGGCGGCAATGAGCCTTATGTTCAAAGTCAATATACCGCTTTTCGATAGCGAGCCCCAGCGAGTTTTCATGTCGCGGATTTGCAGGCGGACCGGAGCTGAGGACGGCGAAAAACGGGCCATACAAGCCTGAAAAACATTTTCAAACTGCATCTTGGCACGTTCACGCAACCATTCATCAAGGATTTTCTTCACAGTTGTGGGGCGAACATCCACAGAAACAATCCTAATGAAGCCGCCATCGATTTTCACCAAGCGTTCTTTGCCTTTTTCAACCTTCAATCGATAATGGCGACCTATATACAAGTGTGTCTCTCCGCCAAGATATTGCCTTGGAGGAGGCGCTTTAGGGAATTTCGCAAACCAGTCCTGTTTTTCGACTATCCACGGAGCCTTCTTTTGCACCTTCTGCGCAATCGCTTCGAGCGTCGCCCCTTGCGGGGCCCGCACCTGCACGGCGCTATCCGGCATTACGGAGATTTCCAGAGTCTTGCGGCGGCAGAATTCAACCGCGTACGCAATCTCCCGGTCTCCATATTTAACAACGCCCAGTTCATTCATGCGAACGCCGCCTTGCCACATTCATAATTGTATCTTCTAGCGCATCGATATCTTCATTCGTCCAACCAAATCGTCCACGCACCTGAATTGCATCAAACAATAAATCATCTAAATCATTGCGGACACTATTTTGTGCATCAGAATCTTCCCAAAATTGTACCTTTCGATGTTTTTCCAAAGAAGCAATGACAAATAGTGCGGTATCTACAGCAAGTCGTTTAGCTTCGATCACATCGCATTTGCCATCAAGCATAAATGCCGACAAGGCGACACCATAATACGCAGCAGCATCTTCGTTTTCGCTAATTTCTTCAGGCACGTCGTCACGTCTCTTGCTTTTGAAATTTTCCTCCAATCCTTTTACCTTAGAGAGATATTCATCTTCCGATATCTTTCCCGTCTGGAAACTATCGATGACATCTTGAATCATCTTCGAGAACTTAGTGTAAAAAGCAGGATCTTCTTCCATCTTTTCCGTCACGGTTTTCTTGAGCGCATGTGCTATTGAATCGGCACTCGCCGCCTTGCCTCGAACATCGTAACCATGTTTGTCATCGCTCAAATTTTTCGTAAACTTTGAGTCCAAAATATTCACAGGAGCAATAGTCTGCACCACATTGTCCGACTGGATATGCGTATCGAGCAACTTTTTGATTTTAGGCTCATATTCGCTGTAGTCCACATCGTCAGCGTAGCGGTGCTTTACGGACACGCGCATGTCCGAGAACATCTTGAATTCCCTGCGGAGCTGCGTCATGTCTTCGGCAGGGGTCTTTTCCAGGAACTTCTGCGATGACATTGCGATACTCAGGCATTTTCCGAAATCTCGCAGAGCCTTGTAAAAATCGTTACGGCGCTTTTCATCGGCCAGGTGGCGTTCCATCCGCTCGGGGTCGGCCTTGTTCTTGACACCCTTGAAAACATCCCACAGATTAGAACGCAACTGTGGCAACCCGTCCACTTGTTCTGACACATCGGTCAGCAAGCCTTCTAAATCTTCAGGATCAAAGCCTTCCAGCGCGTTGTACATCGCCAGAGCCGTATCTAGGTTTTCTTGCACGTTGGCGTAATCTACGATATAGCCGAAATCCTTCTTCTTGCCATCTTCTTCAAATAGGCGGTTCACGCGGGCAATCGCCTGCAACAGCGTATGTTCCTTGAGCGTGCGGCATAGATACAGAACAGTATTGCGTTCGGCATCAAAACCCGTCAGCAACTTGTCACAGACAATCAGTATTTCCGGCTTACCCGAGCCCTTGAAACTATCAATAATCGACCTATTGTATTCTTCTTCATCGCCGTAGCGTTCCATCATCTTTTTCCAGAATTTTGTCACGCGGTCACTCGGTTCTTCACCTACTTCCGAATAGCCTTCGCGTTCATCGGGGCCCGAAATGATGACATCGGAACTCACATGGCCAATCTCTTCTAAAAATTCATGGTATAAAAGAGCGGTTTCCTTGCTCGGTGCCACGAGTTGGGCCTTGAACGGAGTCCCTTTCCAGTTTGCGCGGAAATGCTCGCTGATATCAAACGCACGCATATAAACCACGCGTTCAGCCTTGTTCAGCATTTCGGCACGGGCATATTTCTTTTTAAGGTCGGCCTTCTGCTTTTCATTCAGCCCCGCCGTAAAACGGTCGAACCAAAGGTCTATTGCCGCCTTGTCCTGCTTGAGTTCTGCGTGACGACCCTCGTAAAGTAACGGCACAACGGCACCATCCTCATTCGCCTGTTGGATTGTATAGCTCGGCTTGAGCATCCCGCCAAACTTGCCAAAACTGTTCTTTTCCTTTTTCATCAGCGGCGTTCCCGTAAAGCCGATGTAACAGGCGTTCGGGAGCATCTGCTTCATGCGCGCATGCAAGTTCTTGTATTGTGTGCGGTGTGCTTCATCCACAAGCAAAAAGATGTTGTTTGATTTTTCAACGTATTGGCGTTTGTTCAGCGCCTTGTCGAACTTGTTGATAACGGTCGTTATCACGGCAGAATTGTCAGACTCCATAAGGTTGAGCAAATTCTCACCCGAGGTCGCCTTGATGACCTCCACACCACAATTTTTGAAGGTATCGTATATTTGCTTATCCAAATCCTTGCGGTCGGTAACCAACACAACTCGAGCATTCTTGATATTACAATCGGGATCATATGTCGAATCCAGCACAATTCCTCGAGCAAGCATCACCATCGAAAGAGACTTGCCCGACCCTTGCGTATGCCACACCAGGCCGCCCTTGCGCTTACCCTCGTTATCAATGTTACGAATGCGCTTTAACGCCGAATGGACAACAAAGAATTGCTGGTAGCGGGCAATCTTCTTTATACCCTCATCGAAGAGGGTAAAGCGATAGGCGATTTCAAGCAGGCGTTCCGGCGTGCACAAACAGTAAATCAACCTGTCCTGTTCCGTCACCGCACGCTTTGTCTGCGGATTATCCTTGCGGAACGGCTTGAATTTCGGCACCGAGAATATTCTTTCCTCGTCTTCGGCAGAGACCTTCTTGTTTACGGCCGCCTCAATTGCCTTGTCCTTGATTTCAAGCTCGTGCCAAAGGCTCCAGAATTTTTCGGGAGTCCCAACGGTGGCATAAGTCGCCGCATTCATGCTTACCGCAAGCACGCTCTGGCAAAAAACGAACAACCCCGGAATGTATTCGTCATCCTGGTTACGAATCATCTGAGAAATACCCTGTTTTACACCTTCTTCGGGAGACTTGTTCTCGATGACCGCAAACGGAATTCCGTTCACGAACAACACAATATCGGGAATGCAGGTTTTTATCGACTTGGAACGTTCCACCTCAAATTCGGCAACCGCATGGAATACGTTATTCGCCGGCTCTTGCCAATCAATATAGCGGATATCATAACTGCGTTTGTCACCCTCGACAGATTCTTCTTCGGATTGCGGGAGCGTTAACAGGTCGTATATTTTCGCATTCGTACGCACCAAGCCATCGTACTGCATGTTCTTGAGTTTCAAGATGGCATTGCGCAAATTCTCTTCGCTAAAATCGCGGCGGACGCCCTTGTGCGTAAACGAGTTCAACTTACGCAACTGCGAAAGCAGAATATCTTCAAGCAACACGTTGGCAAGCTTGCCCTTGCGTTCCAGCATCACCTCTTCGGGCGTAAGCGGCTTAAAACCGAGATTTGCCAGCAGGCGCATCGCCGGAATCTGCGATGTCGGAATTTCTCTGTAATCAGGCTGTTGTTGCATAATTTACGCTCCTTTGACCCAATAACCGCCTGCCTTTTTAGACCCACGGCGTTCTATCAGCTCTTTTTTCCGCAAAGAAGAAACCACCTTGTCAAGCGTATCAATCGGCATTTGCAATCGACCAGAAAGTTCTTTTATCATAACTCCAGGTCGTTTTAAGATTTCTTGGTACACTTTCTGCTGAGTTTCATTAAGTCCATCTTTTAATCCGCCATTTAATCCGCCATTTTTTTCACCTTCTGGCACATTATCCGTCAAAGGAATTTCGGCGACAAATACATCGTCATCCTTAAATTTTGGCGGCAAACCAGAATAAATTTCACACATTCTACTAATCTTGCCCTGCGAACTTGCAGGAATAAAGAAATGGATAAGCTTTTTCCCTTGGCATTCGACGATTTGCGGGGCGATTATGTAAGGCGGATCCAGTTTTTCGGGATTATTGCCCAAATTGGCGATTTCTTTGCAAAGTTTTTCAACACAGTCGGGATCAACACCCTCGACTTTCTTGTCGTCCGTTACGCCCAATATGATATGACCACCATTGCGGTTCAAAAAAGCTGTTACAGATTCAAAAAGATTACCAGGCAAAGCATTTTTCGCCCGTTTGAATTCAATCGTCAAGCCTTCGTCTTGACGTATAATTTTTCGCAATTCTTTTTCATCCATATCAGCTTCGTCCTTTTTTATTTGGCTCTGTTCTTCCAAAGTGTTGCCAAATATTTTCAGGAGTCACACCCAATCGAATACGACTTTCGAAATCCTGCGGAGTTTTAAAAGGTTTGTAAATCATTTCTCCCCCTTATTTCACTCGCCATTGCCCGGAGAGAAGCTTTTGCATCAAGCCTTGTTTCTGCTTTTTGTAGTTTTCGAGTTGCTGTTTGAGAAGAGAGAGTTCGTCCATACCATTATCTAATACGGCAATAATTTTATTTTGCTCTTTTATTGATGGAATGGGAATATCTAAATTCTTTACCATACCTGCATTCAAATTTGACTGTGTTCCAGCTTGCCCTTGTAATTTAATTCTTTCTTTTTGACCAACTAGAAAGTAATACAAATACTTATTCACAAGTTTATCGCTTACTTGAATACCCAAAATTGCTTGGCTCGATGCCATTTCTTTTTCCGCAATAGAGACTTCACCAATAGAGGCGTACATTGCATACAAAACAGTCCCTTTGGGGTAAATTTTTGCCGCACTATTTTCGATACCCAATTTTGTCAGTTTCTTTGCAGTATCTTTGATATACATTCCTTGTTCAGTCATATCAGCAATGGACACCCATAGGACATCACCATTATAATATTTTTCTATAGAAGACTTTGGCGTACCACCACTACTCATTTCAGAAACATCGCCTAGTTTTACAATATTCCATCGCTCACTTTCTGCAGGAAAATAAATTAGTTCTTTAAGAAGACTATTAAAAGATTTTTCCTTCGCTTCGATGAGCTTTTCCATTTTTTCGATGGCGGAGTCCCAGACCGAAAGCGTCGCCGCAATCTTCTTCTGTTCATCGGGCGGGGGCAAAAGAAAACTAAATGATGCTATTTGCTGAAAATTTAAGCCTTGTCTTCCTCCGCCAACTGATAATAATTCTATTTGTTTTTGAACATCTTTTGACAATATAAGATTGCATACATAACATGCGTCAGCACATTCTTTTAACCTTATTATGCAAACATGCTGATTCACATTTGCCGTTTTCACAGTTGAAGGAACAACACAGGAACGACCGATAGACGCTCCTGTAATATTCAATAAAATGTCATTTGGATGAACCCATGTTCCTTTCATTTTACCATGCTGTTCATCTGAAATAAAGGCGACATCATTTAAATCAAGAAAACCATTTAAAACATTCTGGCTTCTAATAATGGGAATACCTGCATTAAGATAAACGTCTCTTCCGCCTTTCGGAGTAGAGCCACTACCTATCTTGTTGCAGATTTCCCCCAATTTCATTTTTTTCCATCCATTAGGCAACATCATTCTTCACTCCCTCTAAAATTTTATTTCATCACCATGATACTTTCTAATAAAATATGTCTTACCCGAACCCCAACAGCCCGTAATCAACACAGCGTAATCGGGAGACTGTTCCTTATTCAGGTAGTAGTCCAGGAATTCTTCAATGTGCTTGTTGCTATTTGACATATTTCATCCTTGTTCAGTTCAATATTATCTCTGATATCTCTTTTTAAACGTACCGAATTCGTTACGTTTGAAAACTTTCCTGCTCTTAACTTTTTTCATTTTGGCTATCATTTTGACTATCACTTTGGGTATCATTTTCGTGACCTCACGAAAATAATCTATTTCCCAATCCTTTTCGTTTCCTTTTCAATCTGTTTAATACTCTTTTCTGGTATAGGTAGGTCTTCAGGCATGGTACCGCCGAGTTCCCTGATGGTTTCGCGGACCTTTTTGCCTACTTCAAAGTGCGTTCTGTTTGCTGCCGCCTTACCTTGGATATTTTCACGACGCAGTTTTTCGTCCGTCTGCGTTGCGCGGAAAAGGTTTGCCGCGAGTTCGGTACTTCCCATGTGGTCCAAAATATTTTGACTTTTCTTGAGGCCCTTGCGTTCGTGAATTTGCTTTACACCAAGACCACCGTAAAGCCCCTGATAGCCCTTATTCTGGAATATCGCATAATCTTGCGTAGTCGTGACACCCGCATTTTTGGCAGCTTCTGCCAAAGACTTATTGTGTTCCGTCAATTCTCCGCGAATGGCGAGGCGCTTCTGGTCTTCTGTAAGTTGCTCAAAGTCTTCTTGTTCCGAAAGTTCCTGTTTGCGAGTCTTTAGAGCAAAGTATGTCTGACCGAGTGCAATCAATTCTTTACGCGGATCACCGTTCATGACGATTAGGTAACAAGCGTAACGAGTGAGCTTGATGTCTAGCATTTCCTTTACACCGCCATTAGGCATTGCTGATGTTTTGTTGACGTCAACAAAACATCCCGACAAAGAATTTCCGGCTCCGACGCAGGCATCTTTGGCTTTATTGATAACCTTTTCGAAATTTCTCCATTCTGTGTATTCAAGAGCCGTTTGCAATTCTCTCGCATACCAAAATTCCATACCGTTTTCATCAACGTGCTTGATGCTTTCGAATGTCTGTTCGCTGTAGGTCTTTATTTCGTTCATCCTTACCCCCGCTTTATCTCCTTCAGTTTTTGGGCCATCTGCTTGCGGACTTCGGCGAGTTCCTTTTCGAGGCGGTCGATATCCTTCTGCACCGCGTCCACATCTATCGGGGCTTCTTCTTCGAAGGTGTCCACATAACGCGGAATATTCAGGTTGAATTCGTTGCCCGCAATTTCGTCGAAAGAGGCGACATGGGCGTACTTGTCCACGTTCTTGCGTTTTTTGTAGGTGTTCACAATCTTCGAGATGTTCTCTTCAGAGAGCGAATTCTGCTTTTTGCCCTGCACAAATTCACGGCTAGCGTCAATGAACAGCACGTCCTTGCGTTTTGCGTTCTTGCCGCCGATTTCGCGGCTGCGGTCGAATACCAGAATCGCCACGGGAATGCTCGTGGTCGGGAAAAGGTTTTCGGGGAGGCCGATTACCGCATCCAGCAGGTTTTCGCGAATCATCGCTTCGCGGATTTTACCTTCCGAAGACCCACGGAACAGCACACCGTGCGGCACCACGACAACGACACGGCCTTCGCCCGCGAGGCTGGTCTCGACCATGTGCGTAATAAAGGCCCAGTCGCCCTTGCTCTTGGGCGGAACGCCACGGAAAAAACGCTTGTAGGGGTCACTTTCGGCGTTTTCTGCGCCCCATTTGTCAAGGCTGAATGGCGGATTCGCCACCACCACATTGAATTTCATCAACTTGTCCTTCTCGACAAGCATCGGACTGTTGAGAGTGTCGCCCCATTCAATGCGGGCGCTATCCATGCTATGGATGAACATGTTCATGCGGCAAAGAGCCCACGTACTGCCGTTCGATTCCTGACCAAACAGAGCGTAGTTGCCGCTCGGCACCTGCTTTGCGCCCTGCAAAAGCAAACCGCCCGCGCCGCACGTCGGGTCACAAATCTTGTCGCCATCCTTCGGAGCGGCGAGTTTCGCCACAAGTTCCGTCACATCGAATGGTGTAAAAAATTCACCGGCCTTCTTGCCAGCCTCGGCACCGAAACGCTCCAACAGATACATATAGGTATTGCCGATGATGTCTTCGGAAACACGGCTCGGCGACATGTCGAGTTCGTCCTTATGGAAGTCTTCGAGCAGCGTACGTAAGCGACGGTTGCGGTCCTTCGTCTTGCCGAGATTCGGTTCAGAGTTAAAGTCGATGTTGCGAAAAACGCCTTCAAGCTTGAGCCTGTTCTGCGTTTCAATCTTGTCGAGAACGATGTTGATTAAATCGCCGATGTTATCCGCAGTGCGGCGTTCGTAAAGGCTGTAATAGTCCGCAATAAAAGAGTCAATGACCTTGCCCTTGTCGTTCTTGATTTCTACCATCGGAAGCACAAAACGTTCGCGTTCCAATTTGCGGAGGATTCTCGCCTCGTCACCACCATACTGCTTGCCGTAAGCATCGTAATGGTCGCGCCATACATCCGACATATACTTCAGGAACAACATCACCAGAATGTAGTCCTTGTACTGCGCCGGATCAACCGCCCCGCGGAAGGTATCGCACGCGGCCCAGGCAGCTGCATTGATGGCATCTTGCTTGATTTTTTCGCTTTTCACTTCACTCATAGCGACTCCAGGTATTTTGATATTTCCGTTTCTAAAATTAAGTTCTTTTGCTTGACAATTTCTGCCAAAATCTCATGTTCTTTTCGGCTGAGTTTTACAAGGTCGGCAATAGTCTGCTGAACCCTTAAATTGGGCAATTTGACCGGCATCTGCTCCAAAACAGTCTTGCTGATAAGCGAAATGCCGGAACCCGTTGCAAATTCCTTGAAATAGGCCGCCCCGAATGAACTATTGATGTACCATGCCAGGTAATCGGGCACGGCAATTTCTGAGTTGACCCGAACACGAATCATGGGAGCGACAACGAGCAATTCTTCGGACAACGTGGGAACAACGGCGGCCGCAAAAGTTGTCCCACGCGAACGGAACACGACATCGCCTTTTTTTGCTAGGTGAGACGGATTCGGCGAGACACCTTTCACACGCTTTAACGAAGAGACATCCAAAACACCACCTGAATCGACATCACGCAAGAAACACGCAAGCATACCGGTGTCGCCGGGCGTGCACGAATTGCGGAAAGGATAACCCACCGAAAGCGATGCGACGCTACCCAGCAGGACCGTCCTAGACGAAGTTTTTAAAGCCATGACCCAAATATAAACAAAACCCTTTTAAAAAGCAAGTTTTTTTGTAGTAAAAAGAATACTAATTAAAAAATCACGGAAGCAGTGCGTGCTCCACGGCGTTTTTTGGGGGGCAAAAGATACTATATTTCATGCATGAAAATCAAAATTCTATTTGTCTGCCAC
>FLNZ01003262.1_pt1 | contig 16147 bp, 12 predicted proteins | sample 1140391 | NCBI WGS metagenome assembly FLNZ01 (sample SAMEA3878171, study PRJEB12797) | bioreactor metagenome | biome: Moose rumen | place: Sweden | collected 2011-10
ACCGCAAAAAATACCGAATGAAGGTAAAAATCTCCAATCCCACAAAGGTTGGAGATTTTGCATTAAAGAGGCAAACAAAAGATTGTAAATTTGACAGAGCTACTCCTCATAACTGTTGTCTGAAAATAAAAAAAATTGTAACTTTGCAGCCGTTATGAAATACACAGAATTTGAAGATATCATATCGGCCGACCGCATGAGGAAGTATCTTGTGGCGTGCAACAACGACAGTCGTAAGGCTATGACTCTTTATCGGCATAATCTGAAACTCTCTCAGGAGATGTTTACGCTGATAAGTTGTTTTGAGGTGGCGTTACGGAACAGAATCAACCGTGAAATGCGGCAACACTGGGGCAATAACTGGCTGAGAGACTTCGTATCTCCAGGTGGCCCGTTTTACAATAACCCGCGTGTAATAAAGACATATACGATTATACGGAAGGCATACGATGGATTGGTACATGATGGCATATATTCTCATTCCAAACTTCTGTCGGAGATGGAGTTTGGGATATGGAAGTATATGTTTAATAACCTACAATATGGTTTGTGTGGCCGGCATTTGTTACGAATATTCCCCAACAAGCCACGTTCGACCGCAGAAAACAGGATAGATAATTCGCGAATATTCTTAGAGTTGGACCATATCAACAATGTACGAAATAGGATAGCGCACCGCGAACCCATCTGCTTCGGGCGACCAATAAGCATAGATTCCCGTTATGTGCTTACCAACTATGCCCGAATGATGACTCTCTTCCATTGGATGGGCATAGACGGCTCCAAGCTGATGTATGGGCTTGACCATGTGGGTGAAGAATGTAACAAAATTATGTGTTTGTGATAAAATAATTGCAAAAACATTTGGCTATTCACAGAAGAATACCTACCTTTGCAGTGTTCATTCCTGGTAGTCCCTGAAACGATTCAAACTATCAGGTGTTTTTTTGCTCTTTCCCGAACTACATCACCCCATCTACATCTACGCTGCCTCCAGCGTAATCAGATTGTGGAAACTTTTCGAAACCAATGAACAGCGTATCGAAGGCATCCGTACTTTTTAACCCAAATTTGCGTATTTACGCAAAAAAAGTAAATAGAAGAGTGTTGAGTTCGCGAAAAATCCATGAACATCTACGAGTTCCTGTTGAACGACCACATTCTCACCGAATAGGAAATATGCGTCTTAATTAAATAAAGATACTGAACCCACTTTGAAAAGTGGGCTCAATAAAGATATTATTAGAATACACAAGACAACGAGACATCCCCAAGGGATGTCCATCAAATGGACAGGGTGTTGAGAACGGTGATAAGGTCTGGCTTCAGAGGCTTGTCGCTCTTCACTGCCATGGAGAACGGCACATATACGATTTCGTCGTTACGGATACCTATCATCACATTGCGCTGGCCATCCATCAATGCCTGTATGGCACCCATACCCATGCGGCTGGCAAGGATGCGGTCGCCCGCCGAAGGACTTCCGCCACGCTGCAGATGACCCAAGATGCTGACACGCACATCGTATTCGGGATATTCCTTCCTGACACGCTCTGCATAATACATGGCTCCGCATTTGGGACTTTCGCTCACGATGACGATGCTTGAGGACTTTGATTTGCGGATGCCCCTGCCAATAAACTTCTCCAACTGGTCGGCACCCGTCGAATCCTCAGGAATGATGGCAGCCTCGGCACCAGCTGCAATGGCACTGTTTTGTGCCAGGAAACCAGCATCGCGCCCCATCACCTCGACAAAGAAAATGCGCTCGTGCGAATTTGCCGTATCGCGAATCTTATCCACACAATCCATGATCGTATTCAACGAAGTGTCATATCCTATTGTCAGATCCGTGCCATTCAGGTCGTTGTCGATTGTACCAGGAAGGCCAATGCACGGAATGTCGTACTCCTCGGCAAAGAGGCGAGCACCTGTCAGTGAGCCATTGCCACCAATAATCACAAGGGCATCGATTTGACGTTTCTTCATCACCTTATAAGCCCTTTTACGGCCTTCAGGTGTCATAAAGTCCTTGCTTCGCGCCGTCTTCAGTATGGTGCCGCCACGTCCGATGATGCCGCTGACATCCTCCGTCTTGAACTCACGGATTTCGTCGTTTATCAACCCCTCATAACCACGATAAATGCCCATCACACGAAAACCGTTTGCGATGGAAGCGCGTGTCACGGCACGAATAGCCGCGTTCATGCCAGGCGCATCTCCGCCCGAAGTCAATATGCCAATTGTCTGTATTTTAGCCATAATAAATATATTGATGTGTCACTTTCTCTGTGCAAAGTTACGATAAATGAGAGAAAAGTCCAAAATAATTTGCGCTTTTCCGAATGCCAAGTAACTTCGACGAAGTCAATGTTACGATAAATGAGAGAAAAGTCCAAAATAATTTGCGCTTTTCCGAATGTCAAGTAACTTAGACGAAGTCAAATGAGGCCATTACGACAAGAAGAAACAGGAACATTGAAGCAAAATAAGCCCCAAAGAACTATGCTTTTACCCATACAATTCAGAAAATCAGATAATAGTTTGGAAATATAGGATAAAATAACTATCTTTGGCGCAAAGAAAAGAAATGAATGAAACCTTAAAAAACATACTAATTCCATGAAGAAAACAATCTTTTTCATTGTGTGCCTTATGTGCACACTTACAAGCCGCGCCACGGAATACAGCCAGTATCTGACCACGGCACGCGGCTTCACTGAAGTGACTAACACCAGCGGCTTGCTGGCCGGTGACTATTACTATGCCCTGTGTTCGGCAGAGAACACGGAGCTCATGGTGGGCGTGTGCCCGGCTGGCGACCGGAAGGCATGGTGGGCACCCTACAACTCCATCGCCATGTGCTACTTCACTCCCGACGAGGACCCCATCCTCGACCGCAAGAACTTCTGGACGATAGACAAGAGCGATAGCTACATTGCCTTCCGCAACCTCTATCACAGTTACAGCCTCTTCCAGACGAACGACGGGCAAGGATTCCTCTACTTTTCGGCATTCACCGTGGAGCATACAATCAGCGAATGGGACCGCCTGACCCCCACCTACCAGAGCGGCTACTGGATGTTCGAGAGTGGGAAGTACCCCCTCTCGGGCGAGGACGAATTCTCCGGCTACCTCGGTCCTTGGAACAAGGTGGTCACAGAGGGCGAAACCATGGCTCTGAACCGCAAGAACACGACGGGCGACCTGGCTGGCCACTACCGTCTGTTCCGCATCCCGAAGGCCACCTTCGAGACCCTCTACGACACGGCGGTTCGCGCAGCGTTCTCGTCTGCCTCCATCGCCAACCCCGCGGACGTCACCTATCTCATCACCAACCCCTCATTCGAGACGGGCGACATAACGGGATGGACGATGACCCCCACCGAAGGCAACGACATGGGAGCCAGAGAATACGCATTCTCGGGTATGGAAGGAATGTACTGTGGTAACTTCTATTGCTGGTGGAACGGTGTAAGCGTGGAGCAGACCATCAGCAATCTGCCCAGCGGATTGTATAAGGTGTCCGCCGTCTTGGGTACATGGGAAGACCGCTACACGGTAACGTTCCAAGCCAACGAACAGATGACATCGGTGATAGGACAGGGCGACCTCATAGGCGTTGATGCGTCGCTGATGGTCATGCTCGACGGCACGAGCAACTCCCTCACCATCAAAGCCTCGCGCGATGACATTGACTGGTGGAGCACAGGACGCGGCGAAGCTAACGGGTATCCCAATGACGGCTGCGGCTTCTTCAAAATCGACGACGTGCGCCTCATCTATTACGGCGACACACCTGCCCTGCCCAACGACGAAACCACCCTGCTGGAGGCTGACAAGTGGTACTACTACGACGCACCTGCCTCCGGACGCTATACGCTGACGGGCAACCTCATAGGCATGGCCTATTCCGCAGTGATGCCCGATGCCAGCACCACAGGCGACCTCACGAAGTCGGAAATGGGCTTCACTGCCGGACGCATCTACTTCAAGACAAAACGCAGCGATGCCACGCTGAAGGTGGAACCCGTCAACACGGCAACGACCTTCACCGCAGCATCCATGAACGTGGACGGACTGCCACTATCACTGGATTTCCCAATTGTCGGCAGCAAGGACGTCAATCCCGACGGACCTGGCACTACTGGTACGCAACTCATCAGTTCCTACGTCACGAATAAAGGAATCGACGTGGTTGCATTTCAGGAAGATTTCAATTATGATACCAACCTGAAGTCAAAAATGAGCACCTATAATTTCGGAACGCATCGCGCCAGCATTACCACAGATGTAGTTCTTGAATCTAACCGCCCAGTCGATACCGACGGATTGCAGTTTGCCGTGCGCAAGGCTATTGGAAGTTTCACAAATGAAAGCTATACAAAGTTCAACAGCAGCTATAGTGCGGACGTGATAAATGTGTCTATATTCAAGCAGGAAGTCAACATCGTGGACGGCAACAGCCTGATAAAGAAAGGCTACCGCTATTATGAGACCACCATTGGCGGGGAGAAAGTAGATGTCTTCATCACGCACGCCGACGCAGGCTCAACCGACGGAAGCAGCACCGACCCGTATGTAGTCTCCCGCCAAACACAACTCCAGCAGATTGCACAGGCCATCCTTGCCAAAGGCAACGCCGACCGCCCGAAGTTATTCATGGGCGACACGAACTGCCGCTGGACACGTGAGGACCTCAACACCTACTTTGTCAATGTCCTCTCAGGTACATACGACGTGGGCGACGCATGGGTAGAACTGGCCCGTAATGGCGTATATCCCACTGTCGAACAGGCCAGAATTGCAGACGAAGTGGTGGACAAGTTCTTCTACATCAACCCAAAGGGCAACAACAAAATGAAACTGACTCCTATCAGTTTCCTGCGCGACGTATCAGACTATGTGGACACCAGCGGCAACGCTTTGAGCGACCACTATCCCGTAATAGTGAAGTTCGGTCTTGGGCTTTACGAAGAAGTTGACAACACCGTAACCATAGGCGACATTGTGGACAACGACGGCATGAATGCACGAGACCTCGCGGCTCTGGTAAATATCCTGTTGGGCAACATCGAGAGCAACTACAACCTGAATGCTGCCGATGTGAATCAGGATGGCTATATCACGCTTGCCGACCTGACAATGTTGGTAAACATTATGCCAGATTAAACCCGACCAAGGTCGAAGTAAAATAAGAAAAGTGGTGAACTATTTGGCTGTTCACCACTTTTTTCGTATCTTTGCGCCCGATTTTAGTTCACATAAAGTCTAACTGTATTAATTACAAAACAAAACAACAAAAACAATGACAGATTACAAGACAGTTGCACCTCTGGAAGGTTTCGATTGGGAAGCCTATGCCAATGGTGACTCCAATGCTGGAGTGAGCCGCGAGGCTCAGCAGAGTGCCTACGAAGGTTCTCTCAACAAGATTGATGACCACAAGGTCGTTGACGGCACCGTCATCTCTATCAACAAGCGTGAGGTAGTGGTTAACATCGGCTCCAAGAGCGATGGTATCATCCCCGCTGGCGAATTCCGCTACAACGAAGACCTGAAGGTAGGCGACACCGTAGAGGTGTACATCGAAAACCAGGAAGACAAGAAGGGTCAGTTGATTCTCTCCCACAAGAAGGCTCGCGCAAGCCGCTCTTGGGATCGTGTCAACGAGGCCATGGAGAAGGAAGAAATTGTGAAGGGTTACATCAAGTGCCGTACGAAGGGTGGTATGATTGTCGATGTATTCGGCATCGAAGCATTCCTTCCCGGTTCGCAGATTGATGTGAAGCCCATTCGCGACTACGATATATTCGTGGGCAAGACAATGGAATTCAAGATTGTGAAAATCAATCAGGAATACAAGAATGTCGTTGTCAGCCACAAGGCACTCATCGAAGCAGAGTTGGAAGCTCAGAAGCAAGAAATCATCAGTCGTCTGGAGAAGGGTCAGGTGCTCGAAGGCACTGTCAAGAACATCACCAGCTATGGTGTATTCATCGACCTGGGCGGCGTAGATGGACTCATCCATATCACCGACTTGAGTTGGGGCCGTGTCAACGACCCGAAGGAAATCGTGGAACTCGACCAGAAAATCAACGTGGTTATCCTCGACTTCGACAACGAGAAGAAGCGCATTGCCTTGGGTCTGAAGCAACTGACACCTCATCCTTGGGAGGCTCTCGATCCCGACCTGAAGGTGGGCGACCACGTAAAGGGCAAGGTGGTCGTGATGGCCGACTATGGAGCATTCGTAGAGGTTGCACCCGGCGTAGAAGGTCTCATCCACGTGAGCGAAATGTCTTGGAGCCAGCACCTGCGCAGCGCTCAGGACTTCATGAAGGTTGGCGACGAGGTAGAAGCCGTCATCCTGACCCTGAACCGCGAGGAGCGCAAGATGTCTCTCGGCATCAAGCAACTGAAGGCAGACCCCTGGGAGAACATCGAAGACAAGTATCCCGTAGGTTCGAAGCACACCGCTCGCGTGCGCAACTTCACCAACTTTGGCATCTTCGTTGAGATTGAAGAGGGCGTAGATGGCCTTATCCACATCAGCGACCTGAGTTGGACAAAGAAAATCAAGCACCCCAGCGAGTTTACGCAGATTGGTGCAGAAATCGAGGTATGCGTATTGGAAATCGACAAGACGAACCGTCGTCTCAGCCTTGGCCACAAGCAACTCGAGGAGAATCCTTGGGATGTATTCGAGACCGTCTTCACCATGGACAGCGTACACGAGGGTACCATCGTAGAGATGCTCGACAAGGGTGCCGTTATCCAGTTGGAATACGGCGTTGAAGGCTTCGCTACCCCCAAGCACCTCGTGAAGGAGGATGGCAGCCAGGCACAGTTGAACGAGAAGTTGCCCTTCAAGGTGATTGAGTTCAACAAGGACAACAAGCGCATCATCCTCAGCCACAGCCGCATCTTCGAAGATGTTCAGCGCGCTGCTGCACGCGAGGAGAAGAAGGCTAAGGCACCACGCGCCAAGAAGGCCGCTGCCGAAACACCTGCAATCCAGAACCAGGCTGCCAGCACAACCTTGGGCGACATTGACGCTCTGGCCGAACTGAAAGCCAAGATGGATAGCGAAAAGTAAATGTCCCCTTCGGGCAATTGACAATGTTTCATTGACAATTGATCATAGAAAAGAGAGTTCGCATCCATTGCGGACTCTCTTTTTATCCTTACCCGGATTGGTGACCCTACATTATATTATATATAATATTGTACATAATATACCACATCCCCATACACACTAATACGGTGGAGCCCTTAGACCTCTATATCCTTGGCTGCGGAAGTGCCAATCCCACACAACGCCATCAACCTGCCAGCCAGGTGCTTTCGACACGCGGAAAACTCTTTATGGTTGACTGCGGCGAAGGCACGCAAGTGCGCCTTGCCCGACAGGGGCTGAGCATGAATCGCGTGGGGCACATCTTCATCTCCCACGCCCACGCCGACCACTGTCTGGGGTTGCCAGGACTCATCTGCACCATGAGCCTCTTAGGTCGCACATCCCAGTTACACATCCATGCGCCAAAGGAACTGAAGGCCTTCCTCGACAGTTCGCTGGAACTGTTTTGCCCTAACCTGGAGTTTCAGGTCATATTCCATGAGATTGACACCACCCGGCACCAAATCGTACACGAAGACCGCTCGATGGAGGTGTGGAGCCTTCCCCTGCGCCATCGCGTGCCCTGCTGTGGCTATCTGTTCCGCGAGAAGCAGGGGCAACGCCATATATTGCGCGACATGATAGACATGTATGAAATCCCCGTCAGCCAAATCAACAATATCAAGGCAGGCATGGATTGGACACTCGAAGACGGCACCCTCATACCCAATGACCGACTGACCACCCCACCCTCGCCCATACGCAGTTATGCCTATTGCAGCGACACGGCACCACAGCCGACGCTTGCGGCACAGGTGCAGGGAGTGGATGTCTTGTTCCATGAGGCCACCTTCGGACAGGACGATGAGTTTCGCGCACGCCAGACGTTCCACAGTACCACCGTAGAAGCCGCTCAGGTGGCACGCGACGCAAAGGTTGGGAAACTGATTATCGGCCATTACTCTTCGCGCATGAAGGACGAAACGAAGTTACTGGCTGAGGCACAAGCCGTATTTCCCGACACAATGCTTGCAAACGAGGGCTTCCACCTGGCATTTTAGGCAAGGCAACGAAGAAAATGCAAAAAAATTGTCATAAAATGCAATAATTATTTGCATGGATAAGAAAAAACACATATCTTTGTTTCCGTAAACTATAGAATAAGCACAGAAAGTACGATGAGAAAGCTGCAAATCTTGGTGCTCTGCCTGCTCTTGACAGGTGCTCCTCTGGGTCTGATGGCTCAGAGCATGAGTGATGAGCCCGAGATGGAACTATCCTCCATCACCCTTTCTGTCAATGGGTCGAAGGTTCATGTATCAGGAGCCGACGGCGAAACATTAGAGGTATATAACCTCACGGGTGTGAAAGTGGCTACCATCCGCATCGACAGTAACGACAAGACGCTGAATCTGAACTTGCAACGCGGTTGTTACATCTTAAAGGTCGGCAAGGTAGTGCGTAAGATATCCATCCGATAAAAAACCTCGGCCCATGCGTCGCGGTTTTTTTTATATCCTTATCCTTATTGTTTTGTCTGCCCTCTTGGCATGCGAATCAGGTCATAAGCGGCAGCCGCTGTCGCTCGAGGCGCTGGGCGAATGGGTAAACCCGGCATACGCCATCGACGGTCAGACAATCCTCAAGCAGATACACCAGCAGGCCGAGGCAGCACCCGTACAGATGTATGCCGATGCATATACGCGCGCCTACTATGCCGACGACAGCCATCCGCTGGTGTGGATAACCCGCATGGGCATAGACTCATGTGCCGATGTCCTGTTGCAGCACCTGAGGGCTACCGACACACTGGGGTTGAGCAAGCAGGCCTTTCAGTTCGATACCCTGCAGGCACTTGTCAGCCACATGAGGCAACTCGACTTCAACGGTATCACAGCCAACGAAGTGCTGAGCCAACTGGAGTTCCGCCTGACACGTGCCTATCTGCGCTATGCCTGCGGTCAGCGCTTTGGATTCATCCATGCCCGACGTGTGTTCGACCACCTGCTTATCGACCCGCCTGAACCTGGCGAGACACGCACCAGCACCATCTACCGCCGACTGTTTGACCACGAAGCCGACGAAGTAACGGACAGTTTCATCAATCATGCGCTGGAAGAGGTGCGCAACCACCACATCCAGGACTTCCTGAACGAGATACGACCCAAGTCCAAGATTTACCAACAGATGAGCCGCGAATACCAGCGTGCCAAGGAACAAGGGGACACGGCTCGCGCCAGACTTGCATATATAAATATGGAACGCGCGCGATGGCGCTATCCCCACCCCACGAAGGGCAAGTACATTATGGTAAACCTGGCGGCACAGGAACTGACGGCTGTGGACACGGAACGCGACACGACAATAACCATGCGCATCTGCTGTGGCAACAGCACCCACAAGACTCCCCTCCTGCATAGCGAGATACGCACCATCGAACTGAATCCCTACTGGGTCATCCCACAAACCATCGTGCGCAAGGAAATCTTGCCTCGGCACGTGGGCGACAGTGCCTTCTACGCAAAGAACAACTATGTCGCCATCAACAAGGAGACGAAGGAAGAGGTTGACCCCACCACGCTTACGGCGGCAGACCTGCGCAGCGCACGCTACACACTGCGCCAGGAGAAGGGACAAGGCAACTCACTGGGGCGCATCATCTTCCGCTTTGCCAACAACTTCTCGGTGTTCCTCCACGACACAAACAACCACGGAGCCTTCCAGTATGCCAACCGCGCCATCAGTCACGGCTGTGTGCGCGTGGAGCGTCCCTTTGATTTGCTCCTCTTCACACTCGACAATCCCTCTGCCTGGTACATCGACCGCATACGCATCTCCATAGACCAAACGCCACAAACGGCTGAAGGTCGCCGATATAAGGCCACATACCCCGAAGGCAAGCCCGTCAGCAACATTGGGCTGCCTCAGCCCATCCCCGTATGGCTTGACTACTGGACACTCTACCCCACCCCACGTGGCACCTTCCAGGCCTTCGAGGACAAATATGGCTATGACAAGGTCATTGAGGAAGAACTTAGGAAAATTGAAAATTGAAAATTGAAAATTGAAGATTGAGCATTGAACATTGAAGTCCATTATATATTATACATTGTACATTATCATAAGGAATGACTGACGAAAAAGATTTGATAAAGAGGCTGAAGGACGAAGAGACCCGCGAGCAGGCCTTCACCCAACTCGTCGGAACATATAAAGAGACGCTATATTGGCAAATCCGTCGCATGGTGCTGAGTCACGACGATGCCGACGACATACTCCAGAACACGTTCATCAAGGCATGGAACGGGTTGGATTCGTTTCGGGGCGACTCGAAGTTGAGCACCTGGCTCTACCGCATTGCCACGAACGAGACCTTGAACTTCGTAGAACGTCAGCGGCGCCCGGACGTAAGTCTCGACGAAGAGGAGAGCTATGTGGCACAGACGCTGCAGAGCGACCCTTATTTCGATGGCGACGAAACCCAGCAACAACTGCAGGAAGCCATCGGGCAGCTGCCAGCCAAGCAACGGCAAGTGTTCCTGATGAAATACTACGAGGAGATGAAGTACGAAGACATGAGCCAGATACTCGGCACCAGTGTCGGTGCACTGAAGGCCTCCTACCACCTTGCCGTGAAGAAAATATATGACTTTTTTGAGCAACACGATTAAACCTTTTTCACCTTAATTCATCAAAGAGATAACACTACAGGAAAATATGACTACCAAAGAAGAACAAAGAATCGGCGAACTCGGTGGCCGCAACAACCCCTTCCGCGTGCCAGAGGGCTATTTCGAGCAGTTTGATGCACGACTGATGGCTCGTCTGCCCAAAAAGGAAAAGAAGGCAAAGACGGTGCGCCTGATGCCTCGGCTATGGCGCTACGCGGCTGCAGTCCTCATCATCGCGGGTGTGGGCACTGCCATCGTATGGAACCGCCAAACCTCCTCCCCCATTGCCTACAACGAGGAAACAACGATGGAGGAATACTACAACGAGGCCCTTGACTATGCAATGGTGGACAACATGGAGATTGCCGTTTACCTGACCGAAGCAGAATAAATAAGCAAAAGAATAAAATTATGAAAAAACTAACTACCCTCATTGCAACGCTAATGCTGCTGATGCTGCCCGCGCTGGCGCAGGAACAGAAGCACCCCCGCTTTAATCCCGAGGAGTTTAAGGCAAGGATGGAGACTTATATCTCACAGAAGGCGTGCCTGAGCCAGGCAGAAAGCGAAAAGGTGTTCCCCATCTTCCACGAAATGAAGCAGAAGCAACGCGAGTTGATGAAGAAGGAACAGAAACTGAAGCAAAGCAACTTCGACAGCGACACCGCCGACAAGAAGTATCAGGAAGTCCTGATGAAGGTAGCCGAACTGCACAAGCAGGCCGCCAATGTGGAGGAGGACTACTACAAGAAGATGTGCAAGGCCATTTCGCCCAAGAAGGTATATGCCATCATACAGGCCGACGATGCCTTTCACCGCGATATGCTGCAACGCTTCAGCCGTGGCCACGACAAACCGAAACCACGCAAATAGGTATCAAAGCATATATTGAAAGAGCCCGAAGGACAATCGTTCTTCGGGCTTTCTTGTATGCGGAACATTAGTAATCCTTGGCACGGAACATTAGTAATCTTCCTGCCCATACATTACTATGGCTCATGGCCGGACATTACTATGGCGCGGTGCCGCGCGATATTGCGAGTATCTATTCGTCGCGCTTTGCCTCGTTCCAGAGGGCATCCATCTCCGCCAGGGTCATGTCGCGCAGGTTGCGCCCCTGCTCCTTGGCTTTGGCTTCCACATAGTTGAACCGGTGGATGAACTTCTGGTTGGTGCGCTCCAAGGCATTGTCGGGATTGATATGATAGAGGCGAGCCATGTTGATAAGGCTGAACAGGTAGTCGCCAAACTCCTCTTCGCTATGCCGTTTGTCCCCCTTTTCTATCTCGGCACGCAACTCGCCAAGTTCCTCCTGCACCTTGTCCCAGACATCCTCACGATGCTCCCAGTCGAAGCCCACGTTACAGGCCTTCTCCTGTATGCGCTCGGCCTTGATGAGCGAGGGCAGCGCCGTCGGAACGCCGGAGAGCACCGTCTTGTTGCCGCCCTTCTCCTTCTGCTTGATGAGTTCCCACGACTTCAGCACGTCGCCAGCCGTCTCTGCCACGGCGTCGCCATAGACATGAGGATGGCGGAAAATGAGCTTGTCGCACAGTTTGTGGCAGACATCGGCAATGTCGAACTGACCTTTCTCATCGCCAATCTTGGCATAGAACACCACGTGCAGCAGCACGTCGCCCAGTTCCTTGCAAATGTTCTGCACGTCGTCCCGTATCAGGGCATCGCACAGTTCGTAGGTTTCCTCTATCGTGTTCTGGCGCAGGCTCTCGTTGGTCTGCTTCCTGTCCCACGGACATTTCTCTCTCAGTTCGTCCAGCACGTCGAGCACCCGCCCGAATGCGGCCATCTTTTCTTCTCTTGTATGCATAACGAGTGCAAAGATACGACATCTTTGGCGAAAAGTGAAAAGTGAAAAGTGAAAAGTGAAAAATTATTTGTATCTTTGCAGCCGATTAGCGGGGTGTACCCATCAGCCCCATTAAATCCATTGAACCTACAAACCCCATAAAACTATGGAATTAGCAACAAAATACAGCCCTGCCGAAGTCGAAGGCAAGTGGTATCAGTACTGGTTAGACAATAAACTGTTCAGCTCAAAGCCCGACGGCCGCGAGCCCTACACCATCGTCATTCCGCCCCCAAACGTAACGGGCGTGCTGCACATGGGACACATGCTCAACAACACGATTCAGGACATCCTGGTTCGTAAGGCACGCCTCGACGGCAAGAATGCCTGCTGGGTGCCCGGTACCGACCATGCCTCCATTGCTACGGAGGCCAAGGTGGTCAACCGCCTGGCAGAGCAGGGCATCAAGAAGCGCGACCTCACTCGTGAGGAGTTCCTGAAGCACGCATGGGACTGGACCGACGAACACGGAGGCATCATCCTCAAGCAACTCCGTCGGCTGGGCGCTTCGTGCGACTGGGACCGCACCGCATTCACCATGGACGAGAAACGTAGCGAGAGCGTGCTCAAAGTGTTTGTCGACCTCTACCGCAAGGGGCTCATCTATCGTGGCCTGCGCATGGTCAACTGGGACCCCAAGGCACAGACTGTGCTCTCCACCGAAGAAGTCATCTACCGCGACGAGAAGAGCCATCTTTATCACCTGAAATATTACTTGGTACCGGAAAATCCAGATAATCCGGAAAACCCGGAATTTCCGGAAAACCCGGAAAATCAGGGCGAAGGCAACGTCATCCACCGCGACGAGCGCGGCTACTACGCTGTAGTTGCCACCACACGTCCCGAAACCATCATGGGCGACACAGCCATGTGCATCAACCCCAAGGACCCCAAGAACCAGTGGCTGCGTGGCCACAAGGTCATCGTGCCCCTGGTAGGTCGCGTGATTCCCGTCATCGAAGACCGTTACGTAGATATCGAGTTTGGTACGGGCTGCCTGAAGGTGACCCCTGCCCACGACGTCAACGACTATGCCTTAGGCAAGGCCCACAACCTGGAGACCATCGACATCTTCAATCCCGACGGCACTATCTCGGAGGAGAGTCCGCTCTATGTGGGCATGGATCGCATGGACGTGCGCAAGCAGATTGTCATCGACCTGAAGGAAGCAGGATTGGTGGAGAAGATAGAGGACTACGAGAACAAGGTAGGCTACTCGGAGCGCAACCAGGACACCGCCGTAGAGCCACGCCTCTGCAAGCAGTGGTTCCTCTCAATGAAGCACTTTGCCGACATTGCCCTGCCCCCCGTACTTGAGGGCAAGATTAAGTTCTATCCCACCAAGTATGTCACCACCTATCGCAATTGGCTGGAGAACATACAGGACTGGTGCATCAGCCGTCAACTTTGGTGGGGTCATCGTATTCCCGCTTGGTTCCTGCCCACGGCAGAGGACGAAGAAGAAAAGTTTGTCGTTGCCCTCACACCAGAGGAGGCACTGGAGGAAGCACACAAACTGCCAGAATACAAAGACCTGACCATCGACCAGTTGCAGCGCGACGAGGATGCCCTTGACACATGGTTCTCCTCATGGCTTTGGCCCATCTCCCTGTTCGACGGCATCAATAACCCCGGCAACGAGGAAATCAACTACTACTACCCCACCAGCGACCTCGTCACAGGTCCGGACATCATCTTCTTCTGGGTGGCACGCATGATTATGGCTGGCGAAGAGTACATCAAGGATGTGCCCTTCCGCAATGTCTATTTCACGGGTATCGTCCGCGACGAACTGGGACGCAAGATGTCGAAGTCGCTGGGCAACAGCCCTGACCCCATCGGCCTCATCGAGAAGTATGGTGCCGACGGCGTGCGCATGGGCATGTTGCTGGCTGCCCCAGCCGGCAACGACATCCTCTTCAAGGAGGACCTCTGCCAGCAGGGTGCCGCCTTCTGCAACAAGATATGGAATGCCTTCCGTCTGGTCAAGGGCTGGGAAATCTCCGACAATTTAGATAACTCCGGAAACTCCGAGTACTCTGATATTAACGCCAAGGCCATCGCCTGGATGAACGCCGTGCTGCGCAACGAAGTGGCAGAAATCAACCGCCAGTATAGCCAGTACCGCCTCAACGAAGCCTTGATGTCCATCTTCAAGCTCTTCACCGATGAGTTCTCTGGTTGGTATCTGGAGATGATTAAGCCCGCCTATCAGCAGCCCATCGACCGCAAGACCTTGGAGGCCACACTCGACATCTTCGAGACGCTGATGAAGGTCATTCATCCCTTCATGCCGTTCATCACAGAAGAACTGTACCAGCACATCGCCGAGCGCAAGCAGGGCGAGAGCATTATGGTCTCCACCCTCACGCTGGAGGCTCCCAGCGAGGACGACCGCCAGTTGCTGGAACAGTTTGAGCAGGCCAAGCAGATTATCAGTGGTGTGCGTGCCGTGCGCCAGAGCAAGAACATTGCCCAGCGCGAACCGCTCACACTGGAGGTCGTAAAGGGTGCAACGCTGACGCTCTCCACCATCATCAAGAAGATGGCAGGACTGAACGACATTAAGTATGTGGAGCAGAAGGGTGAAGGCAGCCAGGCATTCCTCGTGGGCACGCAGGAATACGCCGTGCCTCTGGGCAACCTCATTGACGCAGAGGCAGAGATACAGAAGGCCGAGGCAGAGATAACGCGTCTGCAGGGCTTCATGGCTGGCATCCAGAAGAAACTCTCCAATGAGCGTTTCGTACAGAACGCCCCTGCCCAAGTGGTGGAGTTGGAGCGCAAGAAGGTAGCAGATGCGCAAAGCAAGATAGCCGCCCTGCAGGAGACACTGAACGCACTGAAACGCTAATGACATCGCACCCCACATCTCGCTGAGATAACACGACAAAAAACTCCCGCCGTTCCTTACGAATGGCGGGAGTTTTTATATAGCACGTAACTGTTCGGTGCTTATTTCAGTAGTTTGCCATGAAACTTCTTGGCCAGTGCGCCGGGGAAGTCGGGCACATATTACGCCGAGAAATGAAGGAAATGCCCTGTTGATTTCTCCTAAATTACGAGGCAATATGGAAAACGCATAATTATTCGATAGCAAACGCATAATTATGCGACAGTAAACGCATAATTATGCGACAGCGAACGCATAATTATGCGATAGCGATTGCATAATTATGCGATATGAATAATAACTGGACAATTTGTGAAAGATTACAGGGCATCTTACCACAAAGATTATATCATATATTAACGTCAGTCCCATGAATTTGTCCTTCTTGGTATTGATGAGTTAGAATGTATCTTCGCTCCCCCTCTAAGTTAGAGGGGGTGGCCGTAGGCCGGGGGCGTATGTAGGCGTTGTAACTTCTGCATGTCATACTCCTCCGCCCTTTGGGCACCTCCCCTATCTTAGGGGAGGAATTTGGTTGCTATTACCAGTTGGGAGGTTATTTTTGGCTGCATGGTTAATTCGTCGGACTCACATTA
>FLNZ01002572.1_pt1 | contig 16133 bp, 14 predicted proteins | sample 1140391 | NCBI WGS metagenome assembly FLNZ01 (sample SAMEA3878171, study PRJEB12797) | bioreactor metagenome | biome: Moose rumen | place: Sweden | collected 2011-10
TATGTCATGCAGGCGGGTGTCTCCCATCTCTTTCAGAGGAATATCCTCGTATGCCTGGATAATCCAGGCGGCAGTTTTACATTCAGAAACGCGAAGGTTGTAGTCGGTGCCTGTCAGCTTGCGCGTGACACCACTAAAAAATATACCGATTTTGAAAGGAAGTGACGTCTTGCCGTCACCAAAGGGAAGTACTTTGTAATCAGAGGTTTCTGTGTCGAGATATAGCAACTTGTCTTTTTCGCAAAGCACCACACAAGCTTGGTCGAGAATGCCATTGTTTAAACCTACATACTGACGTTCGGCCATAGAAGCATATTTGATAACCTGCATTTTGTCAAGACCTAAATTGTTGACTTTGTCCAAGGCTGTGACAAAACCGCAGAGTAATGCGGCAGATGATGAAAGTCCACCGATGGGCATGGACCCCTTGACAACTCCGCGCACACCTTTCTGCAACTGATAGTCTTGCTGTAAAGCCCACACGGCGCCGCGAAGGTAGTCACCCCAGTTGTTTTGTTTGGAATCAATTTCTCGTCTGACATTAAATGTCATCAGTCCTTCAAAAGAAAGTGAGCACATTTCAACCTTGCCTGTTGATGTGGCAGAGAATAGAAACTCAATACCACTGTCGAATGCAAAACCGCTGACAAGACCATGTTGATGGTCTACGTGAGCACCTAATGGACAAATTCTATAGGGCGAAAACAATTGATACAATGCATCTCCCTTACCAAAGAAAGCGCGATACGCTTGAAATAAATCTCTCATATATGGTTGATGATAATTATTAAATAAATGCTTTAGTCTATTATTTGTTTTTTTGCTGTGTTCCGTTTTGAGCAGCTTCCCATGGATTGCGATATCTTCCAGTCAATTGTTTGGCGAACAAAACAAAGAACTTCAAATCATGTACGAAATATCTTTTGAAAAGCCGACGGGGCTCATGAATGAAACGATAAAACCATTCCATACCAATCTTTCTTATCCATTTGGGGGCTCGCCGTTGTATCCCGGCTTCGAAATCTATTGTTGCGCCAAGCGCCATCCATATTTTTACGTGGGGCATCTTATCTCTCCATTTGGCAATATATTTCTCTTGTTTGGGTGCACCAACACCTACTACCACGACGTTTGCACCACTTTGGTTGATAGTGTCTGCTATGGAGAGACACTCATCTTCTTTCTTGTCAAATCCCATACTGGGAGACAACGCTCCTACTACGATTTCTCTTCCTACTTTTTCATTGATTCGTCTCATGGCAATTGTCGACGTGTCATTTTTTGAACCGAGCAGGAATATTTTACAGTTGGGGTCGTCACGGTGATAGTTGTAAAAAGAAGAGAAAAAACTACTTCCTGATATGGTCTCATGAAAGGGATGGCGTGTTAAGTGGGAGAGAAAGTAAAGAATTCTACTGTCGCAAATCACCCATTCGGCAGATTGATAAGCTTTATAGAATTCATAGTCCTTTTGAAGCGTAATCAGATGATCAACGTTAGGAGTTACAATAAATCCTGAGGTTAGATCCTGTAGGAGTTTCTGCTCTCTAAGGTTACGAATAGCGATGTTAAGTATCGTGATACTATCTGGCATTGTTCTATGGCTATCCCTTTGTGATGATATTCCAAATAAAGACGGTGTTTCCTATAATGTAACGTCTCCACAGTCGTCGAGGTTCTTTGATAAGCCTGTATAACCATTCCAAAGAGTGATCTTGCCACCATTTAGGTGCTCGTTTCACTGTCCCCGCATAAAAATCAAAAACAGCCCCAATTGTACCGACATGACAATTAATCTTCATGTCTTTCCAATGTTCCCATGCCCATTTTTCTTGTTTGGGAGCGGTCATTCCAATCCACAACAAGTCTGGATTTGCAGAATTGATGGCTTCAATTATTTTTTTGTTATCTTCTTCCGTGAATAATGGCTTGTAGGGCGGGGAATAGGTGGTAATTATGATGTTAGGGTAATCTGTCTTTGCCTTTTCTTGGATAAGGGAGAGCACGTATTCGTTACTCCCCATGAAAAAACATTTTCCACCTATAGCATTTAGCTTCTCCATTTCTATCTCAAATAAATCCCAACCCGCAATTCTTTCTTTTGGTCTTGAGACTGCATGGCGGAGCCATTTGCAGGCCATCACAATACTTGCTCCATCAGGAATGAGATAGTCTCCACCAAGAAGCGCCTCAGCAAAGACGTGGTCTTTCTGGGCTGTATTAAAGGAGTGGGCATTGATGGTGTTGATCAGTATTTTTCCTTCATGGATTGCCTGAATTTCATCTTTGGATTGTACAATGTGCAGATCGGAAAGCCTCATAATATAATTACTCTGAGAAATGTTTTGTCACACCTGAAGAGATGTAATGCTTTTCAATTCTTTCACAATTTGTGGATTAACGGCATCGTAGGAATACAACATTCGTTCGCGTTCTATCATTTTTGTGAAAAGAGATGATATGTCGCCCGTGTCAAGTATGTTGATGATTTTTTTTGCATAAGATGATGGGTCTAAGTCATTTACGACGAACAAATCATCTCCTACAATAGAACGGTTAAAATTGTGATCGTGTACAATGGGAATAAGTCCTTGGCTCATCGCTTCACTGAGCGCATTACTGTGTCCCTCGCAGGGCTCGGTTGTGGGAAATATGAAAAAATGATGTGTTTTCATTTTTTCTTTGATAAAATCAAATGGTGACAATCCAAATCGGTCAATATGATTACGGTGAACCGAGTTTTGGATTTTCAGATCTATTTCCTCGACATATCTCTTGCTACTACCTGGACCGCCTATAATGGTAAGATATATATTATCTCGTTGCTTACACAAGACCTCAAAACAATCTATGACAATCTCAATATGTTTGTTAGGGTCAATTCGTCCAAAGAAAAGCAATCTGATGCTCTCTGTTGAACGCTCTGGTGGAGTAGAAGGGATATCTTGGTTGAATGTATAACTTGGAAAATAGGATAGGGGAGTAGATGTGATTGATGATGCCAAATCAATACCTTCCTTCCCTTCAAATTGGACTATTTCTTGCATGTCAAGCACTTTGGCAAACAATTGCCTGTATTTCTTTCCCTTAATTCTGTAGTAATAATAGAACTGGCCTCCTTGTAAATACATGATACTTTTAAAACCAAGCCTATTCACAATTTTAGTGACAATATATTCGTATGGTAATAGAGGTCCGGAGAATGTCATATGATAGAAGATGGTGCTTTTCTTGTCTTCTTTGCGTAAATGATACACAATTTTCACTAAATCTATGACAGCAAAAAGGAGTACTTCTATTATGTGTGCCACTTTTCCTCTCCATTGCGCAAAATGTCTGGATAAACAGCTCACCTCTAATCCTGCATTACGAAAACCTTGCATCACTCTGCGACTTGACGATTGTCCTCCACCGCCTTTGGGTGGTTTGTTAATGTCGCCGATATTTGCAAACACAAACACTTTATTCATGGGGAGTTAGCTTAACAATGTACTTTTAAGATAACTTAGTTATCTCGTTTGAAGAGGCCGCTGCTATGGTTGGATCGTTGGTCTTCGGGTGGGAGTTGCATGTAATCATTGTAGAGTAATGAAAGATAACCGTGATAGTCTTCCGGACCCCAAAATGTGGTGTCCTCAAATTGATATGACGTGACTTTACCGAAAATCTTTTTGCTGATGATTTCTTTGCTCCTATATCGGCCAAAAAGGTTGCCATAACAATCCCCTTCATGAATAGAGAGAGTGAGTTTCCATAAATGTCGAAGCAATGCGTCTTGATTGAATGGAACACTGAATCGAAGTGCTTTTTTTATATAGTGCCTTGATTGACTACCTGATATTGGCTCAACGAAAACTACAGAATTTAGTTTTGTCAGAAAAAGATGTCTGAAAACTGTGAAATCTTTCTTTTTACAAGTGACAAGTGGAAATATATCTATATTGACACCAAGTTTTTCCTCTATTGGTAAATCCACACACTTATCGTCTATGCATGTGCGGGTGTCGTCTATTTTTATGAAAGCAGTTCTACATCCTTTGCACTTTTGAAATTCACAGACACGTATGTGATCGGTGACGTTGTCTTTCAGCAACTTTCTCAATTGTTCGTAATATTCTATCGGAACACCAAAGTCCATATCGTCATCCCATGGAATAAAACCATGATGACGTATAGCACCAAGCATTGTCCCTCCAAGCATGTAATAGGGGATATTATGGCTCTTGCAGATAGAATCAAACCATTTGGCAATCCTGAGCAAGTAAACCTGACTCTCTCTAACGCTGATCGCTTTCATGAAAATTCAATTAACATGTTTGTATAATTGATAATATTCAAGATAGGAGGCAGCTGTTCTCGATACATCGTATTTGTTGATTACGTGTTTTTGCGCTTCCTTTATGACGCTATCGTCGAATCCTCTCTCCAATATGTTAATGAGCTCTGCTGCTAAATTATTGGTGTCTTCAGATTTAAAATGAAAACCGTATTTGCCATGATTGATGATTTCCATTGGTCCTTCAATGTCGCTCACGAGCACCGGCAGCCCTGATGCCATAGCCTCTGCAACAGTAAGCCCAAAACCCTCATATCTTGATGGCTGTACCAATAAATCGTAATCTTTCAGATGCTCTTTCAAATATGCTTGAGTCTTCACACCTTCAAAAATGATAAAGTCTTCAAGTTTTTTGTCTATTATCATTTTTTCTAACAGGCTCTTGTCCTCACCCTCTCCTATGAGATGAACACGTATGTTTTTCTTCTCATAACTATTTACTAATTTATCAATAGCATCTATAAGAATATCTTGTCCTTTCTGCTGGATATCTAATCTGCCTATTTGTATGACATGCAGAATGGTGTTAGGATTCCAAACACTATCTTTGGATAAAAATGTTTTTGTCGGGATACCATTTTCAACTAATATGCTATCGAACCCTTGTTCCTTTGTGTATGCTTGAACGGTTTTGGAAATAGAAAACAGTCTTTTCATTCGTGGGTATTCATCACATTTGTTACGTGTGTTATGAATCGTTCGGACAATGGGAAAGGGCAATAGAATGATTTTCGATATACCTGCAGAATGAATGTGGATGATGTCGGGATTAAATTTTAATAAATGTAAATTAAGCTTTAGAATCGGTAGAGGATTCTTACTACTCACTTTCCGATGGTACATGATTAAATGACAACGACTTGACACTTGCTTGACTAATGAAGAGTGATAAAAGTTGTTGATGACAATCAGCTCCACATTGTGGGTGGTGGCTTGCTGATTGATAATATTAACCACCATCGATTCTATGCCTCCCATGGTCAATCCCCACAGGATATGGGTGATTTTCATCTGTTTCTGGTTGTTTAGAAATGGTGCGTCGTATTTGTATGGTGGTCAGGCGAACATGTTATTTTATCGGGATTCATGTTTAAGTATGCGGCCCACCATCCAAATGAACTACGTGTGATGACTTGATGCTTGCATGCTGCCATCAGTTGCATGTCTCGCCAACTGGTTTCGCCTGAGTTCCAATCAATAATGTTCACATTGTCATGTCGAAAATCTAAGCCAAGATTTTTTTCGTGATTCTTTGCCCACTCCACACTTCCAGAATCACAGAAGATATAAAAGTGTGGTGATGGTATCATCTCTTTCAAGTATTTGATACACCTCTTAAAATATCCTCCGTAATAACAGTCAAAATTATAACTAAGCATATCACCTCTACGGGCATGTATGGCGATAGATTCAACTGTCGTTACTTCCTCGAACAGTTTTTTGTCACGCTCTTCTGTAAAGGCTGGAAATGTAAAGGCTTCTCTTATTTCCGTTTCTATTTTTTCAATACCACTGCCTTCGTTCTTGAAAGTGAGTTGTTGTCCTGTGAATATATTCTTTTCGGATTGGATGAATAAATCTGGTGAATGAACAGGATGTATCACGCCTTTTTTGAAATATCTTTTTCGGAGATAATTTAGATACTGAAAGAGAAATGTTTTCTTGTAGCCGGGAGTGCTTAGAGCAGTTTTGTATGTGCTGCCAGGAGCTTCAAAATCACCACGGTAGTTTTCAATTTCAATGCCGGCATGTCTAAATGCCTCGCAGAAATAGACGGGATAATTCCAGTTCTTTAGCCAAAATTCCGATTTCCTGATTTCTGAGATAATCTGATCCCATTGCGCAGATGTGAAAAAGGATTGTATGTTGGGAGTGTTAAGACCGAAAATCCTATTTAACTCATAACCATTCCATTGGCAAATAATCTCATTGCATTCAGGTATGTCATAAACAATTGTTTCTATAAAACAATTATCATGAGGATTTGCCTTCTTAATCGCAAGGTATTCACAATAACTGAGCATTTGATTGCCAAGCCCGGATTCTATATGAATGATTTTCATTTTCTATCTGCGAGTATATGATTAACGGCAGTTGCGGCTTCCACAGATTGCTCTTTATGGTATTTGAGTGATAATTCCCTCTTAACATAAACGAATAACATGAGTGGAAAGATTAAATTGCCCTGGTCTGATACTGATGTTCCTGCAATAGCGATTAGCATCAACGTAAGAACGAGTAGAAATCCTGCTAATGAATAGTCTGAATCTTTCCTATGATGGAAAAAGAAGATCATGAGATAAAACCATAACAATAGATATAAAAGTCCTCCAACGTATCCATATTTCGACAAAAGATTGCCATAGGAAATATCTGGAGTGGTCATTTGTTGCTTAATACCATCTTCCCCATAGAGTCCCAAATTAAAATGGTACATAGGTTGGACTACGTCTGCCTGACTGTCACTAATAAGTCCGAGACCATAGATGTTTTCTCCTATAGGTCTGTCAGAGAGATATAGCATTCGCTCGTATACCCATGCGAAGCGATAAGTAAGTGTTCCTTCATCAGTGATATCCCCATTTGCCATGTCTTTAATTCCTCCAGTGAATACTGATTTCACTTCACTTTCAGAATCATCACCATACGTTCCTTGAAAACGTAGACTGATGATTTCCATAAACGAGATGGATAGGATTAAGGTGATAATTACGGCTTTTAGCAAAGTCTTAATTTTTCGCCTTAATAATAGACCAACGAATATAACAAAGACGGTCATACCTATCTGAATTCTTCCCAACGTGGCAATCAAAGCTATACTAAATACAAAAATAGCAGGCAGTATAAGACGACTATTCAGGATCTTTGGAAATAATATTGTGACTATCAGATACCAATATAAAAGTGGTGGTGAATTGTAATATCTCATAATGCCAGTAAATTCGTCAACTTTTACTGTGGAGAATTTGTAAGGCAATACACGAACATTATAAAACACCTCAATGATGTATAAAATTGACGTAATTAAAGTGATATAGAAAAACACTTTATTCAGCCAAACAAAGGTCTCTTGGTCTATTTTCCTTAGAAAGAAATATGATAATACTAAAAACGAGGCGCGGCTTCCTTGAAGAATTTGATAGGGGGTGAAATCATAATGAGTGAACGAGTATCTGATATCAAGTAGCAGGAAAACGATAAACGCACCGATAATTATACATATTTTTGAGTCATTGATGTTGTCTGTCTTAATGTCAATTAATAAGTTAAAGATCAGAACTACAATGATATAGATGAATGCAAGGTCGTAATTCTTATAATCAAGGATGGCATCAGTCAGAATACACCAGCCATTCAACATAAACGTGGTGAATATTAAAAGGCTGAGCTTATGATGCTTAGTTATATATAGTAATATGGCAAGTCCTAAAAGGAAGAATCCTAACATCGTTTCGTTTTCTTAATGGAAACATCACCTGTGATGGGTAATTGTACCGATGACTGACTGTTTTCAATGGTTACGAACCATTATTTTGTCTACCCATTTCCATATGTTGATCTTTAAATGGAATCACATATTCTTTTTGAAATCCTTGGCTTTATTTAATTTTCAAATGCTATGTGTAAATACCATTTTAAGTTATGGTTTGTTTTCAAAAATGAATAAAAAACAACATATTCTTATTTTGGGCACAAAATTAATAAAAATATATGTATGTTGAAAGAATACAGTTAAAAATATTGTTCACATTTCATAATAGACCATGGTATTATCCATACGAATGCCTACATTTGTTTTCCATTATTATTCATTTTTTTTGATGGAACAGATTCTTGGCGTGTTGAAGAATGCTGTTTATTTGGGTGGTCACCATCTCTTGTTTGACCACATGGTATTCAACAACGAAATAGTAAACTACGGATATACTACATCCAACAATTAATGAGATCAGATAATGTGATGACCACATTTTCAGAAACAGGCAAAGCAATATGATGGGTACACATACTATCAGGTGTGACAAATACTCCTTATAAGGAAATGTGAATGTGATATTTTTTTTCGCATAATGATAGAGAAGCGCTGCTTCCAGGACATGAGGTATAGCCACAGCACAGGCTGCGGCAACCTCACCGTATCTTGCTGTGAATATCAGCAATATCAGTATGGAGAAGAGTGTACATATAGAGGTGCAAATGAGTACTTCTTTGAATTTTTTTAGTGAAAGTAAAATCTGATTCTCAAGAATTTGTGCCAAACCGATAAAAAATACTTGAAAAATCACAATCCTAAATGGCATTATCGCTGCCTCATATCCTTTGCCGGCTGTGATGCGGATTATTTCTGGGGCAAGAATCACGCACACTGTTACAAGAGGAATAGAGACAAATCCTACAATAGAAAACGAAAAATGTATCATTCGCTTGAATTGGTCTAATTCGTTTCTCCCATAAAGTGAGTTTAAGTATGGAACAAAAACTCCGTTGTACGCATTTAGAAATGAGAGAAAAATTGTATAAAGGCGTGTTGCGGTAGAGAAATATCCAACTGCAAGGTTACCACAGACCATGCCAAGAAAAATGACGTTGAAAGTCAGATAAAATGAAAATAATATTCTGTTGATACCCATTGAAAAGACTGGGAACAAATATTGTTTGCAGCCTCTTATCTGAAATCTGAATGTTACAAATTTTCGAGTATGACGCCAATTGATGATGGCATTTACTATGACCTGCGCTATGGTAAGATAGAAATATATATCGTAGTCTTCGCTTTTTCTAACAAAAAGGAAAATGCTAATTACATATACCGTTCGAATCAGTATAGTCCGCAGGGTGATGTAGCGGAAATCTTGCATCCCTTGGAATAGCCACTCCACAAGTATCACGTTGAAGATGATTTTTGTGGTACCAAAAAAATATAAGGGCTTGTTTGACGATAATTGAGGTATTAAGAAAACACATAATGTGTATATAACAAGAATTATACCTGTCATCAAAATGTGTAATGTCACAAGATGATTGAAAACATCCTCACGACGTTGCTTGTCATCATTGCATTGTGGTATATAGCGATAACCGATGGTCGCTAATCCAAGTGTTGAAAATAAAATGGCATAGTCGACAATGCTCATGGCAAAGTTGGCTATACCAAAATTCTCCGCCCCAAGCACTCTGGTTATGTATGGAAATGTCAAGAGTGGAAAAAGATAGCCTGATATGGTCAGAATACTATTCCAAACAAGATTTTTCTTCAATGAGGGCATAAGGGGAATTTACGCTGTGCTATTATGACATTAAGCGTTAATAATATAGTCTACATCATGGTGATTACGATGATCTTCATCGGGCAGATTATAATAATCCGGACCATAATGAATCTTACAATATTCTTCTGGATTATTTGGACCAGGGTATTGGGAACCCTCATATTCCATCTCCTTATAAGGCAACACCACATCACTTGGAAAGCGGTATCTGAAAGGTGTGCCATATGCATGCATATAGACATCTTTCTTGCCGAATACGTATGAGATAGCATAAAATATGGGGTGAAGAAAGATTTTTTGGATGCCAAAGCAAATTTTTGCCATCCGATAACTATGGCCAACAAGGCGTGGGACAGAATATCGATAGATAATATATGAGACTCTATGAAGCCATGACAGTAAACCGGGATACATGCAGAATAGATCGATCTGAAGTCCACGGTACGTGAAACCATCATTCATCTTGTCTGGCTGACGATGTATATATTCGCTTTTTGTGTCTCTTATGGTACACCAGAATCTCATAAATCCCTTATCTGTTTTATAACTTTGAAAAACAAATTGAGGATGAGGGTGTTGCAAGAGATAATCGCAGAGCTTCTTGTAATGTTTTTTTTCGATGGCGACATCCATGTCATCATCCCAGGGTATAAAACCTTTATGCCGTAAACTACCAAGTACGTTTCCTCCTTCCAATCTGTAGGGAACACCTATCTCTTTGCAAACATTGTCAAAATAAGCTAACATTTCCATAAGCCGTTCCTGAACAACTCTGCGTATTGAGCCTTCGGGATTATAACGGTTTTTTAAGTCGGCTGCAGTCTCCCCTGTGTTAAAATGATGATCCATGTGTAATGAAATTTACAGCATTTTTTCAGAAATCACATCTGAGGTAATAGACGTCGCGTATGGAAGATAAGTCTTGTAGGTCTTTTTGTTGTTGATGGTAAAAAAACCAAAGGAGATGTTTTCTCTTAATAGCGGGCGATATTTTTCCAGTGTGTCGATAGGATTGCTTCCGTGTTCGAGATCTAAAGATATTTTGTTGCTTGAGGTACTAATAGAGTTAGCAAAGTCAACCAATGATGGGTCGATTGTCTTAAAGTATAATATGCCAACTGTGGCACAAGAGTCATATTCAAGCACTTGCTGGATTCCTTTTCGTTGAGACCAGCCAAATAAGTAGCAAACATTCTCTTTCCCGAAACGGTCTATCAGATTATATATCTTCTGCTTGCGCTCACCTTCAAAGAAAGTGAATCTATCCAAATAAAGACCTAAACCATATTTTTTGCATGTATCCATCACTTCTTCGAGTGTGGATATCATTGTCCCGCGATAGTTGAAACGGCGAAGTTCATCAAGGGTGTATTGCTTGATAGAGATACTGTCGTTTGTGACTTTGTCGAAAAAGTATTCGTCATGACAACAGACGGGGATGTTGTCTTTTGTCCACTGTATGTCTGTTTCGCCATACTGAAATCCTGCTTCATGGGCATACCTGTATGCGTTTGCAGTATTCTCTGCTTCACCTTTCGCTTTATAACCTCGATGGGCTACACTGGCAATAGAAGGAGAGAAAGGTGTTGAAGGATTATCTGAAAAATCATCATTTTCACTGCAAGACGGGGTGATAGCGAAAAAGAGAATAAAAATAGTAATGAATACGTAGGAGGTAAAACGATGCATGTGATGAAAAGTCAGTTTATTGAGATGGGTTTTCTTTTTTATTTTTTATGGTTACTCTACCACTATTAATTTTATATTCGTAGCTATGTCGTCCTTCTGCCCTGAAATCTGTATGATATCGTTCCAGCACTTCCTTGTAGACGTTCTCATATTGTGGTATCAGTAGATCAGATTTCTCTTCCATGGCATGGATGATATCTTGTGCCATCGGAATGGTCTGAGACAAGTTGCTCTTCTCGTTGTAGAAACTTGTACCCTTAATCCTACCTGGCGACACATTGAGTATTCTGTTTGTGCTGCCACTTTTCTCTAATTCTACATTGACGCTTTCTATGAATATGCGTAATGATGCCTTGGTGGCACCATAGATGGAGAAAAATGGTGACGACATATATCCGGCGATACTCACCATTACTCCACAATAAAAGTCATTGGAGCTGAGCAACTTGTCGTAGAAATGTTTGATGATGCGTATCGGGGCAATCGCATTTACTTCAAAATAGGTACTGATCATCTTCTCCGGGACATCTTCAAAAAGCGCGATACGACCGAAGCCTGCTGTAATAATGAGGCTGTCAATGTCAGAGAATTTGTCAAAAATAGAATAATCGCTACTACAGAGGTCGAATTGATAGGAGGATATCTTCTCGTGATGATATTCTTCATTTAGCTTAACCTTGTCAACAATGTGTATTTTTTCCGTCTCGGGTCTTTTGACTAATTGCAAGGCAATGGATAAGCCAATGCCATTTGCCCCACCGACTATGAGAATTTTCTTCATTTCTTCTTTATATTTCTGTGAAATTAACTCCTTTGCGATATTGTTCAATAACGGATGCTATGGCTATGCTCTCTTTGGGTAGGATGCGATAGGTCGTAGGTCGTTTGTTGACAATCATGGATATAAACTCCTGAATCTCATACCTTAGGCCATCGCCGTCGTAACTGAAGAAGTATTTCTTATTATTGGTTTGGTTTTCATATCTCACTTCAAAGTAGTCTGTGAGCCACCATGGAGCAGGTACGTATATATAGCCTTCTGTTCCTGAAATCACCAGGTTTCCCTCAGTCTTTACACCAATGCCAAGTGTGACTGACGATATCGCATGGGGATATGTGATGTTGATTTTTGTGAAAATGTCAACACCATTTTGCATTTTGGAATAGAAGTGGATGTCATTGTATCCAGTTCCCAATATCTTGAAAATTGAAAGAAGTGTGAGCGCTGAATGTTCTGTCATTGCACCGCCAGCTTGTTGGGAATCCAATTCACGCAGATTGCCCTTCACCATTTTTGATAGAGAAGTCCTTACATCCACTATTTCACCAATTAATCCACTTTTCACGATGGTAAGTAAATGGGTGAATGCCGGGAAAAATGCCGTTTTGCTTGCCTCCAACAATACAAGTTCTCTTTCCTCAGCGAGCCTGTATAGCTCCTCTGCTTCATGCTTGTTAAGCACCATGGGAATCTCACAAAGCACATGCTTGCCCGCCTCTAATGCCTTTTTCGCATAAATATAGTGCGTGGGATGGGGAGAGGCGATATATATGGCATCAACAGAGGATAGGAAATCATCGAGGTCGGAGAAATCCATTATTTCATATAGCTTTCCAAAATTGTCTGCCTCTGTCTCATTAGGGTTATATACAGCTGTAACTACCACACCGCTCACACATTTCGCTTCAGGTATAAAACGATGGGCAATCCTGCCACTTCCAACAATTCCTACACGACATGTTCCTTGATTGTTGGAGCGCAGCATTGTGCTGGAAATTCCTTCTGTACGAGGAAGATACACCACGTCGCAATACTCTTTCAGATAATCAAATTTTCCTGTCCAATCCGAGCCAATGGCAAAGATGTCTACGTCATATTTCTGGATGTCATCCACTTTTTGACCAAAATAGTCTTCAATGATAATTTTGTCTGCCAGTCCCGTCTCTTTGATGGCTTCTACTCGTTCCAGCACGTTATTGGTCACATTTAGCTTTCCACGTTCACGGTCGAAATTGTCATTTGTCACTCCTACAATAAGATAGTCGCCAAGTTCCTTTGCACGTTTCAATAGATTGATATGACCTTGATGTAGTAGGTCGTACGTACCGTATGTGATCACAGTTTTTTGCTTTGCCATAAATAGGTTTTTAATTTAAACGTGAATCTTACAGATTAAATTTCAAAAAATGATTAGATTCGCCTTCACATACATGCATAAATTTCTTTCCCACTAAATTTTATTAATGGGACAATAATTGTTGGCAGATAACATCGCATGCAATATGTTGGCCGCATGAGGAATAGTATCCTATTCCGCAGAAACAGAGCGCATTTTAATGCGACTGCAAATTTACGAAATTATTGTGGACTATGAAAATTATATATGTAAAAAGTGGCTTGGGACAAGCCCAAACCACTCTATATCTTTTTAGCTCCCATGGCATTAACAGCTTTGGGATGTGTCGATGGCGCCTTATGCTACTATACTATGGCGATGAATGATCTGAAGCGACACTCGTAGCGAGGAAATGAATTCGTCACCCAGGCCACTTTCTTGTTCTTTTTTGTGTCACTGTCTTCTAATGTGGGGAATGCCGCGTTATTCTTGAATACCTCCAAGGCTTTGTTTATTGAAGGATTGTCCATGTTCATATATTCCACCCACGCTTCTTCATCAAGCATATTATAGATGATACGGCTATAGATGTAGGTTTCCAACAACTTGTGAGATCTCTGAATGAGTAAGTTGCGACGCTGCAGACCATTCTTCTCTGCGTAGACGACAAAATCCTCTACCAAGTTTTTCTTTTTAAGATATGACAATAGTGATTTCATATCCGGATACGGTTTCATCTCATCACGGTGGTTGTCGGTATATTCGAAAGCATATTGCAGAATCAGTCCGCTCATGGCTGCCTCTTTGTAGTATGAAGTGACATTTGCGGTATCTTCTGGAATAAAAATATCAGGAGTGATACCACCACCGCCATACACCTCTCTGCCTAACTTCGTGTGATAGGCTGGACCGGTATGCTTGATGCTGTCTTGTGAGAAAAACTCTCCATGTAGATAACGTGCCATGAGATCTTCCTCATACTCTTTGCTGCCGGGGGTATATGGCTTTTGGATACAACGACCGGATGGGGTGTAATAACGGGCAATAGTCAGACGTATCATACTGCCATCGCTTAATGGTATTTGTTGTTGCACAAGTCCTTTGCCAAAAGAACGACGCCCGATGATCGTTCCGCGGTCGTTGTCCTGGATGGCTCCGGCAAAAATCTCAGAGGCAGAGGCTGACGCCTCGTTGATAAGCACCACCAATGGAATCTTCTGGAATGAACCGTGGCCATCACTCATATAATCCTCCCGGGGTTGTTTGCGTCCCTCGGTATAGACAATTCGTTGATTCTTCGGTAAAAACTCATTCGCCATCTGAATGGCTGAAGCCATATATCCTCCCGTGTTGTCGCAAAGGTCGATGATCAGATTCTTACACCCCTCGTCTGAAAGGTAGGCCAAAGATGCTAAGAATTCATAATAGGTTCGCTCACCGAAATTCTTCACTTTGATATAACCGGTTTTGTTGTCAAGCATATAGGTCACGCTGACGCTTTTCATCGTAATGTCATCACGCACGACGGTATATACCTTGGGTGCTGTCTGCTTGTATCTTAACACGCCTATTTTTACTTCAGACCCTTTGGGACCTTTCAGCTTCTTCATGGCTTCTTCGTTGGTTACTTCTTTTCCAACAAACGCCTTGCCGTCTACACTGACAATCTTATCACCTGCTTGTAAGCCTGCTTCCTCGGAAGGACCTCCGGATATCACATTCTGGATGCGTATAGTGTCGTCGCGGATGACAAATTCTATGCCCACGCCGGAGAATGAACCTTTTAGGTCATCGTTGGCCGAGTTGACATCCTTGGCACTGATGTATACAGAATGTGGGTCTAATTCTGACAATAACTGGGGTAATGATTTCTCAACCAGTTCATTCATGTTCACTGTGTCTACATATTGGTCTTCCACTAAATGTAATACATCATTAAGCTTCCCTGTCCCACCAGTATTAATCACGTTCAGGCGATTTCCTGAAAAAAAGTTTGTCAGGAAAAAACCGATAAATATTCCCAATACTATACTGAGAGCCAAGTAAAAGGGAATTTCCCTGTTAGACCCATTCTCTTTCATTTCTGATAATTGTCAATTTCCATTAATAACACTTCTATTTTTGCTCTGCGCAATAACTCAATTCCGTCATTCAGACGATAGGGCTCGCCATAAACCACACGTTTTATACCAGCCTGGATAATTAGTTTCGAACATTCCAAACAAGGGGAGGCTGTCACATATAGAGTCGCTCCCTCGCTGTTGTTGCTGCTACGAGCCAGTTTGGTGATGGCATTGGCTTCGGCGTGGAGAACGTAGGGCTTGGTGACATTGTTGTCTTCGCAAATGTTCTCAAAACCGCTGGGGGTCCCATTGTAACCATCACTGATGATCATCTTGTCTTTTACGACCAATGCACCGACTTTTCTACGTACACAATAGCTGTTCTCAGACCATATTCGTGCCATTCGAAGATATCGGCTGTCTAAAAGGGCTTGTTTCTGATTGATGTCCATGTCACTTCTTGATTCTGTGCTGTCTGCGGATGCCATCACGACGCAGAAGTGCGTCGATGGTTGGCTCACTGCCGCGGAAACGTTTATACAATACCATGGGATGCTCGGTCCCACCACGGGATAAAATGTTTTGACGGAAGCTGTCTGCTGTGGACTGATTGAAAATGCCGTTTTTCTTAAACATGCTGAAAGCATCGGCGTCAAGT
>FLNZ01000077.1_pt1 | contig 16116 bp, 14 predicted proteins | sample 1140391 | NCBI WGS metagenome assembly FLNZ01 (sample SAMEA3878171, study PRJEB12797) | bioreactor metagenome | biome: Moose rumen | place: Sweden | collected 2011-10
TTTGAAAATATTTTTATATTGACAAGCATAGGTTTTCCCATGTTTGTCGAGACTTACATCTTGCGATTGCTGGCCGGGTTCCTGGAATACGGGACCCTTTCTACCGTAGCGGACAAGCTCTACACTTCGCAGCCGGCGGTGAGCCGCGCGTTCAAGAAGCTAGAAGACGAAATCGGCGCTCCGCTCTTCGAGCGCAAAAAGAACCGCATCGAGCTGAACGAGAAGGGACGCACGGTCGCCGAATACGCAAAGCGCATCATGGATTTGCAAGGCGAGATGATGGAAAAGGTGAGCCCGCAGGGGGCCACGCGCACGTTCTCCATTGCGTCGGTGGCCATTCTCCCTGCCATGCGGATGGTGCAGGAACTGCAGGAGAAATACCCCGGCGCGCAAGTCACCTACGAGATTATCGACAACGAGGCGGGAGTGCTGAAGGCTCTGAACGAAGGCTCGGCGGATATCGGCATCACCCTCAAGGCCCCCCGTGCAAAGAAGTACCGCGCCGAAAAATACATGCAGGAGCGTCTCTCGATTGCGCTCCCGAAAAAGCACCCGCTTGCGAAGCGCAAGTCCATCCGGCTCCGTGAACTCAAGGGCGAGACCATCATCCAGCGCAGCAACGTAGGGTTCTGGGAGCAGGTCAAGCGCAAGAAGATTCCCGACGCCACCTTCATCAAGCACGACAGCGTGAAGGGAATTTCGAAGCTCATCGAGCAGTCTTCGCTGTTGACGTTCGTTTCGGACCACCAGTTCGATTACGACATTCCCAAGGACCGCAAGATTGTGCCCCTCGCCGACCGCGAAATGAACGTGGAATTTTTTAAGGTGACGTTGGCGTCAACTCCCTAGCAGGTGGAAGTTCAGGTACCACGAAAAGGCGTGGATGCGCCTGGACATGGGTTCGGCATATTCCGAGGAATAGGCCGCCATTTTCACGTAGGTGTCAAGCCTGTGGCCCAGATCCAACCAGGAGAACAGCCTGTATTCCACCGCGGTATTGTTGAGGAGCAAGAAATCCCAGCCCGAAACGCCATATTCCGCAGTCGTTCCCTCGATGGTCTTCATGGCATCTATCGTCGTCTTGTTGTAGATTCTCCACCTCTTGTATAGGGTTTCTATCATCAGGCTGTATTTCACGCCGGAATTGTACTGGTAGCTATCCATGTCGGGCTTGTAATCCGGGTGAAATTCCTGAATAATGTCGTCGTAGCCCATGTCGGCAGAGCCAAGCATAATCCAGTAAACCTGGTTCATGACACGGAACCGCAAGTTGGGAGTCAGCCAAAGGGCTATGTCCATGGCCCCGCCAAGCGAAAGCGTGCTTACCGTGGCAAGGTCCCCGTAAAAAGTATCATAATCCAGATTCACCGAAAAATCGAGCCAATGGCCTCGCCCGTGGATACCCCTGTTCACAAGTTTCCCCATGATATCCATCTGCAACACTTTCCCTTCGAGTCCGCCTTCGCCGAAGAAGTTTAAAGTGAAGTAATCGAAAGGCCGCCTTACCCTTGCATAGGGACGACCATACTCAAGGGAAACCGCCATCATCCCGTGACGGTCGTTCCATTCGGCATCCAGCTCGTCGGCATCTTCGCCACCGAACCGATAGTCAGAACCGAACCTGGAGCCAATACCCGTGGCAACTGTCAACTCGATTGGCGTCCAGCCCGTGTAAAAATCCCTGTTGCCGAACACCCTGCGCTGGGCATATCCGGCGGGTTCCAGTGCAAAAGCGAGCAGATGCCTGTACCAAGGCACCTTGGAACCGTTGTACGATGCGCGGGAAAGTCTGTAAAGGACTTCGCCGAACATGGAGCCCGCAACCGTCGTAGAAATCAGGTCGTTCGGCGCCGGGTATTCTGTTTCGCAGAACATTTCCCAGGTGGAACTCCCAAGGGCGGCAAACACCATGCTTCCGTAAAAGCCGTAGCCGCCGGCACGGGCCGTAGCGTAATACATGGAGCCCTGATACGGGTGTCCGTAAAAGTTGATGGCCCAATGGTTATGGTCCCATTCCCAGCCTTCGCGGAAGTTCCGCTTCCAATAGCTGGGGCCCGTATGTGCGTAACTCTTGTCCAGGACCCAGTAATCCCAAGCCCACACAAAGGCGTTGAGCCCGAGCACTTCGGTCCCGACGATAAGCGGATTCACGTGGGTGCCAAACAGGCTGTCTTTGGGAATAATGGTCGTGTCGGGAGCACTTTCTTTGGGAACCAGGGTGTCACCCATGCTCCTGCGGAAATTGACCAGATCCCGCGCTTCCTGTACGCTGAAGACAGCATCCTTGTCTAGAATCTTTTCCCGGAGGCTGTCCGGAAGTTGCGAGAATTCCTCGTCCAAATCTTGTGCATACGCGGTAACGCAAAAAGACATGACAAGAATAACAAACGCTTTTAGAACTTTCAGGAACTTCACGGCACAATTTTAAGAATTATCACGTCGTTTAAAAAGGGCATATTCGCAACTTTCTGACGGAGCAACAAAACCAAGGGATAAAGGATACATACGCTTCTTGATTTTCCGTGTTCAAAATTGTATGTTGATAAAATGCGCTTCCCGCTTAAAGCCTTATTTGCAGCATTCCCTGTACTGGTACTTTTCGCCTGTTCTTCGGTCGAAATTTCCCATAACAACGCGTCCCTGCCGCGGCACCACTTGCCTAACGGACATTTCGAGAATACGGACGACAGCTGCCCGCCCATTCGCGATACCATGGAAGCAGACTCGCTTGTACCCAAGTTCCGTACGCGTATGTACAGGTTGCCGATAGTCCGCGGCAACGAGGATCTCTGGCGAGATTCAACGGCAAGTTCGGCCGCATGGATTGGACACAGTACCTACTATATATTGTGGCGCGGTTACGGAATTTTGACCGACCCGATGTTCAGTACATACTCCTCGCCCATTCAACTTGTTGGCCCTAAGCGAGGAACCCCTCCCGGCAGGTCTTTAGATAGCCTGCCCAATGTAGACTTGGTAATCGTAAGCCATGACCATTACGACCATTTGGACCGTACAAGCATCGTAAAAATATTCAACCGATGGAACCACGTGAAATTTGCAGTTCCCTTGAAAGTGGCGGCAATTCTTGAAAGTTGGGGAATACCTTCAAAAAATATCATAGAACTGGATTGGTGGGATTCGACAATGGCGGGCCCCCTGAAAATCACGTTCGTACCGGCGCACCATACGAGTCGTCGCGGAATTTTCGCCTCTAGCGCAAAATCAACACTATGGGGCGGGTGGATTCTGGAACGCCCAACGGAAGATTCCCTGCATACAACAAAAATGTGGTTCGGGGGCGACCTTGCCATGGGTGACGGGTCATACTACAAAGAAATCGCAGAAAGATTCGCCCCTATTGACGTGAGTTTCTTGCCCATAGGCAGTTACAAGCCTAGCCGTTATACCCGCGTACACGCAAGCCCACGACAAGCAGCACAGTTACATCTGCTAACCAAATCAAAGTTGAGCCTTGCCATGCACTGGGGAACCTTCGGTTTTGTTTACGACAGGCTCGAAGACCCGCCGAAGGATCTCGCAAGAGCCAGAAAAGAACTGGGCATTCCCGACACGGCATTCTATGTCCCGAAACACGGCGAAATAGTCCCGCTATTCAGATAATGAAAATTCATTTCAAACTAGAAAAACAAAGTAAACGCAAATAGAGATTAACACCGATAAGGCTCTTGCATTTCTTGAAGATTTCAATAGCGAAATTATTCCCAAATCCTAGGAAAATTCTGGCTCCAAGAAAAAAAATGACTTTTTATCACTTTTTCAACCTGAAAGCCTTGGGTGACATGCCTGTCATGCGCTTGAAGAACTTGCCGAAAAAGCTCACGTCGGGGAAATTCAGTTCGTCCGAAATTTCCTGGACATCCATCTGGGTGGACTGCAGAAGGACCTTGGCATCGAGAGCGATGTAGTCGTCTATCCACTGCTTTGCGCCCTTGCCGCTTATTTCATCAACGACAAACGAAAGGTACTTCGGGGTTACAAAAAGCATATCGGCGTAGAACTTGACGCTATGTTCCTTTTGGTGATGTTCTTCCACATTGCGGAGAAACGCGTTGAACAAGGCTTCCTTGCGGTTCGATGTCTGTTGCGTCGCGTTTTTTCGATACAAAAAGCCAACGCATTCAAATGCGAGCGACAATAACTGGTTCTTGATGATTTGATAATAGAACGGATTGCCATGTAGCAACTGCATTTTTTCTTGCAGGTGCTTAAACGATTTGACAACCTGCTCGAAGTCCTGCCTGTCCCGCTGCAGGTAAGGCGACCTTTTAGCCAACAGCAACAGTTGCATACTGTCCTTGACTTGTGACATCAGGTCGTTGAGCATGTCTGTGGAGCAAGCGACACAGAGAGGCTTCACGTCGTCGCTGATTTTTAGGGCGCGGAGGACCTGCCCCGGGAACGCTAGGAATATACCGCCTTTTTTTAGTTCGTAGGTATTCATGTTGACTTCGATGGTGCAACTGCCATTCACGATAATCAATAGAATAACGCCCTGCATCCTGAAGTACCCTGTAATATCAAGGCCCTCAATGGAATCGAACACGCCAACCTTGCCGGGCAAGAGGCTCACCTCTTTCAAAAAATCCAACAGGGACAAATCCGCTGTCCTGATTTCTGCACCCGCTGTAGGCAAACTTCTTTTTTTCGACGGATTCATACTGGAAAGATAATAAAATGTCCATTCTTCTATTGGTAAAAATTTCCCGCATTTTAGTCAAAAATACCTTTTTCAGCAATTCTGATAGCAAAAATGTCTTTTTTTAGAGAAATTTTGACCTAAAATTACAAGACCTAATTTGGTAACTTTGTCACTATGAAAACAAAGTTCATTTTCTTCATCGTATTTTCGTTTATCTGTATCGGTTGTCAAGGCGAAGGAACACCTCGAAAAGACATCCGCGGCCCTGTAAAAGTCTCTGTCAAGATAGCGACACTGTCCGACATTTCTGAGAGCAAGGTGTATAGCGGTTCGCTAGCCGAAAAAATGGCCACAGCAGTCAGTTTTTCTTCGCCGGGGACGGTCAAGACGCTGAACGTAGCCGAAGGGAAAAAGGTGAGCAAGGGGGCACTCGTGGCAACCCTTGATGACACGGCGGCCAAAAGCGCACTGGATATTGCAACCGCCATGAAGAACCAGGCCGAAGATGCGCGCAGCCGCATGGAAAAACTTTACCAGAACAAGAGCATTTCCGAAATCCAGTGGATGGATGTGGAAAGCAAGTACAAGCAGGCTCTCGCCTCGGAGAAACTTGCGCAAAAGGCTCTTGACGATTGCAAACTGTATGCGCCCGCCACGGGAATCGTTTCGGGAAAGGCCGTAGAATTAGGGCAGAACGTGCTTCCCGGCGCCCCGGTTTTCAGGATTCTGGATATTTCAAGAATCAAGGTCCGCGCTTTCATCCCCGAAAAAGAAATTGGCAAAGTCAAGGTAGGCGACGGCGTAAAAATCCGCATCGCATCCTTGGGAGACAAGGTTATACAAGGAAAAATCACAAACAGGAGTGTTTCTGCAAACGCGCTATCGCGCTCTTACGAAATCGAGGCAGAGCTTGCAAACAGGAACGGTGAACTGTTGCCGGGTATGATTGCCGAAATGGAAATTTCCGGCAAAACAAGGCAAGAAGGGGTCGTATTGCCTGCAACGGCTATCATGCTTGACGAAGACAATAACAACTTTGTCTGGAAAATTAATGGCGGAAAGGCGACCCGCGCCGATATTGACGTGACGCTCAACCTGGGCGGAACCGAAGGAATCCTTGTTCGTGGTTTGCAGGATGGCGACAGCATAATTGTCGCCGGGGCAAACAAGGTGGGCGAAGGCGAAAAAGTGCAGGTCGAATCCAATAACACGGAGAAATAAGCATGAGTTCTCCAAAGAAACGTTCGTTTGTCGAAACGGCCATGCGCTACAGGGCGATAGTTTTCCTTATCGTCTTTATACTCTCGCTGTTCGGAATTTACGGGCTATACGAAATGCGCAAGAACGAATTCCCCGGATTCACGGTACGTCAAGGCGTGGTGATTGCGGTTTACCCCGGAGCAAATGTGCAGGAGGTAGAAAAGCGGGTCACGAAACCCCTCGAAGATTACATCTTTACCTATGGTGACGTGCAGAAGCACAAGACCACCTCCGTCACGCGTGACGGCATGTCCATTATCCAGGTGCAACTCGAAGATTACGTGAACGACAAGGACGCCTTCTGGAGCAGGTTCAAGCACGGCATAGAAGGCTTCAAGATGAACCTGCCCGCAGGAGTTGCCGCCATTGTGGTTATGGACGATTTCGGGGAAGCCTCTTCGCTATTACTTTCGCTGGAAAGCAAGAACAAGACTTACGCCGAATTGAGCGATTATCTGGACGAGCTCACCAACAAGCTAAGCCGACTAAAAACGGTCGGTCGGATAAACCGTTTCGGCGAACAGAAAGAGCAGATTTCCGTTTACCTTGACAATGAGCGGCTTTCGCACTATGGTCTCGGATTCAAGTCGACTGCGCTGTTCCTTGCGGGCAAGGGGCTCGTGAATATATCGGGTACGCTGAAAGACGGCAACACGGAATCGCCCATATATGTAGAATCGGGCGTGAACTCCGTCCGCGATGTAGAAGAGACCGTCATTTTCAGCACGCCGCAGGGTGAAACAGTGCGGCTGAAAGACGTGGCGAGAGTGGTGCGTGAATACCCGAAACCCTCCTCTTACATCGAGCAGAACGGCAACAAATGCGTCGTGCTAAGCGTCGAGATGAAATCGGGAAACGACGTGGTAAAGATGGGGTCCGAAATCGAGTCCGTGCTAGAGGAATTCGGCAAGACCCTCCCCGAAGAGGTCAAGATGAGCCGCATCACGGACCAGAGCCAGGTAGTGGCCCACAGCGTTTTTGATTTTTTGAAAGAACTCCTGATTGCAATTGTCGCCGTGGTCATCGTCGTGTTGCTCCTGCAGCCAATGAAGGTTGCCTTGGTGGCTGCGGCGACTATCCCCTTGAGCATATTCATTTCGCTTGGAATCTTTTACGCCTTCGATTTCGAACTGAACACGGTGACGCTTGCGGCCCTTATCGTAACGCTCGGCATGATAGTGGACAATTCCATCGTCATCCTGGACGATTACCAGGAAAAAATTTCGGAAGGGGTATCCCGCTGGCGAGCTGCCGCCGACAGTGCATCCCACTTTCTCAAGTCCATTTTTTCGGCCACCCTTGCCATCAGCATCACCTTTTTCCCATTCCTCTACACGTTCAAGGGAATGATTGCTGATTTCGTGAAGTTGTTCCCCTGGGCGCTCACCATTGTGCTTTCCGTTTCACTACTGATCGCGGTACTCGTCGTACCCTATCTGCAGTTCGCATTCCTCAAGCCAAAGAACAAGAAGCCGAGCAAGTTCAACTTCGAGGCCATTGCCGGGAAAATCCACGAAAAGACACTGAAGGTCTGCTTCAAGTTTCCAAAGCTCACGCTCTTCTGCGCCTTTTTGGCTGTCTGCGTTGGCCTTTACGGTATGATTTCGAGGCCGATTAAGCTCTTCTCCACGGCGCAGCGCAACCAATTCTCTGTAGAAATATTCATGCCCATGGGAACGGCCCTCGAAAAGACGGCACAAGTGGCGGAAAGTCTCGAAAAGATTCTTTCGGCAGACAAGCGGGTGGTTTCCATCACGAAATTCGTGGGGGCATCTTCGCCCAGGTTCCACCTGACATACGCTCCGCAGTTCGGCGGTTCGAACTTTGCGCAGTTTATCGTCAATACCCAGGGAGTCGACGCCACCGAAGAGATGATTCAGGAATACGCCGCCTCGTATGCGGACTACTTTCCCGAAGCACAGGTGCGGTTCAAGCAGCTGAGCTACAGCGAGGCGGCCTACCCCATCGAAGTGCGGATATCGGGCGATTCGCTGGAAAGCCTCCAGAGGGCATCGGAAATCGTGAGCAGTTACTTGCGGCAGTTGCCCGGCGTGTACCAGGTGCGCTCCAGCCTGAGGGAACCCCTGAACGGAGTACAGGTCTCGCTCAACGACGATGCGGCAAGGCTAGGCATTACCCAGATGGAAACACAGGCGCTGCTCATGGCGCGCTACAGCAGCGGAATCCCGCTTGCAAGCATTTGGGAAGGCGACAGGAATATTCCCGTAGTGCTGAAAAGTACCCATAGCGACAAGGCCGACGCAGCGGCTCTCGCAAACGAAAAGATGCCGACATACGGCGGACTCGGCAACGTCCCGTTGAGACAGGTGGCAGACCTGACCCCCGTTTTCCATGTAGGACAGATTGACCACAGGAATGGTCGCCCTACGGTAAACGTGACGGCGGAAGTTTACCCCGAAATAAGCGCGAACGACTTAATGATGAAACACGGTTCTCGCATAAAGGAATGGCTGAAAGGCGAAAACGTTGATGTGACATTTGGTGGCGAAACGGAAGTCGTCTTCGAACAGATGCCCCGTGTAATTTCGGCGCTAGCCTGTGCCGTCATCATCATATTCTTTATTCTGCTTTGGCATTTCAAGAATGTAAGGACCGCGATAATGCTCATAGGCTCCCTAGCGTTGTGCACCTTCGGAACCGGGGTCGCCCTGAACGCGATGCATCTCGATTTCAGCATGACCGCCGTTCTCGGCGTTGTCAGCTTGCTCGGAATCATGGTACGAAACGGCATCATCATGATTGACTATGCCGAAGAGCTCAAGAAGAACGAACATTGCGACGCACAGACGGCCATCTTCAATTCAGCGCTCCGCAGGATGCGCCCCATATTCCTGACATCGGCGGCGGCATCGGTCGGCGTGATTCCCATGATTCTTGGCGGGAGTACTCTCTGGATGCCTATGGGTGGAGTGATTTTTATCGGAACGCTCATTACCATGTGCTTCATATTGACCGTATTGCCGGTTCTGTACTGGAAGGTAAGCGGCGTACGGGTGAGGCAGAGGAAAAGTGTGTAGTGTGGAATGTGAAGTGAATTTGGATTAAAAATTATGAATAAATTGTATGTTAAAATAGCGGCTTTTATTTTTGGCTTGCATTCTTTTTTGCTGGCGGCGGATATTTATACGCTCGATGACTGCCTACGCATAGCACGCGAAAACAACGCGACCCTCAAGAGCGCCAAGGTAAACCGTCAGATGGCAGAAGAAACGGAAGGCAGCGCGTTCCCTGCGTATTTTCCGAAGGTTTTTGCGGGCGGCTTTGCATTCATGGCAAACGACTACCTGGTAAAGCAGAAGATTGACATGTCCTCAGAAATAGAGGGAATGGGCCAGCAGCTTGCACCGACAATTGCGCAGATGGGCCTCGACCCCGCCATGCTTGCGGGCCTGCCGACCTCGTATTCCATGGGCATGATAGACAAGGGAATCATAGGCCACTTGACGCTGGTGCAGCCCCTGTTTGTGGGCGGACAAATTCACAAGGGAAACCAGCTCGCCAAAATCGGGACAAAGGCGGCCAAGTTGCAGGAGCACCTTGCCGAAACCGAAGTCCGCAAGAATACGGAAACCTACTACTGGCTGATTGTTTCGCTCAAGGAAAAATTGAAGACCATTGCCGAGGCCGAAAAACAGGTGGAAACGATTCGGGCCGACGTGCAGGTGGCCGTGGAGGCGGGTGTCGCCGTCAAAAACGACCTGCTCCGCGTGGATCTCGAAAAGAAAAAACTGGAGAGCAACCGCATCAAGGTAGAAAACGGCATATCGGTCGCAAAGCTCATGCTGGCACGGCAAATGAACCTGGACAACAGCGAATTCGACCTGGCCGAAACCTCTCTCGATAAAATCAATCCGCCCGAAGAGTACAAGATGTCCGCCGACGAGGCGGTGGAACGCAGGGCCGAAAGCAAACTGCTCGCCGTAAATCGCGAAGTCGCCGAAAAAGAACGTTCCATGGAAAGGGGAAAAGTTCTCCCCACCGTTGCGGTTGGTGCGAGCCTGTTGTACCAGAATCTACTGGACGACGATGCCGTAAACGGAATTTTGTTTGCTTCGGTGACAGTCCCCATTTCGGACTGGTGGAGCAACAGCTATTCTACGGCAAAATACGACCTGAAGGCACAAAAGGCGGCAATTGACGAAGCCGAGAACAAGAACCTTATCAAGGTGGATATTGACGCCAAATGGAATACGCTCGTAGAATCCTTCCGACAGATAGAAATCAGCCGCGATGCCGTTGCCCAGGCCGAAGAAAACTTGCGGATGCAACGAGAATTCTACAATGCCGGTACCGCGACACTCAGCAACATGCTTGAAGCAGAGACGCTACGGCAGCAGGCAAGCGACACTTACACCGAAGCGGTAACGGGCTACTACACCGCCATCTGCGCCTATCTAACCGCAACCGGTCGGTAACTAATTCCCGCTGGACGCTTTCCCGCTAGACGCCTTATCGACAAACAGCGCGCGGGCATTGCCTTCGAGAATCATATCGTAATAGGGCGCAAAGTCAGCCTCTTTTTTCAGATACGCCTTGAGCCGTTCGATGCTCGCAGTAAGCACCTTGGGTGCCACGCGCACGTTCTCCATCGCGTCGGTCGCCATTCTCCCCGCCATGCGGATGGTGCAGGAACTGCAGGAGAAATACCCCGGCGCGCAAGTCACTTACGAGATTATCGACAACGAGGCGGGCGTGCTTAAGGCTTTGAACAAGGGCACTGCGGATATCGGCATCACGCTCAAGGCCCCCCGTGCAAAGAAATACCGTGCCGAAAAATACATGCAGGAGCGGCTCTCGATTGCGCTCCCCAAAAAGCACCCGCTTGCCAAGCGCAAGTCCATCCGGCTCCGTGAACTCAAGGGCGAGACCATCATCCAGCGCAGCAACGTAGGGTTCTGGGAGCAGGTCAAGCGCAAGAAGATTCCCGACGCCACCTTCATCAAGCACGACAGCGTGAAGGGCATTTCAAAGCTCATCGAGCAGTCTTCGCTGTTGACATTCGTTTCGGACCACCAGTTCGATTACGAAATTCCCAAGGACCGCAAGATTGTGCCCCTCGCCGACCGCGAAATGAACGTGGAATTTTTCAAGGTGACGCTAGCGTAGGCGATGTAAGCTTCCCGTTAAGCCATTCAAATTCCTGAGCATAGAACTTGTCCACGTCTTCGGGGCGATCCACGCCCAGTTCGTCCATGTTCACCTCGCCGCCGGCCAGTTTGCGGGTGTACGCCAAGAAGCGGTAAGAGGTGCGCAAACCTTCCAATTCGGCGGGCTGGACGTCCAGCGTTTCGCCGGGGATGGCGGGAGCAAGTTCGTCCCATTCGTTGAGCGATGTCATGGCGATGATTTTCCATTCACCGCTGCGCTTTTCGGCACGGTAGAGCAACCGCATGTAAGAGGTAAGCACCGCCTCTTTGCCCTTCACATCCACCGAGCGCGTCGTTGTGCTCGGGTACTCCACGAAGGCCCTGTCGCCATTCAGGTGCACGAGCGGCGGGTTGTTGCGGTTCACGTTGGGTCTCGCCACCGCTTCGCGGGGGGATTTCCCGACAAAGCTCGAAACACCACCCTTCTGCCACGACGTGTGGATTTGCGCATCCTCGGCGTAGCATTTTGCAAGGTCTTCGTTCCGGTGGCTAACGCGGTAAAGCCGTTCGGCCACCACGAGGCGTTCCACGGCGGCGTAGTCGGCCGTTTCGCGAATAATGCTAGCGGATACCGCAAGATTGTTGAGGGCCGCAGCAAGTTCCTTTCTTACTTTTTCGTCTCCAACATTCCCTGAGCTTTCCCGCGTATTTTCGCAGGCGCAAAGAAACGGAAGGCAGAGGACGTAAATCGCGAAGGCTACATTTATGGTGAAATTTTTCATCGGACAAACCTCTTTACTTGGTGTCTCTGGCTGCATTTCTGCAGATTTCATTATCGATAACCTTGCTCAAAAGTTCTAGCAAAGTAGCCTGTTCGCTTTTTGTCAGCACGTCAAATGATTTTTTTTGACGTTTAAACAGCAAATTCCAATGTTTTTTGATGAGCGCAACGCCTTGTTCTGTTGCACTGAGCGTAAAGGCCCGACGATCATTGTCAGAACGCTTGCGCACGGCTAACCCCTCCTTTTCGAGGCGGTCCAGTGTTTTTACGATAACGTTCTTGTCCTTGTCGTTCAATATGGCAAGTTCTATCTGATTTATACCGGGGTTCTCGTATATGTGATACAGGGTAATGTAGTTGTCGAGAGTGATGCCCACATGGGCGAAGTCCTGCTCCACGGCCTGTCGCACCTTCCTTTGTGCAGCAAGCAGTTTATATGTAATTGTGTCCGTCAATTTCATCAGGTTTGCTCCAAATATTGTATATCTAGTATATAATATACAACATTTTTGACGGAAAAAGCACCAAGTTATTTCCCGCTGGTCGCCTTATCGCCAAACAGCGCGCGGGCATTGCCTTCAAGAATCATATCGTAATAGGGCTGCGGGGCAGCGAGCGTCAAAACGGACGTCTGCACCTGGGCTTCGTCCATCCATTTCAGGTGGACGCTCACGTCCCATTTGGGGAGCGGAAAACCTTCGTCCAGCAGCGCGTTATGCTTTTGCAAACAGGCCAAATAATCCGCTGGAATCACGTGGGAATGAACGTCGATGGCACCGCCGGCAAAGGCAGCCGCGGTCAGGGATGTTGTCAAAACAACGCTTGCAGTTAAGTAATTCTTAAAATTCATGGCAATCCCGATGATGGTCGACTATGGGTTACGGGTGCAAAACTTCTTCCAGCCATTCTTCGATTTCCTCGCGGCTGGTGCCGATGGCGAAGCGCTTGCTTTCGAGCCATGTGGAATTGGGCGTAAGTTCCTGCAGTAGCTTGGCGCTTTGGCCCAGCGGGCTTGAAGCCGATGTGCAGAAGGTGAGCAAGGTCTTGCCGGAAAAGTCGTAGCCTTCGAGGAACGTGTTTATGATGCGGGGTGCAATCCCGTGCCATATCGGGTGCGCGATGATGACGGTATCGTATTCGTCCATGTTCTCGACAGCGGTTGCGATTTCAGGGCGGGCGAATTCGTCTTTCTGTTCGCGGTCGGCGCGGCAGTCCGTATAATAGGCGATGTCTTCGTCGGTGTAAGGGGTTTTTGCGGTGATTTCGAATAAAGTTGCATCCAGGTATTCCGCTGCGTATTCGGCCAGTGGCTTGGTGTTACCCGTTCTGGAGAAGTAAGCCACGAGCGTTTTGCCGCGAGATTTACTCGTCGATGTCGTGGAACTGGATGAAGTTTCGTCCTTTGAAGTCGCAGAACTCGAAGTCGCGGAGTTTTTGCCGTCTTGTGAGACGCTGGATTCGACAGCTTCCCCGGCACCTGTCGGAGAAGACGAACTGTCGTCGGAACATGCGGCAAAGAGGCTCAAAAACAGAGCCAGTAGCAATGTCGAAAACAACGCGGGCGATTTCATCGGACTACTTCCTGATGAACTTTTCGTCGGTCTTGGGCATGGTGTTGTCGGGCGTGTAGCGTTCGACAGTCATTTTCAAGTCGTACTTGTCGCGGAGTTTCGCAATCGTCTTCATCATGGGCGAAGCGTGGTGCACGTCGATGGCGGCCTGGCTTTCCCACGCGTCAATCAGCAAGATGGTCTCGGGATCGTCCAGCGACTGGAAATATTCGTAGCGGATATTGCCCTTCTCGGCACGTATTTTCGCCACTGTACCGCTAGAAACCATCTCTTCGGCGAACTTCTTTGCCGCCCCATTCTTGCCCGTATAGCGCAGGTTTACCGTAATGTTGCTCATGGCACTCTCCGCAAACACGCTCGCAACGAGCGCAAGGATTGAAAATAGTGTTAAAAACTTGAGTTTCACTTTGCCACTCCGAAATGCTTTGCATATAATATAAATATTTTCGAAGTATGCGCAAAATGCTTAATTTTCATGCTCAGTATGCATGTGACGCATAGTGGAAATAAATGCTTTTATGGTTTGCTGTCGGAAAAATCTTCGGCGATTATTTCCTTCAAGTAAAGCAAAAGCCAATCTGGTTGAATATGGCATTCCCAGACGCCTTTGAAATTTCCCGTCAATTCATGGTTACGATGATAAGCTCATAGACCATTACTTGCAATCCTCAAGGAGTTCCTTGGCAGAAGAATACCTTTTTGCCCTGGGGTTCCTAGCAAGACCTTTTGCCTCTTCAATAGCGGCCAACGTCGAATCCGAGAACTCGCGTTGAGGCGGTACTATATCGAAAGGGATGCAGCGCTGGTTAATTGCCTGTTTCAAGAAAAGTCTAATAGCCGTGGTGATATCCAGTCCGAGTGATTCAAATAAATCTTCCGCCTGGTCCTTGGTGGCTTTGTCGATTCTTGTCTGCAAAACTGCATTTGCCATATGAATTACCTCGCTTTTGTACAAATCTAATTCATTTTCAATGCAAATGCAATACATTTGGCCACTAATTTGCGAATTTGGGACCGATTTAGGCCATTTATCTTCACTCATCTTTCCTCCCTCCGCCTACATGCATAAAAGGCGGGGCTTCAATTGTTATACACTGTGCGAGAAAACAGTTTTCTACACACTTGTGCACTAAATATAAATTACTAGATGGCGGTTGTCAAGAGGTTTATGCTTTTTTCCTCTTCCATCGGTACACAAGGTTGTATACCAAAAAGTACACAAAGTTGTGGTCCACAAGGTTGTGAACCAGGCGTTTGGCTTAAATTCTCACGCTGAGCACGGCGCCTTTGGTGTCGCTGTAGAATAGTGGGGCGATGGTGACCTTGGGCGGGGTCTGCTTTTCACCGACTTTTTCCTTGTAGAATACGCTGCCAATGTACCAGCCGATGGAGGCTCCCATCAGGGTGCCCGCGACGGCGTCGGAGAACCAGTGGGCCTCCCCTTTTGCGCCGAGCACCATGCTTGTCGCGATGTAGCCCGCATACAGGGCGCAGCCCGCCACGACGAGGGGCTTGTCGCGGTTGTAGCTTGCGATGCTCATGGCCATGGCCGCGTTGGTCATGGAATGCCCCGAGGGCCAGCCGTAAAAGACTCCACGCCTGAAGAATCCCCACTTGAAATCACGGGAACGCTCGCCGCTGTTGAGTTCCGCGTCAGGGTGCTCGCGAGCCGAAATCGCCTTGAGGATGTTGTTGTAGAGGAACGCCACGGCGGTAGCCTGGACGGCGACAGCACCGGTGTTGTTCAGCGTGCGGTTGTCGCTGATAAAGTACATGTAGCCCGGAACAAGAATCGGGAAAAATGTCCCCATCATCATGCCGGGAGTGAACGCAATGCCGTAAACAAGTTGATCCTGACGGGCCGCAAAACGGGCCACCATCAAGTCGTTGTTTTCCATCGAGAACTTGTACGTAAGCGCACCGCCGAGCATGTGGAACCCGAGCGGCCAGCCGAACGCACTCAGCAGCATGTTGTGGCCCAGATGGTCGAACGGAGAAAGTTTTTGTGCGCTATCGACAGTCACCGAGATTGTTACGGAATCTGCTTCGACAGCAGCGGAACCCGTGGCACAGGCAAAAGCCAAAATCACCATCCAACGAAGCGCTATTTTGTCTAGACGAAAAATCAAGATTTGACCTCGTTTATTATTTCGAGAGCGCCTTCACCCATTCGCGGACAACGGCTTCGGAATCCTTGACCTTGCTTCCGCGCACAGAAAGGGCGGTATTCTTGTCGAATGCAGCACCCTTCGCCTGCATCAACTTTTCGAGTGTAGGGAGGCTCCCTGCACCATCGGACGAACCCTCGTGAGAGAAGAACGCATAGACATTTTTGCCTTGCAGGTTCGCCTGCTTCAGGAATGTCATCACGGGCATCGGCACGTCGTACCACCAGACCGGGAAGCCGACAAACACCGTCTTGTAGCGTTTCATTTCTTCGTCGCTCAGGGAGAGGTTTATCTCGGGATAGATGCTTTCATCCTTTTCTTTTTTTGCCACATCGGCGGTCTCGTTGTAGCCTACGGGGTATTCTTCCTTGCGCAAGATGCGGGCGTAATCGGCTCCGACTTCGTCGGCAATCCAGTGTGCCATGCTCCGCAGGTGTCCAGACCAGGTGAAATACACCACCAGCACATCGCCTTTTTTCGAGAAATCCGCATCGGCGTTCTGGTCGACCCTGTTGCGTTCGGCGCAGCCTGCCAAGGAGAGCAGGGCAAGCGCGAACGTTAAGAC
>FLNZ01002939.1_pt1 | contig 16109 bp, 9 predicted proteins | sample 1140391 | NCBI WGS metagenome assembly FLNZ01 (sample SAMEA3878171, study PRJEB12797) | bioreactor metagenome | biome: Moose rumen | place: Sweden | collected 2011-10
AGCGGGAGGCGTTGTGTATCAACTATTTGGCGTTTTCTCCCTGCTCCGTTTGGGGCAGGGACTTTTGCATAACTCGCTGTGTGATAGGCGTTTGCGCTCCACTCAAAGTATTCTGGTTCCGTCTCACTCACTCAAATTAAACGGAAATTTGGACATTTGGTAAATAGTTTTTATATTTGGGGGTTAAAAAGGTGTCAGATATTTAAAAATTTTTAAGAATAGAAGACTTATTTTTTCACAAATAAGACATAGAAAGAATACTAATTCCTAACCAAAATACCTTATTTATTAACTTAAAACCAAACGCACATGAAAAATCTCTTTTTGAGAGTATCAATGATTGTAGCTCTGATGGCATTTGGCGTGAGCGCCTTTGCACAGAGCACCGTCACGGGTACTGTGAAAGATGCGTCCGGTGAGGGAATCATCGGTGCATCCGTGTTCGTGAAGGATACTCAGAACGGCACAATCACTGCCGCCGACGGTTCCTACTCCCTTAACGGAGTGCGCCGCGGCAATGTTCTGGTATTCTCCTGCATCGGTTATGCCAACCAGGAAATTACCTGGAACAGCGGCCCGGTGAACGTAGTCCTTGCCGAGGATGCCGAAATGCTTGAAGGCACGGTGGTCACGGCTCTCGGAATGAAGCGTTCCACCAAGGCCCTGGGTTACGCAATGACCGAAATCAAGGCAGAGGAACTGAACCCCAACCTCATCAACCCCGTCTCTGCACTGCAGGGTAAGGTTGCCGGTGTTGAAATCAACGCATCCGACGGTGGTATGTTCGGCCGCAACAAGATCCTCATCCGCGGCGCCTCCACCCTGGGCAAAAACAACCAGCCTATCTTTGTTGTTGACGGTATCATCCTTGACAACGACATCGTAGACCCTTCTGCCGACTGGGATTCCAACAACCTTGACTATGGTAACCAGCTCAAGAACCTGAACCCTGACGACTTCGAGTCTGTCTCCGTCCTTAAGGGTGCAGCCGCTACCGCACTTTACGGTTCCCGCGGTTTGAACGGTGCCGTCATCATCACCACCAAGAGCGGCCGTGGAAGCCGCGGACTTGGTGTTTCCTTCACTCAGACCGTCGGCTTTGACAAGGTCACCTCCGGCCCTACCTTCCAGAATGTATTCGGCGAAGGTCTCTTCTCCGGTTACGGTCTGTATGAAGACGCAGCATCCCGTTGGGACACCAACCGCCCCAATATCTGGATGGACGGCACTACCGACGTTTTCTCTCTCAAGAAAGTCTATGACGTTTATGGTGTGGACGGCTGCTCATTCGGCCTTCCTTTCAGCGCAGCAGACAAAATGGAATGGTACGACGGTAGCGTGGTTCCCTATGAGGCCAAGGCCAACAACTTTGTTGACGCCTACAACACCGGCGTCAACACCAACACTAACGTCACCCTCTCCGGCGGCAACGACCGTAGTTCCATCTATGCTTCCATATCCGAGAAGTATTCCACAGGTACCCTTCCCAACAACAGCTTCAACCGTTTCAGCGGCCTCCTCAAGGCCAGCCACAAGCTCAACAACGCTATTGAGGTGGAAGGTTCCGTTACCTTTACAAACTCCGCAGCAAAGAACGCCCAGCCCAATATCGGTGAATATTTCATCTCTGGCACATGGGACCGTACTTATGACGCCAAATACTTCCGCGACAAGTATAAGGGAGAACATGGCGGCCTGGCTTCAAGGTCTTATGGCGATAAATGGGGCTCTATCCCCGGAAGGAGCATCTGGTGGAGCATCTGGGAGAACAGCACAGTCCAGAAAGAGACCGTTGTCCGTCCCAACCTCAAGATAACCGTCCAGCTCGCACCCTGGCTCAAGTGGGTCACTGACGGCAGCTTCAACTACTACTACACCCGCCAGGAAGTGAAGCAGCCCGACTCCGGCTATGCAAACTCAAGCGGCGGAGGCTACTATGGTCTTTCCCAGAGCACCCAGGAGCAGACCAACCTCAACACCAACTTCATTGCAGATTACAAAATCAATGAAGACTGGCAGATCGGAGGATTCATCCGCGGTGAATATTTCAACAACTACAAGCAGGAAGTTGCAACCCACACCAACAACGGTCTCATCGTTCCCAACCGTTACTTCATAAGTAACTCCAGAGGTACCGTGAGCGGTTCCGGTTCGGTGAGCGGCACCAAGAGGATTCTTTCACTCGTGGGACAGGCAACGGCTTCCTACCGTGACCTGCTCTTCCTTGAAGCTACCGCCCGTAACGACTGGACATCGGCCCTCATCTATACCGACGGCCACGGAAACTACAGCTACTTCTATCCTTCCTTCAGCGCATCCTGGCTTGTCCACGAGACCTTCGACCTTCCCAAGTCCATTTCCTTCTGGAAACTGCGCGCTTCCATAGCACAGGTAGGTAACGATACGGACCCTTACACCATCAATACCGCCTACACCGTAAGCCAGCTCAAGAACAACGGAAGCGACATGTACTACATGACCATTCCCGGCTCCGTGTATGATCAGAACCTCAAGCCCGAGCGCAAGACCTCCTGGGAAATCGGTACCGACTTCCGCATGTTCAACAACCGCGTCGGCATGGATCTGGCCTTCTACAAGGAGAACACCCGCGACCAGATCATGAGCGTATCCCTGCCTTCCGCTTCCGGTGTTTCCAGCGCATACATCAACGCAGGTAACATCCAGAACATGGGTATCGAACTTGCCATCAATACCATTCCTGTTGAGACAAAGGACTTCTCCTGGGATCTCAACTTTACCTGGACGAAGAACTGGTCCAAGATCATCGAACTGAGCGACCTGGTTGCCAACTACATCGCCCTCCAGGGTAATGCAGACTACGGTAACTACCGTATCGGTTCCGTCGCAAAGGTCGGCGGCACCTATGGTATCCTCATGTCCGACAAGATGCCTTTGAAGGACTACACCTACGACGACGAGGGCAACATCACCGGCGGCTCCGGTCTCCCCGTTCTCTACAACTGGCAGTCCAACATGGGTACCACACTCATCCGCCGCAGCGGAAAAGTTGAGGAAATCGGCAACTCAGTTCCTGACTTCCTCGGCTCCGTGAACACCGGCATCCGTTACAAGAGGCTCACCTTCCGTGCTTCCTTCGACGCACGCTTCGGCGGCTATGTGGCATCCTATCCTTCACACTATGGTACCGCATACGGTTACCTGGCAACTTCCCTTACCGGTTCCGACGCTGCACATGGTGGCGTAACCTACACTTCACGCTGGGACGGCCTCACCTATGAAGACGGTATCATCCCCGAGGGTATCTTCCCCGCAGGCACCAACATCCCTCAGCCCGACGGCAGCGTCTACACCGTCGGTGAAGGACAGTGGGGCACCGGTGAAACCTTCCAGGAAGTTTATGAGAAAGGTTTTGTGGATCCTTGCCACGCATCCTCATGGACCTACTATACCAACAGCTGGGGCAACGGTGTCGTGAACTCCAACTGGTTCACCAAGCTTAACTACATCGCTTTCCGTGATGTTTCCATCGCCTGGGCAATTCCCGACAAGTGGGCCCGCTCCATCAAGTGCCAGGGTATCACCCTCCAGGCAAACGCCCACAATCTGGGTTATCTTCTCAACTCCATGCCCAACAAGGAGAACCCCGAATCCGTCCGCGGTACCGCCGCTTCCGAATTCCGTGTTCGTAACCTTCAGGGTGTGACAACGTACTTCACCTTCACCATCAATGCAAGATTCTAATTTAGGAGAAAGTACTATGAAAGCTTATAAAATATTCATTGCATTGTCTCTGTTTGCGGTAGTGGGTCTCACTTCATGCCGTAAGACCTTCGCCGAACTCAACCAGAACCCGGCTGCAGTCACCACTGCCGAGCCCTCATATCTGGCCACCCGTGCCATGACTCTGTTTGAGACAAACGACTATACTTTCTGGTTCTACAATCAGCCGCTGTTTGCAAAGTGGACGCAGATGGGAGCCTCAGGATCCTTCAGCGAAAGTACATACGGTGTACCCACCGGCATCAACCGTCAGACCGGCTACATCACCATGCTCTCTTATCGCAATGAGATTGACAAATACATTGAGGATAACGAGCGTCCCGACCTCAAGGCATACTCAGCCATGATAGGCGTCCTCGCAGTGTATGGTGCAATCTACGCGATAGACATTAACGGTGACATTCAGTACACGGAGGCCTCACAGTATCGTAACGGCGGCACCCTTACCCCGGGTTACGACAAGGTGGAAGACCTGTATGACCTCTTCGTAACAGAACTTGACAGCTATATTGCCACCTTCCAGGACGATACCCAGGTGGTTGTGGGCAGCCAGGACCTCATCTATGCAGGAAACCTTGAGAAGTGGGCAAAACTCGCAAATACAATCAAACTGAAGATTGCCGTGCGCCTCTATGCCCAGAATGCCTCCAAGGCCGGACAGATTGCACAGAACGCCCTCTCCAACAGCGCAGGCCTTATCCTTTCCACGGATGATGCATTCATCTATCACAAGGCCGATGCCGCCACCGGCGGAGACCTCGCATACCAGACCGGCAACTCATATTCCGGTTGGATTGCTTCCTCCAGCGAGAACGTTCTCAATTTCATGGTGAACGCCCGTGACCCCCGCGTCCGTTTCTTCTACTACAAGAATTCGTTCAACTCCAAGATTATCCAGGAATTCATCGAAGAAGGCAAGATTGACGATCTCCCTCCTTTCGTACGTTCAAACATCAATCTTGACGCTGACGGAAACTTCGAGTCATACATCCTTGGAGAGCCCTGGTGCCGTTATCACGGTATTCCTATCGTATGGAATATGTCTGACGAATACAAAGCCTATCTGGGCATCTACTTCGAAACTTCAGACCGCTATCAGCTTTCAATCGGCGATGCTCTCAAGAGCTATGGCTGGTCTTCCGGCCTCAACGAGGAAATGATCCGCGGCCGTGTGGACTTCACCCTGCCTACCATCCCCGGCGGTCCTGTTATCCAGGACACCGAAGACGTTCCCTGGTGGGGGCTGTATCTTGGAGCAGGTGAAACCAACCTGTATCTTGCCGAGCTCCGCCAGCTTGGTGCAATCACCACCGGCAGCGCCCAGACCTACTACGAGAACGGTGTAACCCTCTCCGTACAGGAATGGGATTACATTGCAGGCAAGAACAAGATCCCTTATTACGGGACTACCTACGGCTACGATCCGCTTGAGGAATCCATCGAACTCAAGGACGGTGAAATTGCAACCATGCTTGCAACTGACGCCGTCAAGTGGGACGGCTCCATGGAGAAGATTTATCTGCAGCAGCTCATGAACTTCACCATGATGCCCGACGAACTCTTCGTCACCGCCCGCCGCTCCGGCTATCCCAAGATTGGATCCAATCTCCTTCCTTTCGTAGACTTTGGCAGTAATTTCGCTACCGCGGCTATTCCCCGCCGTTTCGAATTCTCCGAGCCCAGCGTTACCGATATCATGTATGATATCCGCGTAGCCAACCTCAAGGACCAGGGATTCACCATGGGTACCAACCAGTCCGGTACCGGTTACACCACCACTACCGTGCTCAACTCCGAGCGCCTGTGGCAGGACAAACCCGCACCCCAGTGGGGCGCAGGCGAGTAATCGGCCCGATTATTGATATTCTTTATGGCGCCGCCTTCGTGACGGCGCCATTTTAAATTAAATCAGCTTATGAGACGCATATTTTCCGCAATTGCTTTTTCGCTGGTCCTTCTGCTTCCGGCATCGGCCCAGCAGAGGCTGTATCTGTTCAAGGAGTTTCAGCCCGGTAGCATCCTTATGATGGGTTACAACCGCCCGGAAACTGTTACAATGAATATTGACGCCCTGGGGCAGAAGATATATTATGTCCAGGGGGAAAACCTCATGGAACTCACCAACCAGGGGCTCATCGACACCCTCAAGATTGGAGGACGCACCTTCGTTATAAAGGAGGGGCTGCTTTGCGAGAAACTTTCCTGGGACGACGATGTGGTATATGTAAACTGGAAGTTCAAGAAGGTTAATACGGGCTCACGCGGCGCTCTCGGCGCAACCACGCAGGCAAAGGTTGAAGTTCTTCATTCCTATGAATTCACGCCCGCAACGCCATTCCCCGTGACAGACTGGCATCTGTATACCAATGACGGGGACGGCTCGTCCGTGGAGATCTGGGAGAGGAAGAACGATAACACCTACTTCTTCACGATAGAAGGCACAGAATATAAGGTTAAGCGTCTCAAAGACCTGTACAAAGCGTTCCCCGACAAGGCTCCTGCCCTCAAGGAGTTAGTGAAGAAAAACAAGTACACAATGGAAAACGCGCAGCACGCTTTCCAAATTCTGGCGTATCTGCGATCTCTGTAATGCTTAAACGCGGGGAGAATTGGCGGGCCGCAATATTTTTTTGCAAATCCAAACAGATGTTATATATTTGCAAAAAATGTTATACAATATGAGAGCGACTACCGCAGAAAAACGTGTACAGACAGCCTTCCGGCTCAAGCCCAGCACAATTGAAATGGCAAAACGGAGGGCGGGCGCCAAGGGAATGTCCCTGAATGCATTCGTTGAGAATCTTCTGGAGAAGGATCTTACGATTTCTCTCCCCAAAATGAGAAGGGTAGAAATTCGTGAGTTGGAGAAGGACCCACTCTTTGTTAATGAGGGAATAATTCCTTCCCCTACCAAGGATATGTTGGAAAACGATGAAAGGCTTGCATATATATGGAACAAAGGCGCTTAAAGCTATTTTTGGACACCAATATTCTGCTGGATGTCCTCTGTCCTGATAACAGGCCGTTTGCAGAATCATCATCCATGATTTTCAAGCTCATTAAAGCCGGAAAGTTTGAAGGAGAATTGTCTACACAAAGCATTATAGATGCCGCTTTCGTGGCTTCCCATACAGAAGGCAATATGCTCGAGTCGTTTCGCGCAAAAGTCAATGAACTGTCAAATTATGTGAATATAGACGATATGGACTTTTTCAGCGTGATGAAGGCTGTAGATAATTGTACCGGAGATTTTGAGGATGATGCGCAGTATGCATTTGCAAAAGGCACAGCATGCGACTATGTGATAACATCAGACAGGAATTTCCGTAAACGCCACGAGGGTGAAGACCGTTTCATACAGTTCTTCACCCCCGATGAACTTATAGATGCAATAACTACAGACTGAACTTGAGCGCAACGGGCTCGTCCAAGAGGCCCTTAGGGAGCTTGAGCGTCACTTTTCCGTCCTTCACGGTGGCTTTTACCTTCTTGCCATTGTTGAGGACGGTAACTTTTGAGCCCTTCGGCAGGTTGCCGCTCCACTCGAGGGTGGCGGGGAGAGATTCGCCGTCCGGCAGGGCATAGACTGCGTAACAGGTTTTCCCGTCCTTGGAGACGGAGAACCACATATTGCCGTCGTTATAATTTGATGTGATGCGGGTGGCGTAGATTGCCTCGCCGCATCGGCTCATCCACTCTCCGATCTCCTCCAAAATCTTCACTGCAGGCTCTTCGATTATGCCTTCCGGGGTGGGTCCCACGCCAAGGACGAAGCATCCGCCCTTTGCCACAATCTCTGAAAGAATGCCTATGACCTTGCGGGCCGATTTATACGGTGCATTGGGCACCCAGCCCCAGTCGTTGGAGAGGGTGATGCAGCTCTCCCAGGGGTGGGGAATCTGACGGTCCGGCACGCTGCGCTCCGGCGTCTGGTAGTTCTCGTTGGGGCCCTGGATGGTGCGGTCCACGCTTATGAGGCCGGGGCTCACCTTCCGGGCGTCAACGAGGATGTCTGAAAGTCCCACCTGCTCTCCTGCAATCCATCCGCCGTCAAGCCAGAGAATGTCCAGCTTGCCGTACCTGCCGCCCGTGAGCTCTTGGAGCTGGTTCTGGGTGAATGTGACGTAGTTCTGCCACCAGTCTGGACGCTTGTCTATCCTGTAGTTGGGCCCGCGGCGGGGAGTGGCGTAGTAGGGGTTCCAGAACCATTCACAATGCCAGTCTGGCTTAGAGAAGTATGCGCCTATCATGAAATCCTGGGCCCGGAAAGCGTCAAATACGTATTTGGCCACATCGGCCCTGGGATTGCCGGCGAAGGGGCCCGCCTTTGCTATGGAGAAATCCGTGTATTCGCTGTCGAACATGCAGAAGCCGTCGTGATGCTTTGTGGTGAAAATCATGTATTTCATGCCTGCATCTTTGAAGACGCGCGCCCACTGCTCCGGGTTGAAGTCCACGGGGTTGAATTCCTTTGCAAGGCCCCAGTACCACTGCTTGTAGCCATCGTAGGTGCTTCCCTCGGGGCGGGTAATCCAGTCTTCGTTGCAGATGCTCCAGGATTCCACTATGCCGGGAACGGAATACAGGCCCCAGTGCATCAGAACGCCGAATTTGAGGTCTTGCCACTGGTCCAGTTTCTCAAGGACGGCGGGGTCTGTAGGCCACATGTAGCCGTCGCTCTGCTCATGTACGAAGGAATTCCCCTCCTGCGCCATTCCGGAAAGGGGCAGGCCGATAAAAAGGACGATGAAGAAAAATACTTTGCGCATAATTCAAAAGCTTAACATATGAAACAAAAATAAGAATATTTATTGTAAAAGTGAAAAAAGACGCCCGGTTTATAAAAAAATTTATAAAGAATTGAAAAATAATCAATTGTTTTGCAATATTTAAAACAAAAGACTATTTTTGCAGACTGAATTTGAACAAGCCAACGGCGGAATTGAACAAAAGTCTTAATACCATAAATGTAATCTGGGGGGGGGTAACATCCTCATCCTTTCAACCCCGTAAAGCCTGATTTCCTCTGTCACAGGAGGAGGTCAGGTTTTTTATTTCGTCCTAAACCAAACACAATACACCAATTATTAACCATTTATTTTATGTTCAAAAAGCTTCAATCAGTTCTACTGATGGCAGTCCTTGCCGCAGGTGCAATGACTGCTTCTGCCCAGAACCGTACGGCTACCGGCGTTGTCCAGGACAACATCGGCCCCGTCATCGGCGCTGGCGTAGTTGTTGCCGGAACCACCAACGGTACAATGACCGACGTGGACGGTTCCTTTACACTCACCAATGTTCCCACGGGCGCAACCCTTGAGATCTCCTGCATCGGCTATGAGACCGTCCAGGTAGTTTTCAACGGCCAGCCCATCAACGTCACCCTCCGCGAAGACAGCGAACTGCTGGACGAGGTGGTTGTGACCGCCCTGGGTATCAGCCGTGAGAAGAAGTCCCTCGGTTATGCCGTTCAGGACGTCAAATCTGAAGAACTCAACCGCGCAGGTAGCGCTAGCCTTACGGACGCTCTCCAGGGTAAGATCGCAGGTCTGCAGATCTCCAACTCCGGTACCGGCGTGGGTGGTTCCACCCGCGTTATCATCCGTGGCAGCTCATCCCTCTCAGACAACGACCAGCCTCTCTACGTCGTAGACGGTGTCCCGTACGATACGGGCGGTCACGACATTGACGGCCAGGCCGGCCTCTGGGGCGGCACAGACCGCAGCGGCGGTGCTTTCGATATCAACCCCGAAGATGTCGAGAGCATTTCCGTCCTTAAGGGCCCTACCGCCGCGGCACTTTACGGTTCCCGCGCAGGTAACGGAGTTATCCTCATCACCACCAAGAAGGGCGGCAAGGACAGCGATGCAATCGGCGTAACTTACACCGGCAAATTCACCATCTCCCCCGTTTCTTACTTCCTTGATCTCCAGAACGTTTACGGACAGGGTTCCAGCGGCGCTTATAATGCCGATGCTACCGGTTCATGGGGCGCAAAGCTTGGCTCCACCACCGTTGCCAACTGGTGGGACGGAACCTCCCAGATCCCTTATCAGGGAGACGCCAACCCCTACAAGGCCTACTACCGCACGGGTAACACCCGCAGCCACAACGTGACCATCGCAGGCGGCAAGGAGAATCCCTGGAGGCTCACCTTCGGCCGTGACGACAACCAGTCCGTCATCAAGCCCACCACCATCAACAAGACCAGCGTAGACCTCGTGGCACGCCTTGAGGCTACCAAGTGGCTCCACTTTGACGTAAAGGCCAACTATGTGAAGACCGTTGGTAACAACCGTCAGACCCGTGGCCTGTATGGTACTTCTTTCTATATCACCACTCTTCCCCGCAGCATCCGCATGTCAGACCTCGAGGCACACGCCATCGACGAGAATGCGGCGGCTCTCGGCGACGTGGCTCACCTCAACTGGTATGGTCCTAACGCCGACTATCAGAACCCTTACTTCATTCAGGCTCAGTTCAACAACCAGGATGTCCAGAACAAGTTCTTCGGTATGGGCAAGATGACCATCGACTTCACCAAGAACCTCAAGCTCACCGTGAAGGAAGGCTACAACTGGGTAGATTTCCAGCAGAAGAACTGGTATCCTTACAAGGATCCCGTGTTCACCAGCTCCTATCCGGAGATTTCAATGACCAAAACCACCCGTATCGAGAACAACCTCGAAGGCCTCCTCTCCTACAACAACACGTTCGGAGACTTTGACTTCGGCGTGAGCGTGGGCGGTAACATCATGAACATCAAGTCCGAGGGTGTTTACGGCAGCGGCCGCAAGATTCCCATCGTGGGCGCCATGTACATCTCTGCAGGTACCCAGTATGCATCCAACTCCGTATATGAGAAGGAAATCCAGTCCCTGTATGCTTTCGCAAACCTCGGCTACAAGAACTTCCTTTTCCTGGATGTGACCGCACGTAACGACTGGTCTTCCACCCTCCCTGCTTCCAACCGCAGCTACTTCTATCCTTCAGTGAGCGCTTCCTGGCTCATCACCGGAATGCTCGATTCAATGGGAGTAGGCTACAACAAGGACATCCTCGACTACGGTAAACTTCGCGCTTCCTGGGCTCTCGTGGGTAAGGATACAGAGCCTTATCAGCTCCAGACCACCTATGGCAGCGAGACCGATGCCACCGGCATCATCACCATCACCCAGAACACCACCCAGGCAAACGCCAACCTGAAGCCCGAAATGGCAAACTCCTTCGAGGTTGGTACCGAATGGCACTTCTTCAAGAACCGTCTGGGCATTGACGTCACTTACTACAACACCACCACCAAGAATCAGGTAATGAAGATTGACATGCCTTATTCTTCCGGTGTGCAGAGCAAGTGGATCAACGCCGGTGTCATCAACAACCAGGGTGTCGAGCTCCAGCTCAACGGAGACATCATCCGCACCCGCGACATCACCCTCGGCGCTACCCTCAACCTCGCCCGCAACGTGAACAAGGTTAAGGAACTCTACCATGATGCCGAATCCGGTATCGATGTAGACCAGTACGAACTTGGCCACATGACCGGCAGCGCAGGCGTGTATGTACGTGCCTACGAAGGCGAGCCCATGGGTTCCATTTACGGTACCGGTTATGTACGTGACGAGAAGGGCAACATCACATTCAAGGACGGCCTGCCCGTTTCTGAATCTGAGGTTTACCTTGGCTCCGTACAGCCCGACTTCACCGGTTCCTTCGGCCTCAACTTCGCATGGAAGGGCCTGAGCGCCAGTGCACTCCTTAACTTCAAGAAGGGCGGCAAGCTCTTCTCCGTCACCGAGTATGCCGCCGGTCACGCCGGTACCGCAGGACGCACCGCAGAGCGCGACAACTTCACGTTCAACGGCACCAAGGTAGATGCCCAGGCATTCTGGACCAGCGCTCCCGCAGAGGAATTCATCTATGACGCTTCTTTCCTTAAGCTTGGCGAAGTATCCCTTGGTTACAGCCTCCCCGGCAAGGTTCTCCAAAACTTCGCAGGCGGCTTCATCAAGACCGCAAAGCTCTCCGTTTACGGAAGCAACCTCTTCTACTTCATCAAGCATACTCCCGGCACCACGCCCGACGGTTCCTCTACCGACACCTCCATCTTCGCTTCCGCGTTCGATATGTGCCCGTATCCTACCACCCGCAACTTCGGTGCTTCCATCACCATCGGCTTCTAATCGGATTCTGACTTATGAAAAAGTATATTATACCCGCTTTGGCTGTTCTCGTCTTTGCAGCATCCTGCACAAAGAAGTTTGACGAGATGAATACCAGCTCTACCGCGCTCACTGCCAGTTCCGTACAGGCAAACATGGTATTTGCCCGTTGCGTCTACCACGGCATGTCAAATGACCACCAGCGCAACTTCAACCTCAATGACGACATGTATGCCCACTACTTCTCGGAAGGCCTCGGCTGGACGGATTACTGGCGCTACAACGAAGGTTGGGGAAACATCTATTGGCGTGACTTCTACGATCAGCGTCTTCCCGAGTACCACCTTATCAACTCCATCCTCGGTGATGATGCTGATTACAACGGAATGAAGGCCGCCAACGACATCTGGAATGTCATCCTCTGGCTCCGCGTCATCGACCGTTACGGCGACGCTCCCTACAAGGACAGCGAAGGTAACTATGCAGGACAGGGACTCACCATGCCCTACAACTCCATCGCCGAGATTTATCCCGACCTTGTATCACGCCTTCAGAACGACGTAACCCTGCTTTCCAACCCCGGAAGCAAGACCTTCGGCGACAACTACGATCTTGTTTATTCCAATGACTGGGCCAAGTGGAAGAAACTCGCAAACACTCTCATCATGCGTCTTTGCATGCGTATGTCCAACACTTCCGAGGCCAGCTCCCTCAAGAGCGCCTTCTCGAGTGCCGTGAGCGGTGCCATGAGTGCAGCAAGCGACTATGCTGCAGTTCACTGCGACACCTATGTATGGGGTGACTACTATGACAGGACCTTCTACGACTGGGCAAATACTTTCACCAGTGCAGACTTCATGGACATGATGAACGGCACCAATGCCGGTTATGCTACCGGTGTCGTTGATCCCCGTCGTGATTTCTGGTTTGTAGAGGGTGAAGGTGCAGTTGACGGTGCAAGCGGCTGGGACGGCTTCCCCAACGGTAACTACGCCATTGACACCCGTGCCGATGTGAAGAATGCACACGGCGGAAGCGGCTCATTCGCAAAGCTCAGCTGCTACGACAAGGACGGCTTCTTCTTCTTCAACTTCCACAACACCCGCAGGGAGAACCTCGCATGGTGCCTTGCAAGCTATTCAGAAACTTGCTTCCTCAAGGCCGAGGCAGTCCTCCGCGGATGGATCTCCGGCGATGCCGAATCCTTCTACAAGGAAGGTATCAAGGCTTCAATGGACGAGGTTGCATATATGATCACCACTTCCGGTGGTACCAAGACCATCTCCAGCGCAGACAAGGACGCTTACATTGCAGCCCTTCCTGCATTCGGCAGTGGCGAGACCGCTCTCCGCAACGTGATGATCCAGAAGTGGATTGCCCTGTTCCCCAACAGCGCAGAGGCATGGTGCGACCAGCGCCGTACCGGTTATCCGGACTACTACAGCGGTGTCTTAACCTATCCCACCATCCACCCCAGCTCTCTTGTTGACAGCCCCAACATCGTGCAGCGTATCCCTTATCCGGACAACGAGTACAACACCAACGCTACCATGATGCCTTCCAAGTATCAGGGCGGCACCCGCGACCAGCAGAGTAACCTCTACTGGGCACTCGGCGGTGAGGGCAACACCCAGAGCTCAAAATCTGCTCCCAAGAACTTATAGTTTCAGGGTTTACATACAAATTACCGGCGAGCCTCATCGGCCCGCCGGTTTTTTATGCACCTTCAAACCTTCAGTTTGATTCCCACTTTTCCCAGGCCCCAGGCGACAAATATGCAGAGGGCACTGAAGAGGGCGCATTTCACGGCGCCCACTCCGCCGCTCATCCAGGCGGGAATCTGCGGATTGATGAATACCCAGAAGCTGTAGAAGAAGTATGGAATCATATAAACCGTGAGCGTTGCCGTACCGGCCGTGCGAAGGGGGCGGGCCCACGCTGTCAGGGCCTTTGTCTCCAGAGCCCGCAGGATGGTATAGAGCGCCACGGAAATGGCCGACACATAGAGGCACCACGGCAGGGTTCCAAGGTTCTTGGAAATAATCCAGTCCTCGTGAAACAATGTGGCAAGTACGGCAAGAACCGCCGCAGCAGCAAAGCCGATTCCCGCTTTAGCGCTCTTCAGGCGCTTTTCGGCAAGAACGGTAATGGCTCCTCCGAGGGCCATTATGGCTGCATGACCACCTCCGAGGTGAAGCGCCTCCGACATGTCGGCGAGAATGTTCCCGCCAATCCATGTGGCGCCGTCGCGCATGGGCACGACGCTAAGATTCACAAAACACAGAACGGCCCAAATTACGGGAAGTATCCATTGCTTTCGTCTGCATAGCAGATAGGCCGATGCGGTGAAGAGGTACATCCAGCCAATCTGGCCGAGAATGCCCCACCATCCGGCGCGCAGCAGGCCGCCTTCCGGGCTGCGATATGCCAAGGCAAGGCCAGCAAGGATGGCAACGCCGGCCGCCCTTAGCCATTTCTTCCACTTGAAATCTGTGGGATATACGTTCCAAACGAGGAAGAACCCCGCAATCATAAGGAGCCAGTAAACGCCTTTGTTCCATGCGATTCCCGCTTCCGAATTGTATATAAAGACGCCCATGGTGAGAAGCGCCAGGGTTCGGGAAAGGATGTGCCGCACAGTGTCTTCCATGGGAAGCCCCTTGGCTATCCTGTTCTCCATGGCATAGGGAACGGACATTCCCATTGCAAAGAGAAACATCGGATACACAATGTCGGCAAGGCTCATTCCGTCTGCCCACGTGTCAAAGTGCACCATCCACTGCGGAGCATCAAGGATGGCCCACGAGTCGTTCACAAAAACCATAAGGGCCATGGTTAGGGCCCTGAAAATGTCGATGGCAATATTTCTGCTTTTCATAGATTCTTCACTTCGTTCAGAATGACAGAGGGTTAATCCGGAAGCCGGACCCAGGTTTCATTGGCCCAGCCCACGCTGCGGCCGATGCCTTTCGCTTCACCCCTCACTCCCTTTTCCTGCAGTTCGCGGAAACCGGGCTCGGAGGGCTTCATGTCCAGGAACGGCAGCAGGTAACAGCCGTGGTCCAGCAGGAGGCTCTGCACCTCGGAAACAGGCACTTCACGGGGTTTTACTCCCTTTTTGACGGCAAGGGCGGCAAGGGCCCCGGCGGCCTGGCCAACGCCCATCACTACGGGCTGCAGGCGCGTTCCTCCGTTCATTTCCCAGCTTACGCTCATTGCCTTGTCGGCCACCAGAAAATACTCTGTCTCCACAGGAATCACAACTCCCAGCGGCACGCTGAAGGAGGGAACCTTCCCGTACCAGAGGTGTGCGAGCTCTTCCCGGCGGGGATTCTGCGTGTGGTGGTGGTCTATGGGATAGTCGCCAACCGCCACTGCCCGTGTGTAAAGATCATAGTCGTACGGGGACTTGGCCGCTTCCACGGTCATGGTATCCACCCCGGCAATCCGCCGCGCCTCCCGGTAATAGGGGAAGAAGGGAAGGCCGTCGGGCGTGGGATAGACGTCATCGGCAATGCCCAGGTTCCCGTAGCCCAGCTCTGTCTGGAGGTAATAGACAAAGCCCAGCGTGCGAAGTTTTGTTTGCCGTACTACTTCTGCGCGCCCCTCGCGGTCCATGTCCAGATATTCGGCAAAATAGTCATTGCCGCCCTGGGGCCAGTTTATCATGACATGCCCGTCCGGAAGGCGTCCGTAAGACATCATCATTTCCTTGTCCCAGGTGTCGCAGCAGTGGCGGTATAGCTCCGGGTCATAGCCTTCCGGCTTCACCGGCGTAACGGGATTATCGTAGAACTTCGCTATGGCAACGTACGTCACGTCCTGCGCGGAGATTCGGTCTTTAAGCTCCTCTGCGCCAACGGCTTCGGCCACGTCTCCCAGCTCTGTCCCGTCTATGAGGATGCGGGCTTTCACCGTACTGCCGTCACTGAGCGTGAGTTTCCATGGAGATTCTTCGCTTCGCTCAGAATGACGGAGCGTTGTTTCCATCCTCAGTTCCACGCCGGCCTTGCCTGCCATGTTGCGCAGCACTTCGGCCCCTACGCGCGGATTGAAGAGAATGTTACTCACCCAGCCGCTTCTGAGCGCCTCGTAGCCGCCGTAGCGCGCGGCAAGGGAGTCCGTGAACTCGCCGAAGATGCCCCCGCGGAGCCTGTAATTGCCGTCAATGGCGCTTACTCCGGC
>FLNZ01004458.1_pt1 | contig 16045 bp, 20 predicted proteins | sample 1140391 | NCBI WGS metagenome assembly FLNZ01 (sample SAMEA3878171, study PRJEB12797) | bioreactor metagenome | biome: Moose rumen | place: Sweden | collected 2011-10
ACTTTAAACTCTTATGAAACTTTTCAACAACCGCGACAAGAAGAAAGACGACACTCCGCAAGTGCCGCTGGCGATTGGCGATGACTTCTCCAACTCAGAGAAAATCACCGAGGTCAACGACAAAGTGACCGCCATGCTAAAGCAATGCGGTGAGGAGGGCAATCTGGTGCTTCAAACCGACAATCTGGTGAAGAAGTACCGCCAGCGCACCGTCGCCAACCATGTGTCGATCAACGTGCGGCAGGGCGAGATTGTGGGACTGCTGGGACCTAACGGAGCCGGCAAGACTACCACTTTCTACATGACAACGGGACTCGTCACCCCCAACGAAGGTCGTGTGTATATAAATAATGTGGAGATTACCAAGCTGCCGGTGTATCGCCGCGCGCAGCTGGGCATCGGCTACCTGCCGCAAGAGGCGTCGGTGTTCCGCAAACTCACCGTTGAGAACAACATCCGCACTGTGCTTGAGATGACCGATACCACTCCCGAATATCAGCGCAACAAACTTGAGGAGCTGATTTCGGAATTCCACCTCGAGAAGGTGCGCAAGAACTTAGGCGACCGCCTCAGTGGCGGTGAGCGCCGCCGCACCGAGATAGCACGCTGTCTCGCCATCAACCCGCGATTCATCATGCTCGACGAGCCGTTTGCCGGTGTCGATCCCATCGCTGTGGAGGACATTCAAAGCATCGTCTATAGCCTCAAGCACAAGAACATTGGCATCCTCATCACCGACCACAATGCTCCAGAGACTCTAAGTATCACCGACCGAGCCTATCTGCTCTTCGAGGGAAAAATCCTCTTCCAGGGCACCAGCGAAGAACTCGCCGTCAATCCTGTGGTGCGCGAGAAATACCTGGGCCGCAACTTCGTCTTCCGACGCAAGAAATTCAAAGAGACTATTGATTAAATATTTTTAGCAGGAAAGCTCGATAGTTTCAGAATATTTTGATTATTTTTGCGACAAGTTTTAAAGAAAACATGTTTAACTAATATAAAACACACTATTATGAAAAAATTATTCTGCATTATTGCGATGACGGCTTTTGCACTCACCGCCTGGTCACAAAAACCGCTGAACCTCAGCACCTACAATGGCACTTCGGTTGACCGCTACGACGGCGTGCAGTGCGACGTGACGGCAAACCGCTATCTCTACACTGGCTGGAACACCATCTCTCTGCCTTTTGCCATGACCGAACAGGAGATTGACGACGCTCTGGGCTCGGGCGTGAAGCTGGAGAAACTGGTGGGCGTGACACAGCAAGGCACCGAAATCGTGCTTAACTTCCAAGACTGCAAGAAGGAGGGCATCGAAGCTAACAAGCCCTATATTCTCTACTATCCTGGCGAGACAGGCACAAAGAAACTCCATGTCAATGCCACAGTGGCAAAAAATGAGTCGAAAGTGACTCTGACCACCGACTGCGGCGTGGCAGTGACAATGCACGGTGCAGCAATGAAGACCGACGGCAAGGGACTCTATGGTATCCTCGTTATCAACAACAGCGACGCCAACTTCACCTCGATTGACAATGACAAAGCGTTCTTCTATGCTACCCGCTGCTACATCAGCATTCCTGGAGAGCAGGAATTCACACTCACCCCTAACCACTTGGGAGCTGGCGAAGTTACCAGCATCAATGAAATCGCTGCCGCCAGCGACATCGTTGATGTTTACAACGTGCTCGGCATGCGCATGGCACACAACATCAAAGCCGGCGACGTGAACAACCTCGCCCCAGGCATCTATGTAGTGAAAGGCCGCAAGATTTTGGTGAAATGATATTACCAACGTAATAAATCACACATACTCTACAGGCAGCATCTCGGTTAAGGGATGCTGCTTGCCGTTTATGAGCCAAGTGAAAGTGTAGCCTTCGTAGTCGCGCGGGAGCATCACTTTGTCGATGTGGTGCCACTGGGGCTTGCCGTAGTCGCTCGACGCCCCGCTAAGTTCCACCTGCCGCGCCGCATGGTTGATGCGCCAATACCCTCCCCCAAGGCACACGTCGCCCTGCACCATGAGATGACGATGCAACGTCACCATCCCAAGCCTGAGATGGCCATCGCCAGTTATTATAAATTTTGGATAAGACACAGGTTTTCGCTTTTTAGTTCCGTTTGTTGCGATGGCATCGCAACATACAGGACGCTCAATCATCCTCAATCGCTAATCAAGGTGCCTAACGCGCCGCGGTTGAAGGTGTTCTTCACCCAGATGGGGATATGCTTCTCGGCAACGGGCTTGATGGTGGGGGCATAAATCACCTTCGCACCCTGGTCGCACATCTCTTGAGCCTGGTCGTAGGTCATCTGGCGGATGACGGTGGCATTAGGGTCAACCTTCGGGTCGGCGGTCATAAAGCCGTCAACGTCGGTCCAAATCTCCAGGCTGTCGGCATTGAGAGCGCTGGCGACAATGGCTGCGGTGTAGTCGCTGCCGCCACGACCTAGATTAGAGATGCGACGGCTCTTGCTGTCGCGGGAGATGAAGCCACCCATCACTGCCACTTTGCCTTTGAATTTTCCTAACGTGTTGGCAATATTGGCATTGGTAGCTTCCAGGTCACACTCATGGTTGGAGCTGCGCATTATCTCGAGGGAATTGAAATAGGTGGCATCATCGATAATCAGACTGATGATAAGCGACGACAGGCGCTCGCCGTAGCTCACCACCTCCTCAAGGTCGGCCTCGGTAAGCTCCTCGTTGCGTGAGATGTCGGTATAGGCATTGCTCAGCTCATAGAAGAGGGCGCGCACGCGGTTGAGGGCATCGTCAATCTGCTCGCCGGTGATGAGTTTGTTCATAATCTCGTTGTGACGAGCGGTGATGTCCTGAACTATGCGGTAGGCACCGATATCGTTCTTGGCAGCCAGATTTGCAGCCTGAATCAGCGTGTCGGTGAGTCCTCCAAGCGCCGAAACCACAACAATCACTGGCTCTTCCTGGTTCTCAACAATGTATTTCACATTGCGCAGAGCCTCAACTGTCCCTACCGATGTTCCTCCAAATTTCAGTACTTTCATGAGTGTTTATCTAAATTGGGTGTAAAGTTAGTGTTTTTTCTTGATATGCGCCCAAAAATCTTGTAAAAATTGTAATAATTGACTATTTTTGCCCTCGAAATGGAAGATTTAAACCTCGACATATTCAATTTGCTCGACAGCCAGCCCGAGCCGGCTCGTGGTTCATTGCTAGTGGCTAAACCCACGGTGGAGGACTTTTGCTTCAAGCGCAGCATCACCATTCTCGTCGATCACGACAACGTGGACGGCTCTATGGGCGTGATAGTGAACAAACCCACGCGTTTTACCCTTAACGAGCTGGTCCCCGACGTGGTGTGCAACGAGCAGGTGCCACTCTATCTTGGTGGTCCAGTGGGCACTAACATGATGTTTTTCCTGCACTCCTTGGGCAAAGACGCTATTCCTGGCAGCGAACAGCTGGCGCCAGGAGTGTTCTTTGGCGGAGATTTCGATGTCATGAAGATGTTTCTTGCCGATGGCGAGAACGTGAATGAGAAAGTGAAATTTATGGTGGGATACAGCGGATGGACTGTTGGCCAACTCGACAACGAGGTGAAGCGCCATGACTGGGCGGTGCTCAAAGGCGATGTCGCACCTCTAGTAATGAGCACCGACAACGACGCTATGTGGCAAAATGCCGTAGCCCGCTTCGGTGAACAATATCAGCTATGGAAAAACTGGCCCGACGATGTGAGCCTGAACTAATAGACGGCAAACCGAACTAATTACTGATAACCCTAAAACACCAGCTGCATCATCTCCACGTCGTGGATTTCGGTGCCGTGGTTTATCCATTTTTTCAAAATGCCGGCACTGGCAAAGCCATGCTTCTTGAGCAGACCTATGCAAATGGTGTTGCTCGTAGGCACTAAGGCATAAATCTGAAACAACCCCAAGTAGTCGCGCACGTAGCCAACGGTGAGCTTCAACGCCGCATCGCCTATGCCTTTGCCCTCGTGAGCCTTATCAATCATGATGCCAAACTCGGCGCGGTTGTTGAACGGGTCGAAGTTGGTGAGGTCAACGGTGCCCACCGGCTCCCCACTCTCGGTGAGCGTTATCATCAACCGCAACTGGCGGGTGTTGAAGATGTCGCTGTCGTAGTTCTGAAGATACTGCCACAGGTAGCTCTTGGGCGACGGAGTCATTATGTTGCTCACCGTCCACAACCAAGAGTCATTCTCCCAGCGGTATAGCACATCAAGGTCGGTGGCCTCAAGCGACCGCAACGTCACGATGTCGTTAGAAATTATCTTTTTCATAGCTCGATTTCGTTTGATGAGTGCAAATTTAGTGATATTATTTTTGTTACATTACATTTTTTGCACTAAATTTGAATAAATTAGGCTGCGCCTCAGAAAAATCCAAATAAATTTGGTTTTTCATTCGGCTTGCACTAATTTTGGACCCGATTTCAAAAAACAATACTTATGGGACTAGTAATAGGAATTGATGTGGGCGGAAGCACCACCAAGATTGTGGGATTGAATGACGAGCAGATTCTTTCGCCCATGTTTATCACAGCTGCCGACCCTATCACGTCGCTCTTCGGAGCGTTTGGCAAGTATATCTACGACAACGACATAACCCTCGCCGACATCGAGCATGTGATGCTCACGGGAGTGGGAAGTTCGGGAGTGACAACACCCATCTATGGTCTGCCCACGAGCAAGGCCGACGAGTTTCAAGCCGACGGTCTGGGTGCTCGCTTCGACAGCGGTCTCGACAAATTGACCGTGGTGTCGATGGGCACTGGCACCACGCTGGTGAGCGTCGATGGCGACGAGATCAAGCACTTGGGCGGTATAGGCATTGGTGGCGGCACACTGATGGGTCTGGCACACCTGCTGCTCAAGACCGACCACATCAGCGATGTCATTGAGATGGCAAAAAACGGCGACATTACACACATAAACCTGCAAATAAAGGACATCTGCAAGACCGACCTCGAGGGTCTGCCTCTTCACGCCACAGCGTCGCTCTTTGGCAAAGTGCGTCAAAACACCCCCAGCGACAACGATGTGGCGCTAGGCATCATTTGTATGGTGCTGGAGTCGATTGGTTCGGCGGCAGTGCTGTCAAAGCTCAATACTGGCGTGAAGGACTTTGTGCTGATTGGCAACCTCACGCGCCTGCCGCAATGCGCAGTGGTATTCCCACGCATCGAGGAAATCTATGGCGTGAAATTCCACATCCCCACCCACGCCGAATACTGCACCGCCCTAGGCGCAGCACTCGCATTTAATAAAGCATAAAGCGAACGATGAATAAATACAAAGACGGTGAATGGGAGTCCGATCCCCGTTCTCCGTTCTTATTTCTTCACTTTGCTAATGGTCAGGTAGTTGCAGTGCATCATCTTGCCCTCGTCGTCACGCAGGTGGAACGGCCCGCCGGCGCACCAGTCCCACGCCTTGCACTTGGCGCACTCGTCGCGCTTCATCCATCGACGATCGCGCATCTGCTTAAAGCGGTTGTTCCACACGTCACTGAAGCGGTCGCGGTAGATATTTCCCTGATTGTAATGCGAACGAATGCTCAGGCAGCCGCTTATGTCGCCGTTGGCAAGTATCGATGCCGTCATTGTGCCTGCGTCGCAGCGGAAGATGTGCCCCCGCACCTCGCCCTCGTAGTCGCCCAGGAACCCCTCGCAGCTATAGGAAATGTTTATATTACCCTCTTTGCGAGTCGAGGCGATGAAATCCATGAGCGCAACATACTGCTCTGGATTCAGATACAGCTCATTGTTGAGTTTTGCTCTGCCTTGCGGGAAGATGGTGAAGATGCGCCACTTGGTAACTCCTGCATCGATGAGATACTGCTTGAGCTGGGGCAATGTGGAGAAGTTGCGCTGATTTACGCAAGTAATCACATCCCACAGCAGGTTGCGGGTGCGGGTAAGAAGTTTCACCGCGTTCATCGCGCCGTCGAACGACCCTCCTCGCAGCCAGTTGTGTTCCTCCTCAAGACCGTCGAGGCTCACTGCCACGGTGCGCAAGCCTGCCTTCAGCACATCGCGCAACATCTGTTCTGTGAGCAGTACGCCATTGGTCACAAAGCCCCACAGGAAACCTCGGTCGGTAATTGCTTTGCCACACTCCACGATGTCAGGGCGTACTAATGGCTCACCACCCACGGTGTTGACCAATACTTTCTTGGGAGCTATCATCGTTGCCACGTCGTCGAGCACAGGAAGGAAATGCTCAAGAGGCATATCGGGCGTCAGCGACACCTTGCGGCAATCGCTGCCACAGTGGCGGCATGAGAGGTTGCAGCGCAGGGTGCATTCCCAGAAAAGCTGTCGCAACGGATGATGCTTCTCAAGCCACCGCCGCTCATTGCGGGTCTTCTCCAGTTCTATAAGTTGGCGGGTTTTCATTATTATGTGTTTTTAAGGCTCATCAACAATCTCGGGTTTCCCCTCAATCTCATCGAAATAAGATGGCGGACCATAGACTGTCTCTATATCTTCAATAGGGGGACCATATACATCCTCCACGTCGCTGATTTCGCTTATATCGCTGACTTCGCTGACTTCGCTGATATCGCTATTCTCACTGGACTCGGAGCTCAAGATGCTTGCATCATCATCAAGGTTGTACTTTTTTGTGTGCTGGCAAGCAGTGATGCCTATCATTGCGCCTATCACAACCAGTCCTCGCACCAACCATTTTTTTATTACAAATGTCGGCTTTTTCATCATTCAGAATCTTTTTCCTGTTTCAACTCTGGTTCATCGCTTGCCTTTACACTGTCAATCCTTTCTACAGGATGTCCATAAACGTCCTCTACCACATTTATGCGCTGAGGATCATATCCTGGCGGCGGGCCATAGACACCCTCGGCGGGGTTGGGACCAATCTTGTGAGTGCATGACGACAAGCCCATCAGAGCGCCAACAGCCACCAGCGCACGCACTCCCCATTTATGCACATTAAAACTCATCTTTTTCATAGCTTACTCTTCCTCAGGATTTATTTGTTTCAACTTCGGTTTTTCTTTTAGAGTTTCTGGACTGACAATAGTGTCATACACGACATTGCCATTCTCGTCAACGCGTTCTGCTATTGATTGTAAAACGGGGGCATCTTGATAAATATTCACCAGTGGACCGTATTTGAGATTATGAATCTGGGGCATATTATTATTGTTGTTGTCGAAGTAATTATTGTTGTCCTCTTCCACCACTTTCTTGGTGTGACAACAAGCCGAGATGCCCAGCAAAGCACCTACGGCAACAAGCACTCTAACCGTCCATTTCTGCACATTAAAACTAACCTTCTTCATAGCAATAAAAAATTGAGGAACATAATTAGCAAGCAAATATAAGACTTTTTTCCAAAAAGAGCAAATTCCAATCACTAAAGATGCAATAAAAACTAGAAAAACAACAAAATAACCAATTTTGAAAACCCAAAGAGTCCAGTTTGTTGAGATGCCATCGCAACAAGTAAACTAACAACTCTTAGCCATTATTTCCCTAGTGGCGGCAGCAACGTTGCCGAGGGTGGTCATGGTGTCAAGGGCTTGCTCTAAGGGCATACCCACAGGGGTAACGGCAAGTACTTTTTCGAAGCCCATTTCGGTGGTATTGGTGCCGGGGGCTATGCATCCGCAAAGGGCAACAACTGGCACTCCTTTTTTCTTTGCCGCTTTCAGCACTCCTGCCGGTGCCTTGCCGTGAAGGGTTTGTGCATCGATACGGCCCTCACCGGTTATGACAAGGTCGGCATCGGCGATAAGGTCGTCAAAATGCGCCATTTCGAGCAACACATCTATTCCTGGCTTGATGGTTGCGTGGAGCATTGCCATCATCCCCGCCGTCACACCGCCTGCGGCACCAGCACCAGGCAAGTGAGCAATGTGATGTGGCAGCAGCGTGGCAAAATGCCTTAGACCATCGTCGAGTAGTGCGACCTGCTGCTGCGAAGCCCCTTTTTGCGGGGCGAAGATATATGCTGCACCTTTTTCGCCATACAGAGGATTGTCGACATCACTCAGCAACGTGAATCGCGTGTTTAGCACCTTGCTGTCAACGTTGTTGCCATTGATGCGGTCAATCTTGGCAAGATTCTCGCCGCAAGGCGATAACACGTTGCCGTTCTTGTCAACAAACTTGAATCCCAAAGCCTCTAGAATGCCCATCCCTCCATCGCAAGTGGCGCTGCCGCCAAGTCCTAGCACTATGTGCCTCGCACCGTGGTTGACGGCGTGGGCAATCATTTCTCCTGTGCCAAATGTGCTAGCCTTCATCACGTCGCGGCAACCGTAAGGCACTAATGCCAGCCCGCTTGCCGTAGCAAGGTCCATATAGGCTGTGTCACCGTCGATGACGTATTGCGCCTTGACCTGTGGCAGCTGGCGCAGCGGTGCAGTAACGCTCACTTTGCAAGTATTTGCCTTTGCTCCGATGATGCTTTTGACACATTCCATCGTGCCGTCTCCGCCATCGGCAATGGGCACTGCTACCACCTGCGCATCAGGATAGACGCTGTGGATCTCATCACCTATCACCTGCGCCAGTTGCTCACTGGTGGCACTTCCCTTGAACTTATCGATGGCGATTACTACTTTCATCGTTATTCGTTTATCGTTTTTAGCTGACGAGCGAACGAGCTGACGAGGCTTATCAGTTCAGAGTTCAGAGTACAGAGTACAGAGGGGTACGGAGTCCTCTCCACTCTCCACTCTCCACTCTCCACTTTATTCGACCTGCACTACGAGGTAGTTGCTGTATTCCCAAAAGGTTGCCGCATCAATGATTTTGATGATTGTCATGTCCTCGGCTTCCTCGATGGCGAAAGATTGCGGGTCATGGGTGGTGAGTATATTTACTTTCTTGCTTTTAATAGGAATCTCATTCAACGTGCGCTTGTCGGCCTTTACAAAATAAGAGAGCAACAAATTTCCACTCTGCATCACTTTGGTCTTTTTCAGGAACTCCGAGTCGATTATCTTGTGGGTTTTCAAGTCACTTCTGGTGCCTATGGCATAGTAGCACTCGTTGAGCTCATTATTGAGCGACTCTGCCTGTTCCTTCTTCTTAATTTCCTCTTCAGGAGCCACTTGCGTCTCTTTGGGAGGAGCATTGACCACTGTGGAGTCAGAGCGTTCCTTCGTGACTTTAGGTTTTGAGGTTGAGGAATGCAGTTTGGCACTGAGTTGGTCAACCTTTGCCTTTTGCAAGTCAAGTTGTTGTCGCAGGTTGGTGATAGTTTGCGCCACCTCGACTCGCCCCTGCTCGTCGAGGTCGTTTAAATCGTCTTCTATATTGACGAGCATCCTGCGTCTTTCCTGAATGGCGTTCTTTGCCAACAGGATATTATTGCGCAGCTTCGCTCTCTTGTTTTGTGACAGCAGCGAGAGATCGGTAGTGTCGAGTGTCTGCTCAAAGCGTGTAATATCGTCAAATCCATCATTTATCTCATTGGTAAGAGCATTAAGCGAACTCTTGAGCTGCTGTGGCGCGGTGAGCACGTCTTCGGCCGAAGGTTTCAGCTCGTCGTTGCTTCTTATCATTTGCGGCTGCTCGCTCTTGTCGCTTTTATCCTTGTCACGACACGAGGAGAATGCCACCACAACAATCGCCAATAATGATAATATGAGTTTACTAAGCGTTCTCATCGCACTGGCTGTATTTGTTCTTGAACTTGGCATACTTATCGACTTTGACGTGAGCCTCGCTTTCCTTTCCCGCCACCACAATCACAATCTCGCCTCGGGGAGCCTCGTGAGTGAAATGCTCAACAAGCTCGCCAAGGGTGCCATGATGGGTGGTGTCATGGAGTTTGGAAATCTCGCGGCACACCGATGCCTCACGCTCGTAGCCGAAGACCTGTGCCAACTGCTGCAGCGTCTTAACAAGGCGCGTGGGCGACTCATAGAAAATCATGGTACGGCTCTCTTGCGCAAGGGCTTCGAGGCGCGTCGCCCTACCCTTCTTCACTGGCAAAAAGCCCTCAAAGACAAACCTGTCGCACGGCAGCCCCGAATTGACGAGGGCAGGCACAAATGCCGTGGCACCTGGCAGCGTCTCTACCACAATACCGTTGCGGCGGCACTCTCTCGAGAGCATGAATCCCGGGTCGCTGATGCCTGGCGTGCCGGCGTCGGTGATAAGCGCTATGCTTTCACCTGCCTTGAGCATCTCGATGATAGCACTGGTGGTGGTGTGCTCGTTAAACTTGTGGTGGCTGCGCATGGGTGTGACGATGCCATAATGCTTCATCAGCACGGCACTGGTGCGCGTGTCCTCGGCAAGGATAAGCGCCACCTCGTTGAGCACGCTCACCGCCCGCATAGTCATGTCGTCGAGATTGCCGACTGGCGTAGGCACCATATATAATTTTCCTGCCATAGTTATTAGTTAAGAGTTCATAGTTATTAGTTAAGAGTTCATAGTTATGAGTTAAGAATTATAGTTTCTTGTACTCTTCGCCCCTTACGTTAATCGCAATCCTATCCTTTGAGACTCTGCTCTATGAGCCGCACAAACTCTTTAACCACTTCATTGCTAGGGTCTAAGCCGAGAACATCGGTAATGAATTGCTTAATCTTATCGATATTGGTCAGGCGCTGCATCACGGCGATAGCGTCGGCATATTTCTCATTATTGCCGTCGAAGAGCTCTCGCTGGAACAAGAAACGGTCGTTGATAGAGAATGCCGAAGTGATGTCGCGAGTTGAGGATTTGGGAGGAGCAACGGGCTCCTCGGTTTTGACGATGGGTTTGACCTCAGCAACTTGTTCTTTAAGTGGCTCTTGTGCTGGTGTGACAACAGGTGCAGGTGCCACGGGTTCAGGCTTTACGGGAGGAACAAAAACAGGCGGTTCAGGCTCAGCCTGAGGGGTGTCGTCGGTCTTTTGTGATGAGTCGAGAACGCTTGCTGCGGCAGCTATCTGCTGGGCTTTCTCTTTGAACTTGTCAATTACCAGCTGTGGAACGTCGTCGTGGTGGCGTTGCATCACCAGCAACAGTCCTTCAAGCTCATAGACATTGGTGAGAAGTTGGTCGAGAGTTGTGTTCATTTCTATTATATATTTCAGTTTATACTAAGGTGCGAAAATGCCTAACAAGAGTCTGTCAATCATCTCTTTAAGGTTTGGACGGCTGCCGTGCCAGTTGTTGACGAGCACAGCCCACGCATATTGCGGCTCATCGGCGGGGAAGTAGCCTACATAACACTGCACGTCGCGCATGGAGCCCGACTTAGAGGCTATCATGCCGCTAATCGACGAGTATGGAACCTGGGTGCCTATCTTGGCGTTGATGCCGATGCGGGTCATCAGGTCAACAAGCCGCAGCTGATGCGAGCCAAAACGGCGGTCACTCATGTAGGTGAGCATGTCGGCAAAGAACTTGACAGGGGCTTTGTTGTTGCGGGCAAGACCGCTGCCGTCATACTGGAACTTGCCCGAGGCATCGACGCCGCGTGACGTGAAGAGGCTGTCGATCACCTCCACGCCCTGAGCCTCGGTGGGCTCGCGGCCACTATTTACTGCAATGGCTTTGAGCAGACCCTCAGTGAACATATTGTCGCTACGCTCCAGCAGCGACGCGATAATGTCGGTCAGTATCGGCGACTTATGTGTCATAAGCAGCCAACGGCGGTCGCTGGGAGAAAACTGTTTGTTGGCGATTCTTATGCCCGATTTTGAGAGGGTGCGGCTCAGGCTGTCAACGAGCAACGCGCCAGGGGTTGGGTTCGACACATTAAAAACGTAGGTGGTGTCGGCGGCTGTGCCAGTAAGGATGATGGCTGGGTTGGCATACTCGAGCAGCACACCCACGTTATCCTCATTGCTTGGACGCATACGGTTGATAATCTGCACGCCAGGCACATCGGGCTCGAAGTGGGCATTCTCGGCAGTGCCGTCACCCTTGCCAGTGAACACTAGTTTCATGCGGTTGTCGCAGTAGTTGAGCGCATGCAAGCCCATGCCGTAGTCCCACGCAAGGTCGTCGGCGCACCAGTCGCCGTTGTAAGCCGGATAGCGGTAAAGACTGTTATCTACAATCACTTTACCCTCTATCGTGGTGATGCCCTGCCGGTTGAGGGCTTCTACTACTTCATGAACTATATCGAGGTTGTCCTTGAAATATACCGAGCCAAGCGTTGGGTCGCCACGGCCCACTATCACGAGGTTGCCCCGCAGAGTGCTACCGTGAATCTCGCCATCAAGATAGACGGGCGTGTTGAAAGTGAAATCGGCGCCCAGCAGCTCCAATGCTGCCGACGAAGTGACGGTCTTCATGGTCGATGCCGTGATGCACGCCAGGTTGATGTTGCGTCCGCCAAGCATCTTGCCGCTCTTTAGGTCGGTGACTATCACTCCCACCGAAGCGTGACGCATGAGCGAGTCATCAACAAAGCGGTCTATCGCCTTCTGCGTGCGCTGCGCTGTGATGTCCCGCGCCTGCGTAGCGCTGCCAAAGACCGCCAGCAACAGTAATGTAATTATAAATCTCAGTTTCATATCGTTGTAGTTATCAGTTTTCAGTTATATAGAAACACTAAATTGTGAATTGTGCATTATGCATTGTGAATTGTGCATTAGTTATTCCCACTCAAGCAGGTTGGCGGCGATGCCGTCGGCGAGGTTCACCAGCGAGCACAGTGGGTGCTCGTCGCGAGCGGTGTTGAGGCATTTCGTTAGCTCCACACTCTGCATGGGCAGGTCCCACGCCGCCATGTGCCAGCGGATGGCAAGCAGCTCGTCGTCATAAATCTCAAAACCGCTCATCAGCGCGAGCATCGCACTCTTCTCGCCGTGCCCCATAGGGAAGTTGCGGTAGCTCACCTCATAGCTGTCTACCTCTCGCCAGATGCCGTCGGCACCACGCTGCTTCCTGATAGCAGGCGTATAGATGTCGGCTTTGCAGATGTCGTGAAGCAGAGTGGCGACAATCACGCTGTTGCGGTCGAGCTGTTCCTCCAGCTCTGGCTTCATGGCGATAACCATCTCGCGAAGTTTGAGTCCTGCTTTGCAGGTGTTGAGCGAGTGTACCAGCAGACCGCCGTCGCTGTTGAGGTGGTGATTTACGCTAGCCGGCGCGGTGAAGAAGCGCATCTTGCCGTCGTCAAGCATCTCAACGAGGTCGTCAACACCCTCTCGGCCAGTAGATTTCAGCAGGTCGATAAACTCGGCCTTATAGGTTTCAATTTCACGTTTATCCATTATGTTTATAATATTTGTTCAATTTTCTACGGAATCTCTTTCTCGGTTTCTTTTTTCTCTTTTTCTTTTTCTTTTTCACATATTTTATCCAGGCATAATGCTTACGCTTCTCAAGATAATGATAGTCATACTCATTATCGTAGGCCTCACGCTCAAAACTGATGTTGAAGTAGGCATTTCCCCTGAAGAACAGCCTGATAAACCACTCAAGGAGATAAATGATATAGAACGGCAAGTAGAGCAGTTCGCGCATCTGCGCCGTGTGGATGCTCTCATGGTTGATGAGGCGCTTGGTAATCTTAACGTCGGGATGCACAAAAAACACGCCAAAGAGATTGATGGCGGTGTAGTTGCGCGACGGCGGCAGATACTTGGTGCGTACTATTATCATTTCCTTTCAAAGAATAAGTGCTATCAACTTGCAAAGATAATGAAAAGTTTTATATGTTGCGATGCCATAGCAACAAAAAGGAATCAAATGACTGAAAAATCAAAAAAACCTAACGCTTATAACTAATAACTGAAAACTATTTCCTACCTTTGCGCCCGATTTTTAACCCAAAAAGAAAAAAACAACCCCTATGTTAGCACTCGACAACAAGAAAAAGCTTAAACGTGAGATACTTGCCTATACGTTGCTCATCGTGGGCAGCGCATTGTTTGCCATCGGCGACGTGATGTTTGTGAACCCTTATCTGATGGCACCAGGCGGCACCTACGGACTCAGTAATGTGTTCAACACCCTGTGGCCCTGGAAAATCTCGTTATATGCCATCTGCATGGACATCCCGCTGCTCATCATCGGCACTTGGATTCTGGGACCAAAGTTTGGCATCAAGACCATCGTCTCTACAGCCCTGATTTTCGTCTTCACCTTTGTGCTGGAAAGCTGGTGGGGATATAACCCCGTCATCCACGACGGCGAGATAGTGAAGCAAGCTGGAGCCTCGATGGCGGAGATACCTCACGGCGGTGGATGGTTCAGCCCCGACTACTTCCTCAACACCGTGGTCGCCGGCATCATCTACGGCTTGGCGATAGGAATGATTTTCCGCTCTGGAGCCACCAGCGGCGGCAGCGACATCATCTCGATGATCCTGCACAAATACACCAAAATCTCGCTCGGCACCCTCGTGATGATTGTCGATGGCATCATCACCTTGAGCACGCTCATCGCCTTTGGCGACATACGCCTGCCCATCTACTCGGTAATCATCATCTTCATCGAAGGCAAGGTCATCGACCTCGTGGTTGACGGCATGAAGAGCTATAAGACCATGTTCATAATCACCGACAACCCCGAGCCCGTGCGCGACTTCATCATCAACAACCTAAAGCGCGGTGGCACATGCATCACCGGCAGCGGTCTCTACAAAGGCAACGAGCGCAAGATGGTGTATGTCACCCTCGACCGTACCGACATGATAAAGCTCCGCTCTGTGCTCTACCGCATCGACCCAAAAGCTTTCGTCAACATCATGGAAAGCTCCGAAATCCTGGGACAAGGCTTCCGCCGCCTGCCACAAGAGTGACACGTGGGCGTTGCGCCGCATTGCGCATTCAGCACGGCGTTCAACAAAGCCTCAAGTTTCACCTAATGTTGTTATCAATAAGCATAATTGTTTGAAAAAAACAAACAAAATTCTTGCATTTTGGAATAATAATGCCTATATTTGCCACAAATTATTGGTTTATTAACTATTTAAACTTTCTATCATTATGACTTACAAGATTATCGACATCGAAGGCGTGGGCGAAGTATATGCTCCCAAACTGATTGCAGCAGGCGTAAAAGACACCGACGCGCTGCTCGAGAAATGCGCCAAACCAGCTGGACGCAAAGCCCTGGAGGAAGCTACAGGAATTAGTGGCAAACTCATCCTCAAGTGGACCAACCATGCCGACCTGATGCGCATCAATGGCGTGGGACCACAGTTCAGCGAACTACTCGAGGCAGCCGGCGTTGACACCGTGAAAGAGCTACGCAACCGCATGCCAGCAAACCTGCAGCCCAAACTCGAAGAGGTGAACGCCGCCAAGAACCTCGTAAACCGCGTGCCAGCACTCGTTGAGGTAGAAAGAATGGTAGCACAAGCCAAAGAACTCCCGCCAATGATGGAGTATTAATTTACATCTTTTTTTGAAACTTCTAAGTGGCGGCATTGCGACGCCACTTTTTTTGCGACCATACAGCCCAAAATTAATTACCGACAAGTCACAACAACCCAGATTTGAAAGAAAAAACAAGAGGAAAAAGAAAAAAATCAAAAAAAGTTTGCACAATTCAAACCAAAGCAGTAATTTTGCAACGCTTTTCGAAAAAAGGCACTCTCGTGCCACCTCGAAACAGCAGTTCGGGATGTAGCTCAGTCCGGTTAGAGTACGCGTCTGGGGGGCGTGGGGTCGCTAGTTCGAATCTAGTCATCCCGACTGAAAAAGAAAAGGTTAGTAATCAGGCAATTAAGCCAATTACTAACCTTCTTTTTTGCCTATTTCGGGGTGTAAATGCCATTAAAAAAAAGAGTATTTTATCACCATTTTCTAACAAAATCTCACATTTCTCACTATTCACCTTGTACATTACCTTGTACATCACCTTGTACATAATCTAAAATGTACAAGGTGGAGAAAAGATGATGCTAAAAGATGGCGATAAGCTCGAAGAATTATTATGGCAAAAGCAAAATTTTTCCTCGACACTCGGAGAACGAAACAAGGTTCTCCATCAATTTTGAAAGTGGCAATAGGTCACGGAGACAAGACTTCCTACATTTTCCTGTTTTCCGCACAGTTTGATTTGCAAAAAAATGTCGCTTGAAAATCAGCAATATAG
>FLNZ01000078.1_pt1 | contig 16027 bp, 12 predicted proteins | sample 1140391 | NCBI WGS metagenome assembly FLNZ01 (sample SAMEA3878171, study PRJEB12797) | bioreactor metagenome | biome: Moose rumen | place: Sweden | collected 2011-10
CGCGGGGATGACGAGAATTGGCGCGGGGATGACGAGAATTGGCGCGGGGATGACATTCGGGTCTGAATCCTTCGACTCCACTGCGTTCCGCTCAGGATGACATTCGGGGGTCTTAGGGGGCAGAGCCACCTAGGCGAGGGGGTGGCGGCCCTTCGGCAGGCTCAGGGACCTTTGTCACTGGGACTGGCGATGGAAGCCAGGGGGAGGCTTCCCCCACCAAGATGAAAAAACACAAAAAAAGACCCCTCGAACGAGGGGTCCAAGAGCGGCGGACCGGGATCGAACCGGCAACCATTAGCTTGGAAGGCTAAGGCTCTACCATTGAGCTACCGCCGCAACAAGCCCAATTATACAAAAATCGGGCATTTTTTAAAGGGTTTTGTCGAAAGATATTTGAAATTTACATAAAACTTGCTAAATTTTCGCCCACATTAACAATCATACCCAAGGAGTATACTTGTTCCCTAATCCGCGCGATCGCCGCATGCCCAACCGTCCCAGCGATGGGACCCGTACCAACGAAGATATCCATATCTCCCCGATTCGTCTTGTGAAGGAAGATGGCGAGGCCATCATCATCGAGACGAGCAAGGCATTGCAGATGGCAAAGGACGCCGGACTGGACCTGGTGGAAGTGTCTCCGAATGCAAAACCGCCCGTATGCCGCATCATCAACTACGGCAAGTACAAGTTCGAGCAGGTCAAGAAGGCCAAGGCCGCTAAGGCCAAGCAGCACGTGGTGAAGCTGAAAGAAATCAAGATGCACCCGAAGACCGCGGAGAACGACTACCAGTACAGGATCAAGCAGGCGGCCGAGTTCTTGCAGGACGGTATGAAGGTGAAGCTTATCATGCAGTTCCGTGGGCGCGAGATGGCGCACATGGACTACGGCAAGCGCCTGATGGAACGCGCCAAGGAAGACCTGGCACCATTCGGCGATTTGGAAATGGACTCCAGGGTGGAAGGCAACACAATGCTTTCTATCTACGGTCCTAAACGTGGTGCGGGTTCTGCCAAAAAGCAGGACCAGGCACCGAAGCCCGCAACCGAGCCAAAGGCAGCAGGTGAGGCTTAACATTAACCTACGAGGTACAAATGCCTAAAATGAAAACACACAGCGGTGCTAAGAAGCGCTTCCGCGTGACGGGTTCCGGCCACGTCAAGTTCAAGCGCGCTGGTATGCGCCACATTCAAGCCAAGATGACCACTAAGCGTAAGCGCAACCTTCGTAAGGGTGCACTCGTCAAGAAGGTCGATACCTATCACGTCAAGCGTCTGCTTGTAGTAGCATAAGGAGAGTAAGAATGCCACGCGCTAAAACCAGAGTTCCTTCCCGCGAACGCCGCAAAAAAATCCTCAAGGCCGCCAAGGGCTTCTACGGCCGTCGCAAGTCGAACCTTCGCCTTGCCATCGACGCAGTTGCTCACGCCGGTCAGTATGCCTACGCTCACCGCCGCGACAAGAAGGGCACGTTCCGCTCCCTGTGGATCGTCCGCCTGAATGCCGCCGTCCGTGAACACGGCATCAGCTACAGCCAGTTCATTTACAAGCTTTCCAAGGCCAACATCCAGATGAACCGCAAGGTTCTCGCCGATATGGCCGTCGCCGATCCGGAAGCATTCGCCAAGGTCGTCGAAGTCGTGAAGGCTGCTTAATTAGCTGACTTAGCGAAAACGCGAGAAATTGCGCTCCGCCTGTAACAGGGCGGGGCGCTTTTTGTTTGAATGCGCGCCGGTCGGCAAGGCCATGAGTGAGCCGGAATCGCCAGGCGTAAGCTGGCGATGTAGGCGAGAGTGAGGCGTTTCCGGAGATGCCTTGCCCAATATGGAGCCGGACGGTCGTGTCCGTGAGCCGGAACGGCTTGTATTGACAAGCCGCGGAGGCGAGAGCATGCGAAATACCGGAGGTCTCGGTTCCCGATGTAATGAGCATGCGGTCGTGTCCCGCCGTCGCCGATCCGGAAGCATTCGCCAAGGTCGTCGAAGTCGTGAAGGCTGCTTAGTAGCTGACTTAGCGAAAACGCGAGAAATTCGCCCTGCTCCTTGCGAGTGGGGCGTTTTTTTATGCGCGGAGCGCCTTGATTCAGTTGCTTTTTTCGCAAAAAAGCAGACCAAATGCAGGAAAATAGCCCATTTGGTCTGCTCGAGCCTTGCAAATCCTCCTGTTTTGTTGCGTGCAAAGTGATTTTCAGCAGACCAAGAGTCGCCGAACAACCTATTTGGTCTGCTCGAGCCTTTCAAATCCTCCTGTTTTGTTGCGTGCAAAGTGATTTTCAGCAGACCAAGAGTCGCCGAACAACCTATTTGGTCTGCTCGCGCCTTTCAAATCCTCCTGTTTTGTTACGTGCAAAGTGATTTTCAGCAGACCAAAAGCCGCTGAACAATCCATTTGGTCTGCTCGAGCCTTGCAAATTCTCCTGTTTTGCTACGTGTAAAGTAATTTTCGGCAGACTAAAAGCCGCCGAACAACCCATTTGGTCTGCTCGAGCCTTTCAAATCCTCCTGTTTTGTTACGTGCAAAGTGATTTTCGGCAGACTAAAAGCCGCTGAACAACCCATTTGGTCTGCTCGCGCAGATTTGCTCGCGCAGATTTGCCCGCGCAGAATTGAATGCGCAATGGTCGGGTCTGGATCCTTCACGCTCCGCGTTCAGGATGACGTAGGTGCGTCTAGAAAAAATTGACGTCCAGTTCGGTCTTCTTGCGGCCGGCGGGCTCGATGACCGCGGCGGAGAACTTTGCGGCACCGAACAGGCGGTTCACCGTAACGACGACTTCATCTTCGGTCGAGGACTTGATGATTTTCTCGGAGTGTTCCATCGTGTGGAATTCCCCGAGGTGCAGCATCTGTTCCGCCATGCGGACGACGCGCTTCTCCGGGCTGTCGGCACCGAGGTACATGCCTCCCAGAATGTTCGTCTTGGTGCGCTCGAATTCTCCCTTGCTGAACCCGCGCTTCAAGAAGTTGCGGGTCTCGTTCAGCGAAAGTTCGAGGGCAGTCTTGAGCTGGTGCGGCTCGGTTGCAAGCGATACGCCCCAGTCGGTGCAGTCGCAGTAGATATCTGCGGTAGAATACACGGAGTAGGCGAGTCCCTTGTCTTCGCGAATCTTCTGGAACAGGCGGCTTGCCATGCCCGCACCCATCGCGACGTTGAAAAGCGAGAGGGCGCAACGCCCGCGCTCGTCCATCAGGTTGCGGTCAAAGCTCAAGCCCCAGAAGAGGTTCGACTGCGCGATGTCCTGTTTCTGCACGACCTTCACGCTGTTGTGTGCCCTGTAGGTGTCTGCGGGTAACACGCCGGAGCATTTTTTCTGCGCGAATTTTTCCGCACAAAGTTGCACGAGTTCCTCGTGGTCCACCTTGCCCGAAGCGCAAATGAGGAGCGGAATCTCGCTTATGACCTGCTCCCTATACTTGAGCATCTGCCTGTGCGTGAGCGCCTTCACCTGCTTGACGGTGCCCGTGATGGAATGCGCGATGCCGCAACCCTTGAAGTGGATTGCGTTGAACACGTCGCCCACGATTTCTTCGGGAATGTCATCGTAGCTGTGGATTTCCTCGATAATAACGCGGCGTTCCTTTTCCATCTCCTTCTTGTCCATGCGCGGGTGCATGAGCATGTCGGCAATCACGTCGACGGCGAGCGGAAGGTGGCTGCGTTCAATCTGCGCGTAGAACCCGGTCTCTTGCCTTGTGGTGTAGGCCTCCAGGTTCCCGCCCTTGTCCTCGATGGCGTGCGCGATTTCGAGGGCGCTTCGCTTTTCGGTTCCCTTGAATACCAGATGTTCGTAAAAGTGGCTCAGCCCGTATTCGTCTTTTGCTTCGTGTCGCGATCCGCGCGGCACCCAAACACCAACCGCAACCGAGTAAGCGTGCGGCATGTAGTCGGTCAGAACGGTGATACCGTTATCGAGAACGGTTTTCTTTACAAGTTGCTTCATCTTATTTGTCAAATTATGCGGCTCAATTTAATAAAAACAAATGTCGCACTTTCTGGATGCATAAAAAAACGCCGCCTTATAGCAGCGTTTCTCGCAAATAGCTTGTCGCCGAAACAGGCCTTACTTGTAGTACACGCAATTTGTGGTGCTGCTTCCGAAGCACTGCTTGTTCATTCCGTTAACGCTGTTCACTACGCCGGGTTGGCCCACGTTCGAGACCATCTTGCTTCCGCTGAAACTCGGCTTGAACGCGATGTCTGATGTGCCGTAGTAGTTGTCGGTGTTGAAACTTACGCTGTACTGCGTGCCTTCTTCGGAATTGTTCGTGCCGAAGCCGAGGAGCTTGCCGCCCGTGATGCTCGTGCTGCCGTCGGAGTCGACCATTCCGCCCATGCCGCCGTTCATGCGGCATTCGATAATGACGACTCCTCCGGAAATGTCGATATCGCCGTTGCTGTCGAGGCCGTCGGTATCGCCGGTGCCCACGTAGATGTAGTGGAAACCTCCGGTCACCTTGGCCTTGCTTCCGTCACTGCTGCCGAATCCGCCGCCGGGGAATCCTCCGCGGCCGCCTTGGTTTCCGCCGGTCGCGGTGCTTGATCCGCCGGCCGCGTTCCAACCGTCATCAGTGGTGATGACGCTTGTAACGCCGCCTTCGAAAGTCATCTCGGCGCCTTCCATGCCTTCGTATGCCATCGTGACTTCTACGGTGCCGCCCTTGATGGTCAGTGCCTTTTCTGCATGCAAGCCGTCGTCATCTGTCTTCACGCTTGCGAACCCACCAGAAACCGTCAGGTTGCCATCACTGTGAATGCCGTCGTCGTGGCTGTTCACGTCAATCTTGCCTGCCTCAATGACGATGTTCGAGTCGGCCTTGATGCCCTTCATGCTGGAGTCGGGAGAGCAGGAGTTGCCTCCGCCGAATCCGCCTCCGGGGAATCCACCGCCCATGCCACCGCGTCCGCCTTGGCTGCTGCCCTGGCTGTTGCCGAGGCAGGTCTGGCCACCGCCCGCCGTAATCTTGATGGTCGGTTCGTCGGTGGTTTCGCCCTTGGTGACCTGCACGGTGTTGCTTGCGCTGATGCCGTCGAATGCCGACGTGATAGTGATGGTACCGCCTGCGATTTTCACGAGGCCCTTGCCTTCGGCAAGCTTTGTGGCGTCGTCCTCGTCGCTCTTGATTCCATCGCCCTTGCTCGCGTTGACGGTGATGTTGCCGCCGTTGATGGTGAGCGATGCCTTGCCTTTGATGCCGCAGTTCTGTGCGGTAACGTTCAGCGTGCCGGTGCTCTTCTTGATCTTGAGGTCGTTGCTCGTGTGGATGCCGTTGTTGTAGTTCGCCTTCACGGTGAGGCTTCCGCTACCCTTGATGCTCAGGTCGTCCTTCGCGTAGATGGTGGCCTTCGCGGTATCAACCTTGTTGTTGTAGGTGTGTGTCTGTGTGCGGGTTGAGCCGTCTTCGAGCGAGTTCGTGGTGCCCTTTACCAGGTGGAGTTCCGCCTTCTCGGCGTTCTGCACATAGATGGGTGCATCGCTGCTCTTAAGCGTGACTCCGTTCAAGAAGAGGTCCACCTTGCCGGTGTCGGTCGTGGCGGTGCTTACGATAACCTGGTAGTTGCTCGCGTTGCCCTGCAGGTAGTAGTTGCCGGAGCACTTGACCGTGATGGAACTTGCTGCCTTCTCGAGGCATCCGTTGTCATTGGTAATGGTAGCGTCGGTGCCGCTGAATGTGATGGTCGTTTCGGAACCGTCAAGAGCAACTACATCGTCTTCCTCGGTGTCGGGGGAGTCGTTGCCACCTGGGATGATGGTCGTGCTGCTTGCGGGCCAAACGCCGGAGCTGGATGATGAGATAAGGTCGGGGGGCGTTTTGACAAGCGATGTGTCGAACGGATCCTGGTTTGCCGATGACGAGATGTCGATGCCTTGTGAAACCGGGAAATCTACATCGCCGGGCCAGATGCTGCTGGAACTTTCGATGGAGCCTTCGCCGGGAACGCCCTCGGGTTCGGTAACACCGGAATCGTCGCCGCAGGCGAGAAGCATTGCAGACGCAATCCCGAACGGAATCAAATAAGGAAATTTCATATCATCCCACCTTTTTTATGGTAATATACCATAAATCGCCATTTTAGGGAAGGTTTTGCAATAGGGTAGCGTGTTCCCTTTGGGCTCCATTTCGCAGTCCGAAACGGGCTATTTTAAGGTGGCGGGGGGATTTGTACCGAAAAAGGATTACACTCTGCCGAATCGCCTTGTCTTGCGGAAAGGCCTGTCGCCAAAGCTGCGCTCGTCGTGATCCTTGCGGAACGGGCGGTCTTCGAATTTGCCCGGCTTGCGGTCGGCGAACATCTTCTCGCGGCGCGCCCTGCGGTTTTCGAACGGACGGTCTTCGCCGAATTTTTTTCCATGGCGCTCGCCGCGGCCAAAGTCGTGACCACCGCGATGGAACCCGCGACGGCTTTCCCTGCTTTCGCGCGGGCCTGCGGGCGGCTCGTCGGTCATGAGGCGGAACTTGGAATCGTTCCCGCGGATTGTCATCCCGGAGAGAATGTCAAGAACTTCCTGCGGGAGCGTTTCGGGCAGTTCGACGGTACTGAACCTGTCGAAGAGCTTGATGCGCCCGATGTTGCTGCTGCTGATGTTGCCTTCGCCGGCGATGGCGCCCACGATGTCCTTCGGGGTCATGCGGTCCATGCGGCCCACGCCCATGTAGTAGCGCAGGAACCCTTCTTCCACGCCGTTGCTGCCTTCCTTGCGTTCCTTACGCAGGCGGCTCTTTTCTTCGTTCGTAAAGTCGCCGGCGGATTTATCGGAATCTCGCCCGAGGAAATCCCTGCCGCCACGGTTCTTTTCGCGCGGGGCGTCAAGCGGCTTGAGTTCCGGGAACAGCGGCTGCTTCTTCTGCCAGATCTTGATGACGGCGGCGGCGATGTCGATGGCGGAGATGGGCTCGGCGCTTGCGCTGTCCCCTTCGGCGGGCTCAGAGACCTCGGTCGGTGAGCTTGTCGAACCGTCCGCAACCATGCTTTCCACGAGTTCCTTGAACTTGTCCAGTTCGCCAGTGGAAATCACGCTCCTGATTTTTTCCTTGAAGGCGGCGACACGCTTTGCGCTGATGACTTCTGCCGTAGGCATCTCCATCACCTCGATGGGCTGGCGGGTGGCCTTCTCGATGGTCTTGAGCATGCGCTTTTCGCGCGGGGTAATGAAGAGGATTGCGTTCCCGCTTCGCCCGGCGCGGCCGGTACGGCCAATGCGGTGCACGTAAGATTCCGTGTCGTAGGGAATGTCGTAGTTTACCACGAGCGAGATGCGGTCCACGTCGATGCCACGGGCGGCCACGTCGGTGGCGACGACGATATCGAGCTTGCCCATCTTGAGGCGGTTGATGGTGCGCTCGCGCATGGACTGCGCCAGGTCGCCGTTGAGCGGGGCCACGTTGAACCCGCGGCTTTCCAGTTTCTCGGCAACTTCGGTCGTGTTCTGCTTGGTGCGTACGAAAATCAGCACCCCATCAAAGTCTTCGCCTTCGAGCACGCGGGCGAGCGCCTCGATCTTGTGCTCGTTCTTCACCAGCAGGTAACGCTGGCGGATGTTCTCGACGGTTGTCGTCTTGCCCTCGATGCGGGCTTCCTCGTATTCGCCCAAATGCTGGTCGATAATCTTCTTCACGTCTGCAGGCATCGTGGCGCTGAAGAGTGCGCGCTGTGCGTCGTTGGGAATTTCCTTGAGGATGGTCTCCACATCTTCCATAAATCCCATGTCAAGCATTTCGTCGGCCTCGTCGAGCACGATGGCCTTCACGCTCGAAAGCACGATGGAACCGCGCTTGATATGGTCGATGAGTCGGCCCGGTGTTGCGACCACGATGTTCGCCTGGCGCTTGAGGGCGCGCAACTGCACTGCGATATCCTGCCCGCCGTAGACGGGAACCACGTGTACCTTTGGCATCTTCACCGCATATTGCTGGATAGCTTCCGCCACCTGGATGGCAAGTTCGCGCGTCGGCGTGAGTACGAGCATCGATGTCTCGTGCCCGTTGAAGTCGAGCCTGGAAAGCAGCGGGAGCGAGAACGCGGCCGTCTTGCCGGTTCCGGTCTGTGCCGTACCGAGCAGGTTTGCACCCTGCAACAGTGCCGGAATCGCCTTCGCCTGGATGGGGGAGGGAGTCTCGTAGTTCATCGCCTTAATGGCTTCGAGAACTTCGTCCGCGAGTCCTAGGTCTTCGAAAGTTACGAGTGCTTCGTCGCCCAGATCATCGTCGGAAGATTGTTCGATATCCGTGTTGTCTTCCTCGGCAGTAGCGTTGTCATGTCCGGCTTGACCGGACATCTCCTTTTCAACAGTCTGATCCGCGCAGTCCTTCTTCGACACAGCGTATTCTTCGTCCGATGCCGATGAAGTTGCCGAACAGTCTTCGTCCAGTTCCTGTTCGACTTCGCCTTCCTCGATTTCGACTTTCGTGCCGACATCGATGGCGGATTTGGGACCCTTCTTCAGCACGTCGCCTTCTTCATCGACGACTACGCCGTTCGGGTTCAGTGCGAGGAATGCAGCCTCGTCGGCTTCGTCCTCGTCCGCACCGCCAGCAAGAGCGCTTAGGAAAGCGTCCGCTTCACGTGCTATTTTGGAATTCGGGTTAATATCTTCTTCGGGAATACGTTCTTCGGTATTCTTAGTCATGATGCGCCTTCAGGACCCGTAAACTTCATCTGCGGCTCATGCCGCACTATCGATTGGTTCTTGTGCCGGTTACCCGGCTGAACCTTGAAAAGCCCCGAAGCGCACTCGCGCTCATAAACCTGAAGTCTTTTGGATCCTTTTATGGATTCGGGGCCAAATGTAGAAATAAGCTTTTTGATTTTAAAGGGTGGGTGGGAAATCTTCGAGAGAGGACTTCCCTTCTCTCTTCGAGAGAGGGATTGGACGATGCCGTCATTTCATTCCTGCATCGCCCTTTGGGTTACGGCCCTTGGCCGTAATCCTTGACTGCGTTTGGTTCGCTTCGCTCACCCGCAGTCAATCGAACCCTCTCCGAGGGTTCGGAGTATCCCTTATTGAAACAAAAAGGAACCCACAAGGGGTTCCTTTTCGTTTCAAGGAGAGAGAGGGATTCGAACCCTCGGACCTGTGACAGTCTCCGGATTTCGAGACCGGCCCAATCGACCACTCTGGCATCTCTCCAAGGTTTGCACAATTTAGTAAAGTTTTGCCGTTTTGTCTAGACTACTCGAACGCGCTCTAGAATGCCTGGTATATCTGGAATATCGCGAGAATCTTCCCGATAATCGCCGGAATGCCCGGACACAGGAAGCACAGGATTACGCGGGTCACGCGGTTCTTCCACCAGCGCTTCACCTGCCAGATGTCGTCGGAGAGCGTTTCCATCTCGGACACGCGCGGCGGCCTCATGTACACCTGCGTAAGCGCGGTAAAGAACCCGACGCCGATAAGCGGCGTGAGCCCCGTGAACGGTGCGGCGACCAGCGCCACAAGGATGGTGAGCGGGTGCCCGCCCGCGATAATCGTGCCGAGCATGGCGCCGCCGCCCGTAAGCATCGCCCACTGCAGGCTCAGTTCGCCCGCCTTCTCGACGCCCGCCTTGTACCCCACGAAAATAATGCTTGCGACAATCGCGAGCGGGATGGCCCACCCGATAATCTTCCAGATGGGAGCGCCCTTCGGGATAACGCTGATGGATTCCTCGCTCGGGAGTTCCTTGTCCCCTTCAATGATGCCCGCGATACCCTTCATGTGGCCCGCACCCACGACCGCGACGACCTTCTGGCCCGGAGCGTTCTTGATTTTGCTCGCGAGGAACTGGTCGCGCTCGTCGATAAGCACCTGCTTCACCTCGGGGAAACTCTTGCCGAATTCCTGCATCATGGAGTTGAGGGCGTCCTGCTCCTTGATTTTCGCGAGTTCCTCCTCGCTGATTTCCGTCTTGTCGAAGATGCTTGCGAAAAGCCCGCCCAGCAAACTGAACTTGCGGTACCAGGGCGTGCAGGCCCATGTGCGGCGGAGCGTAATCTTGATGTCGCGGTCGGCGAGAACCACGGGGATTTCCTTTTCGCTTGCGAGGTCGACCGCCTCCTTGAGTTCGGACCCGGGCTTCACCCCGGTCTGTTCGCCCATCCTCTTCTGGTAAGACCCGAGCACGAGGTTCGCGATGAGGGTCGCGAGCTGCTTCTTCTTGATGACTTCCTTCAGGTCGGTCTTTTTCCAGCGTTCGGGGTCCTGGATGGATTTGGCGCGCCCTTCGTCGAGCTCGACGCAGATGGTGTCGGGTTTTTCGTTCTCGATGGTCTCGCGCACAAGTTCCTTCGATACTTTCGAGATGTGGGCCGTGCCAATAAGGACTATTTCGCGGTCATCGGAGGTCTTGATGCGGTAAATATCTGCGTTTTCACTCATATTGGGCCAGAAAATAGCAAATCTGACCTGTTTTTAGTGATTGTAAGTGCTTTTATAGCACGAAGTTATGAATTTTTTGTCTTTTTTGGATATTTTGCCGAAAAAATTGTTATATATTATGTGTGGGATAATTTTTTTACGGAGGTTTCTCCCTATGAAAAAGATATTGCTGGGTTTAGTACTTACCGCTTTCGCATTGATCGGCTGCGCTGGCACGTCGAACGATCCGGAGGCGCTCGACAATGCCCTTGTTGGCTTTACTTCCTGTGTGCAGGGTTCCCGTTGGCAGGAAGCACTTGATTACGTGACGCCTGACGAGGCTAACCAGATTAGTCCTGACGGCTACGAATTCAAGCCCGAATACCAGACCGCAGCTCGCCGTTTGCCGCTTTCTACCCTCCGTAAGGCAGGCTTGTCCGTAGATGGCAAGGGCCGCCTCGTGGGTATCAAGGCCGCCATGGACGAAGCCAATGAACGCTACGTCGTTTCCGAGGAACAGGCCAAGGTCGGCACGAACCTCGAAGAGATGGAAAAGAAGCGCATCCAGCGCCGTCTTGAGGAAGGCCAGAAGATTCTGCAGGAAGAAGAACAGGAAGCCGAGCAGGAACAGCAGGTCGAAGTGTTCACGAACAAGCTGACCGACGAAGAAAAGCGCAAGTACGGCAGTACCCGCGACCTCCAGGCTCCGGAAGAGTTCCACGACGAGAACACCGAGGAAGCCGAAGAGCAGATCTTCAACGGCGACTACGAATCTGACTGATAGGTTGTCTGTAATCTTTTGTTCCCCGGCTCAGGTCGGGGTATTTTTTTAGGTAAGCATGGCTTTATTCTTTAGAAAGATTTTCCTGGTGGCGCTCTTGCCCCTGCTCCTTGCCGCTTGTGGCGGGGACTGGACCGCGGGTTCGCCGGATGCGGACGGGGCCCTGTTCAACAGGTCTTTCCGCTACTACTACGTGATGGACTGCCGCTACGACAGTTTCGGGCTGTACGACTGCAGTTACGAGGAGCCGGTGAGCCCCGCCTACACGGCCTCGCTCCGGATTGATTCCGACGGGTTCGCCTCGCTCAACCTGGACGGGCGCAACAACTTCTACTACACGGAAAGGCAGTACGGTTCGGGCCACGACGACGACGGCTCGTACTACTACTTTTACGAGGACGACTACGAACTTTCGCTGTACAAGAACGGTTCGCAGCTGATTTTCTGGGATACGCGCGAAAATACGGCCACGGTCTACCTCTACGACCTTGAGTACTAGGCAGATATTTTCTATCTTTGCCCCCACTCATGAGTAGTTCTGAAAATTTTGTTATCGCCCTCGACGGCGGCTCGGGTACCGGGAAGAGCACTACGGCCAAGATTGTGGCCAAGACCCTCGGTATCACCTACCTGGATACGGGTGCCATGTACCGCGCGGTGACGCTTGCCGCCCTCGACAAGGGACTGCCGGCCGAGGAAGGCCCCGCGATGGACGAACTGCTCTCTAACCTCACCCTCGGGTTCGACTCCGAAAACCACGTGCTCATCAATGGCGTTTCCCGCGAAAGCGAAATTCGCGGCATGAAGGTCTCGAGCAACGTGAGCATCTACTGCGCCCTCCCGTCCGTCCGCGCCGCGATGACCAAGCAGCAGCGCGAAATCGGCAAGAAGCAGAGCTGCATCCTGGATGGCCGCGACATCGGCACGGTCGTTTTCCCCGATGCGAAGTACAAGTTTTTCATGGTGACGGACGTGAAGGTCCGCGCCGAACGCCGCTACAAGGAACTCCTTGAAAAAGGCGAGAAGGTAACTCTTGAGGAGGTTCTCCAGAACCTGGTCGAACGCGACCGCCTGGATTCCTCCCGCGCGAACGCCCCGTTAAAGAAGGCGGACGACGCAATCGAAATTGACACTACACACATCTCAATCCAACAACAGGTTCAAAAGATTCTCGACTACGTAGGTGTAGTGGCGTAGTCCCGAGTCCTTTGATCCACAACCCCAATTAACAATATGTCTCAAAATCTCAAATTCGGAACTCAGGAAGATCTCGCCGAAATCCTCGCCGCTCAGGGCGAATGCAGCCAGGACTTCCGCAAGGCTAACGCCGATATCTATGCCGGCATGGGCTGCCTCGAACAGGGCAAGCTCGTCATGGGCAAGATCAGCCAGGTCAACGACCAGGAAGTGCTCATCGACGTGAACTACAAGTCCGAAGGTGTCATTGATCGTGCTGAATTCAAGGACACGGACTCCCTCGAAATCGGTTCCGAAATCGAAGTGTTTGTCGAGAAGCTCGAAGATGAAGACGGCCGTCTCATCCTTTCGAAGCAGAAGGCCGACTTCGTGCGCGTGTGGGATCGCATCCACGCGGCATTCGAAAACAACGAAGTCGTGCGCGGTACGCTCACCAAGCGTATCAAGGGCGGTGTGGTTGTCGACCTGTTCGGCATCGACGCCTTCCTCCCGGGTTCCCAGATCGACCTCCGTCAGATCCCGGACATCAACGCTCTCATCGGCCAGGAATTCGACCTCAAGGTCATCAAGGTCAACAAGGCCCGTCGCAACATCGTCGTGTCCCGCCGCGTGGTTCTCGAAGAAGAACGCAACAAGCAGCGTGGCGACGTTCTCGAAACTCTCGAGAAGGGCCAGGTCCGCAAGGGTATCGTCAAGAACATCACCGACTTCGGTGCGTTCATTGACCTTGGCGGCGTAGACGGCCTCCTCCACATCACCGACATGAGCTACAAGCGCATCAACCACCCGTCCGAAATGCTCCAGCTCGGTCAGGAAGTCGAAGTCATGGTTCTCGACTTCAACGACAAGAAGGAACGCATCTCTCTCGGCATGAAGCAGCTTAAGCCGCATCCGTGGAAGGATATCGCCGAACGTTATCCGGAAGGCGCTATCGTTAAGGGTAAGGTTGTTTCCATTACCGATTACGGTGCATTCGTCGAACTTGACAGCGGCGTCGAAGGCCTCATCCACGTTTCCGAAATGTCCTGGACGCAGCACGGCAAGCACCCCTCCAAGATCCTCTCCGTGGGTCAGGAAGTGGAAGCCGTCGTGCTCAAGGTTGAAGAAGAAGCCGAACGCATTTCTCTCGGTATGAAGCAGCTCGAAAGCGATCCGTGGGATTCCATCGAGACCGAACTTCCTCCGGGTGCACGCGTGGTTGGCGAAATCCGCAACATCGCTTCCTTCGGCGCGTTCGTCGAAATCAAGGAAGGTGTGGATGGCCTCATTCACGTGTCCGACATGTCCTGGACCAAGAAGATCACTCACCCGAACGAAATGGTCAAGAAGGGCGACAAGGTCGAATGCGTCGTGCTCGCTGTCGATAAGGAAAAGCGCCGCATTTCTCTGTCCATGAAGCACCTCACCGAAGACCCGTGGGATTCTATCGAAACCACGTTCCCGGTGGATTCCGAAGTGAAGGGCAAGATTGTCCGTATGCTCGACCGCGGCGTCGTGGTTGAACTCAACGACGGTATCGAAGGTTTCATCCCGGTCTCCAAGCTCACCGCTGAATACATCAAGGTTCCGGCCGATGCATTCAAGGTTGGCGACGAAGTCCCGGCTGTCGTGACCGAGATCGACCAGAACAACCGCAAGATCTACCTCTCCGTGGTGGATTACTTCAAGAACCGCGAATCCGCAGAACTCAAGGCTTGGATGGATTCCCACAAGCCGGGTGAATCGGGTACGACGATTGGCGAAGCTGCCGCCCCGAAGAAGAAGGCTACCAAGAAGAAGGCAGAAAAGCCGGCCGAAGACGCCGCTCCTGCTGAAGAAGCCAAGTAAGATCTCTTACTAGTTTAGAAAGTCCCGCGGGCATTAGCCTGCGGGATTTTTGCATTTTGAAGGGGCGCGAGGGGTGGATTCGCTGGTGCCTTGATTTTACCATATTTTGTTTAATTTGTACGAAATTATGCAGACCAAATTGCGACAAACGCCCCCTTTGGTCTGCTTTTTCGGCAAAAAGCGAGTTCGTGCGGGCCGGGTGTGCCACCGGGAGGGGTGAAATCGCCCTAGTTTTTCTATCTTGCACTATATGAATCTTGCTGGAAAGAAAATCCTTCTGGGTGTCTCGGGTGGTATCGCGGTCTACAAGAGCTGCGAACTTTTGCGCCTGTTGCAGAAGAAGGGCGCCGAGGTGCGCGTGTGCATGACGGAGGCCGCGACGGAGTTCGTGGCGCCGCTTACGTTCGCAAGCCTCAGCAAGTGCCCCGTGTACCTGAAGAACGGTGCCGTGGAGGCGCGGCCTTTCCAGCATATTGATTTCCCGCGGTGGGCGGACCTCTACCTGGTGGTGCCCGCAACCGCGAACGTTATCGGGAAATTCGCCTGCGGTATCGCCGACGACCCGGTAAGCCTCTGCTTCATGAGTTGCACGTGCCCGCGTATCGTTGCGCCCGCGATGAACGTCGCGATGTACAACAGCCCCGCGGTAAAACGCAACCTCGAGGTGCTGCGCGGGTTTGAAAACACGACTGTGCTTGAATCTCCCGCGGGTGAACTTGCCTGCGGCGAGGTGGGGCAGGGAAGGCTTATGGAACCGGCGGAGATTGTGAAGTGGCTGGATGGTTCGACAAGCTCACCAACCTTACCAAGGTCCCTGAGCCTGTCGAAGGGCAAAGCTCCCGAACCGCCCGCGTTCCCTGTCGCGCAGGATATCGACCCGACTCTGGATGTTACTCTCCCCGGTTACGGCAAGAAGGTGCTCTTGACTGCGGGCCGCACAGAGGAGGCGATTGACCCGGTGCGCTACATCTCTAACCGCAGCAGCGGGAAGACTGCAGTGGCGCTTGCTTCCGTGTTCTACGCGAACGGTTTCCAGGTCAAAGTCGTCGCGGGCCCGATGGAGGCGGCGTTCCCGGGCGGAGTCCAGGTGACCCGCGTGCAGAGCGCCCGGGATATGCACGACGCCGTGATGGAAAGGTTCGACCAGGCCGACGCCGTCGTGCATTGCGCGGCGGTAGCGGACTACCGCCCCGCCCACGCCGCCGATGCGAAAATCAAGGATAGCCGGAGCCAGCTTACCATAGAGCTCGTGCCGAACCCGAATATTTTACGGGACTGCACCGCCGCCCGCGCATCTCGCAACCAGAATTCATCTTGCGACCAAAGCTCATCTCGCAACCAGAATGCCGGCGCATCCCATACCGGCAAAGAAGCGCCCTGCAATAAACAACAGGTCATCGTGGGGTTCGCGCTCGAGACCGACCACTTCAAGGAGCATGCCGCCGAAAAGCTCTCGAAGAGCGGCGCCGACGCCCTCCTGTTGAACGCCCCGGTCGCAAGCGATTCCGGATTCGGGCACGATTGCGTGCGCTACACGCTGGTGCGCCCCGGCATGGATGTGCCCGAAATGAAGAAGGGCGGTAAGGTCGACCTGGCCCAGGAAATTGTCGCATTTGTTATTGATAAACTAAGAGTATCGCGGTGAGGGAAAATGCCGGAAGAATTTGACTTTGCTGAACTTCGCAAGTATCTCCGTGGGCAGATTGACATGGGGGATTCCGAGGTGTTCCTCGATGAACCGTGGACCCTCGTGAAGCGGGCCGCCCCGGCACCATCCAGGCCGGCAATAAATACCGCGCCTTTCGTGCCCGCATCTGCGCAGTTCTCTCCCGTGACAAACAATCCCGCGGCAAACCTTTCTTTCGCTGCGACAAGCGCGCCCGCCG
>FLNZ01004459.1_pt1 | contig 16016 bp, 10 predicted proteins | sample 1140391 | NCBI WGS metagenome assembly FLNZ01 (sample SAMEA3878171, study PRJEB12797) | bioreactor metagenome | biome: Moose rumen | place: Sweden | collected 2011-10
TGCTGATGGTCACCTTGGTTGCTCCACCGGGGAACTGCTCCAGCCACAGCGGGATGTTGCGCACCACGTCCTGATAGGAGCCATGCTCGCTGCCGTCGGGGTTGCTCTGCTTGTAGATGCGGTTGAGGTCGTGCTTGCGCTCAGTGCCGTCGATAGTGATGCCTATCGAGAGGTGGCTGATGTTCTTCTTGATGAACTCCTGCACCTTGGAAGTGTGGTAGTTGATGCCATTGGTCGAGAACGAGAAACGGTAGCTGTTGAACCAGTGATGGTTAAGGCGAAACATCTCGGTCTTGAGATAGTCGCATATCTTGTCAATCAGGTCAATCTCCATAAACGGTTCGCCACCTATGAAGTCCCAAATCACGCTCTCCTCACGAAAGTCATCCTCATGGTCAAGAATGTAGTCAATCGCAGCCTTCGCGGTCTCCCACGACATACGCTCCTTCTCATTCTTCCCCACAAGGTAACAATACTTACAAGCCAACTGGCAATCCTTTGTGACGATAAACGTGATGTTCTTGGCTAGGCCGGATTGCCACGCTTGACTATTATCTTTTACAATAATCATTATACATTATATATACATAAAAGTATCATAATATAATTAAGTTTTGAAAAAGTGGATTCTATAAATGTAGATTAATTGCCAAATAAACTAAGGTAACTATCAATGCAAATATAGAACCCACTCTATTACATTTAGTAGCTACTTCTATAACAAGAACCACGGCAACTACCAGAACAACTTCTACTGCAAGAAGAGCCACATCCATAGCCACAATTGCCAGAGCAGCCGCCAGTACAACCCCTATAACAGCTTCCATAGCAATTACCGCTACATCCATACCTACAACCCATCTCATTTTCACTTTCTTGTGCATTCGAGATAAATGGCATTTGAGACAATGCGATTGCTCCTAAAATTGGTAGAGCACCTTTCGCAGCACGTTTGAAAAATTGTCGACGAGATTGCAGGTCATTTTTTTTCTTTTTTTCTTTCATAATGCAAACAATTATGCCTTTTGGTCCCCAAAATAAAGGCTGTTACTAAACACAAAAAAGCGTGGGAACCTTGCTGCTGTTCTTGTTCCCTGACGCTCAAGCCTCGCAATGCTCCCAAGTCTGGTACAAGAAACATGCAGAGGCCCACGCACGTTGTATAGCTGTACTCATAACGATATCTCGCTAGGAGTTATCATTAAGCACAAATTGCTACGTTGCGAAGGTGTCCACCACTGTTTCTCAATGACTTGGGTTCGAAGTTTGCGAGTTCGAGCGTCATGGAAAAACGTTAGCAAACGCTTTTATGTAATCCTTCACTCTTGAAGGAGAGTGCAAATATAGTAAAAAATGTGAAAAACCACAAGAAAGGCAGGTAAAAAACTGCCGTGAACCAAAATGAACCGAGAATAATAAGTGTTAAGTGAAGCCGCTATGCGGCTACGGGGGGCTGACGAGTCGGACAGGTCGGACAGGTCGGACAGGTCAGACGAGTCAGACAGGTCAGACGAGTCGGAACCGTCCGAACTGTCGGAACCGTCCGACTGGTCTGAAATCAGTCTTAACCGTTAAAAAAGCTGAAAATCGTGGTTGTTTTTTCAGTGCTGGCTCTTTTTTGTGGTATTTTTGTGATAAAAACATGGAAAGATATGGGATTCTTCAAGAAATCAGGAGGTTACGAGTCTTTAAAAGTGTATAAGGTTACCGAAATCATCTACGACATAACCTATTATTTCGCTCACCGCTATCTGCGTGGCAATGACCGCACTGTTGACCAAATGATTCAGGCCGCCCGTTCGGGAAAACAGAACATCGCCGAGGGCAGCAAAGCGTCTCTCACCTCCCGCAAGACAGAAATGACCCTCACCAATGTGGCAAAGTCAAGCCTTGAAGAGCTCATCAAAGATTACAAAGACTATCTGCGGGTGCGCAACCTCCCGATTTGGGACAGAGAACATCCACGGTTTGAGAAGATGAAGGCACACGTCAAGACCGAAGAATTTAATAACAATTATTCGTCTTTAATGCAGCGACTTAACGATGAGGAGATTGCAAATATGTGCCTCACACTGTGCAACCAAGCCACTTATATGCTCAAATCGCTACTCGAGTCACAACACGCTCAATTTGTGAGAGAAGGAGGTTTCAGCGAACAGCTGTATAAGGAAAGAGTGAATTACCGCAATCAACACAAGTACAGGGCGGACAGGGCGGACGTGTCGGACGGGTCGGAACTGTCTGAACCGTCTGAATCGTCCGAACTGTCTGAATCGTCCGAACTGTCTGAACCGTCTGAAAATGCCTGAGAACGACACCACATATAGCGAGTCTTCTTGGTCTCACGATGAGGGCGTGGCTCTTGCCGGTGACGGGCTGTGGAGCGACGTGGAGCTGCTGCGCGAGAGCGGCAGCGGCATGTGCGCCATCTATCGCGCTAAGCGTCACGGCAAGTGGCACGTGCTCAAGGCGTTGAAAGCCGACTACCGCAGCAACCCCATAGCCCAAGCCCAGCAGCGCAAAGAGTTTGAGATTGGCTACACCTTGTCGCATCCCGGCATCGCCGCCATCACAGGTCTGGAAGAAGTGCCAGAGTTGGGCAAGTGCATCGTCGAGGAGTGGGTGGACGGCAGCACGTTGCGCGAGGTGATGAAGCGTGACACTTTCAACGACACGCTAGCACACGACATCATCCTCCAGCTGCTTGACGCGCTAGAGTATATCCACAACCGCCAAGTGGTACACCGCGACCTCAAGCCCAGCAATATCATGCTCACCGCCAGCGGCAACCGTGTGAAGCTCATCGACTTCGGCGTGAGCGACACTGCCAGCCATGCCATCCTCAAAGGTCCTGCCGGCACCCTCCGCTATGCCGCCCCCGAGCTGACGAACGGAGGCACTGTGGATTGCCGCGCCGACTTCTATTCGTTAGGAATGATAGCGGCAGAGATGAACGACGCACTGCCCCGCAGCGACCGACACCTCGACCGCCTCGCCAAAGCGTGCCGCAATGAGCTCCCCACCGCGCGACCATCCAGCGCCGCCGAGGCAAGAAATCTCGTCACTCGTCGCTCACACCGCTGGGCGTGGATTGCCGCAACTCTCGCCATCATTGCCGCAACCGTGGCAATAGCAATAATAGGCAGCCGAATAAGGGGCAAGACCGCAAACCCATCTATCGACACCACGGCGGCAGCTCCCGCTTCGCACGCCGCTCCGGCAGACGACACCATCGCCATTGCACAAACGTCGCAAGCCGTTGACGCTCCTGCCACTAACAGCGAAACAATAGAGAAACCCTCGCCACAGCCTGCCGCTCCACAGGAGAAACCACAACAAAATGATGATTCTCAGAACTTCTCCTCCTCGTTCAGGCAAGATGTACTTGCCTATGCCAGAGACGAAGCGACCAGATTGGTAAACGAGCGGCACGACAAGCTCAGCGAGATAGACAAAATCTCTGGAGTAGGGTCGAAATTGCTCGCCTGGAGGTATTTCATCAAGGATATCAAGGAACAAGTGGCTAAAAGCATCGTCGCGCATTACAGCGGTGATGCCGAACGCAGCAGCTTCTTGACGCTCCCTGAAGGGGAAGCTCTTCTCACGGAAGCGCGAGACGAGGCCCGCAAAGTGGCTGAGGATTTAGCCTGCGAGCAGTTTCCCGACTTTGCGTCATTATTCGGCAAAGAAAAGGTGAGTTCCCCGTGAGGACCCCACCTTTAGTTTGGGAGCATTGCGAGACTCTATATTATCCCAAATCGGTCATTAGGATTTATGCCGCAAAATTAATACGTCTATTAACTATCTAAACAACTTTTCTTGGTTCATTTTGGTTCACGGACGGCAAAAATCATCTTTATTTGAAGATTATTCACTATTTTCGCACCATGAATGAAAATAACGGCGATATAAAAGAACTTTTACGGCAGGTTGAGAACAAACTCGGACGCTCGCTCGCCACGCCCAGCGACTTCGACGCACTGCTGCTCTCGGTGTTCCAAACCACTGGCGAGCGCATGAGCATCAGCACCATCAAGCGACTGGTGGGATATGTGAGCGACAGCCATGAGCCAAGCAATGCCACACTAAGCGTGCTGGCAAGATATCTGGGGTATAGAGACTGGACCGACTTCACCCTGCGCAACGATGACCCCACATCGGGTTCGCTCAACCAAGAAATAATACAAAGCGACCACTTGCAAATCGATGACCAAGTGGAAATGGAATGGCACCCCAACCGTTATTGCCGCATGAGATACCTGGGAAACAAACGCTTTGAGGTAGTGGAAATTAGAGGCAGCAAACGCTTGAGCGTGGGCGACACTCTCGACGTGATGCTATTCGGGCTGGGGCAACCCATGATGGCAACAAACCATGAGCACAACGGCACCGTGAAACCCTTCTACATCGCCGGCCGCACTCATGGCCTAGTAAGACTCGCCATCGTTGACCGTTAAATGCGCGTTGCGCAGCTTAGAGGTTAATGCGCTTCGCGCAGGTTAGAGTTTAGAGGTTAGTGTTTAGAGTACTCAATCCCCTCACTTTTTTCAAACAAAGTCAACAAAGAAAAACAAAGACAACAATTTTTTGTTATTCTTGTCGAGCGTGAGCATTTTATCCAAAGAATATTATTTGTTATTCTTGTCAGGTTTTGTTAATTTTGTTTGATTTGAAATATGAACTGTGAACTAAGAACTGACAACTGAAAACTGACATCTGGCATCTGAAAAAATCTTTTTTTGGAAATATTTTTCTTTTTAGTTTTCATTATTGAAAAATAATGATTACCTTTGTCGTGATTATATACCTATGCTAACTAAACAATTCATTATATTTATTAACTCATTAACTTTAAGCACTTTATGAAGAAAATTTTATCTCTCGTAATGTTGGCTCTGCTCACAGTTGGAGCATGGGCAAGTGAGATCACTCTCAACATGAATAATGTTGATCTCACTTGGACAGCAACCGGCGATGACCAGACAACAACTTCTCAAGGCATTACCATCTATTATGCCAAAGCCGGTTCTAGCACTCCCACTTCTCAGGGTCTGACAGCCAATCACATCCGCTTCTACAAGAGCAGCACCGTGAAAATTTCGGCGGCAAGCCCAATCACCAAGATTGTCTTCACCGCTGTTTCGGGCTATGATGCAGCAAACTTCACTCCCGACGTTGGCACCAACACTGCCGGCACATGGACTGGCAGCGCCACTGAGATTACCTTCACAATGGCAGCACAGGTACGCGTGTCAAAGATGGTTGTAACCCTTGAGGACGGCACCGTTGCCACTCCTTACTTCAGCCCTGCTGAAGGAACCTATTATGGTCCTACCGACGTGACAATCCACGGTCAGGAAGGCGCTACCGTTTATTACACACTCGACGGCACCGACCCAACAACCAGCAGCGCAGTTTACAGTGCTCCTATCACCATCAGCCAAACAACTACCGTTAAGGCTTTGGCAGTTCTCAATGGCAACAACAGCGCTGTAGCAACCGCTACTTACACTATCGAGACTGCACAGTCTGTTGCTAACATCGCAGCCTTCGCAGCCCTCACCGACAACACCAACGCCAGCATCAGCAATCCCGTTGTTGTGACCTATGCTAACGGCATTAACACCTACGTTAAGGATGCTACCGGCTTCATGTGCATCTATGGCAATGACCTTAGCGGCAAGTACAGCCAGGGCGACGTTATCCCCGCCGGCTTTGGTGGCTTGAAGACCACTTACAACAATGGTGTTGAGATGAAGTTCCCGTTCTTCGGCTTCCAGGATGCTACCGAGAGCCAGGCTGTAGAGCCCGACGAGGTTACCATTGCCAACTTCGGCAACTGCGCAATGTGGCAGTATGTAGTGCTCAAGAACGCTCAAATCACTTACCACAACGGCAAGTATCTGGGCTTCCGTGTTGACAACAGCACCGACTCTGTTGCAGGTTACAACTCGTTCAACATCTCTCTTCCCGACCTTGACGCTACCTACGACATCTATGGTATCGTAACAAGCTATCAGGGCAATATCCAGATGTACCCCATCGAATTTGTTGACACCAACCCAACCACCGTTGCCAGCATCGCCGAGCTTCTCGCCCTCGAGACCGGCAAGAACGCTACCTTCACCACTCCTGTAACAGCTGTTTACCACAGTGGCAAGCAACTCTACATCAAGGACGTAAATGATGACTTCATGCTCGTTTACGGCTCATTGAGCAACACCTACAACAACGGTGACGTACTCAATGACATCGCCGGCAACTGGACCGCTTACAACGGCTTGACCGAGATGATTCCCGTAACTGCCACCTTTGGTGAGGCAACTCCTGGCACTCCAGTAGAGCCCGTTCTCATCCCCATCGAGGAGATTGACCAGAGCATGATTCACCACTACCTGCGCATTGAGGCCTGCAGCATCGACAGCATTGAGGGCAGCAACGGCCGCAATTACACTCTCACCGACGAGACTGGCGACATGATTATGCGCATGAACTTCAGCGAGATAACTATTGGTGACGACTTCGACTATGATGCCACTTACAACGTAGAAGGCTTCCTCGCTTACTACAAGAGCTCAAACGGCGAGACCGAGCAGCTTCAGTTCTATCCTAACCTCATCGAGAAGGTGGGTGGAACAGCAGTTCCAGGCGACGTTAACGGCGACGGCGAGGTTACCGCAACCGACGTTACATTGCTCTACAACATCATGCTCAACAACGACTACACTGGTGTTGTTAATGCTGACCAGAACGGTGACGGCGAAGTTACATCTGCCGATGTGACTGCCGTTTACAACATTCTGCTGGGTGGTAACTAATTCATCAGAAATCAGAAAAAACAATAGTCACAACGACTAAAACCATTAAAAGAGGCAGGCTCACTAAGAGCTTGCTTCTTTTTTTGTCCTTTTGTCTATAGTTATTCAAAAAAAGTTTGTAATTTTGTAAGCTAACAAGATAATGCGCTTCGCGCTGATTAGAGATTAGAATTTAGAGATTAGAGATTAGTTGGTGCTTCGCACCGATTAGGAATTAGTGAAACTGTTCTCTTGTTCTCTTGTTCTCTTGTTCTCTTGTTCTCTTGATTACTAAAAAATAACTACTATGAAGAATTTATCACGTTACTTTGCCTTGATAGCTCTGCTGCTGATGTGCGGCATGGCGATGCAGGCGGCTTCGTTTACCTACACCGTGCCAAAGCGCGAGTTCCGCTCGGCATGGGTGGCTACCGTGTGGTGCCTCGACTGGCCCGAGACACAAGCCTATGGCACCAATGCCGAGGCGAAGCAGAAAGCGCAGCTCGACCGTATGCTCGACTCGCTCAAGAACAACAACTTCAACGCCATCAACTTCCAGGTGCGCTCGATGTGCGACGCCATGTATGAGTCGAGCTACGAGCCCTGGTCGAGTTACCTCACCGGCACCCGCGGACAGGTGCCCACCTGGGACCCGCTCGCCTATGCCGTGGAGGCGTGCCACCAGCGAGGCATGGAGTGCCACGCCTGGATCAACCCCTACCGCTACAGCAGCAACGGCATCGATCAGTGGGACGCCGCCGGCAACCCTCAAGACGTGGCTCTGCGCGCGTCGGGACTGCTGCTGAGTGCCGGCAGCTACGTGGTGCTCAACCCAGCGCGCGACGAGACCATAGAACGCATTGTAAACGTGTGTCAGGAAATCATCACGAAATATGACGTTGACGGAATCCTCTATGACGACTACTTCTACCCCGACGGCATCTCCAGCGGCAGCGACGCTGGCGACTACCAGGAATGGCTCGACTCCAATGTTGACATGACATTCGGTGACTGGCGCCGCGCCAATGTGAACCGCATGGTGCGCGCCGTCTATAACATGATACAAGAAACCCGCCCCGAGATACGCTTCGGCATCTCGCCAGCGGGCGTGGCAGGCACCTCTGCCCCCAGCTATGGCCTCCCCAATTGCCCGGCCGGCAGCGACTGGCAGTACAATACCATCTACAGCGACCCATTGGCATGGCTCAACGAGAAAACCATCGACTATATCTCGCCACAGGTCTATTGGAAGATTGGCGCCACCGCCGACTATAGCAAAATCGTGCCTTGGTGGAACCAAGTGTGCGACTATTTCGACCGCCAGCTCTTTGTCTCTAACTCCATCTCGGGGATGACAAGCCAGAGCACCGAGCTCCACCATGAGGAATACGCCAACGAGGTGCAGCTCAACCGCGACTACAGCTTCGACGGCGCGCCGGGTGCCATCTTCTACAGTTGCAAGTACCTCTACCGCACCGGCAACCACGAGGAGCTCGCCACCTACCTCAAGCGCAAGGTTTTCACCCGTCCCGCCCTACCACCGGCTATGCCCTGGAAGCCTGGCACCGACCCCGGTGTGGTGACCAATCTCACCAGCCAAGACCATGTGCTGTCGTGGAACGGCTTTGACAACTACAAATACTCCATCTATGCCGTGCCCAACAGCGTGGAGCCAGCACAGTTCAACAAAGAGGCAGAAATGCTGCTCGACGTGAGCTACACTACCAGTTATGCCATCCCCGACAACGTGCGCTTCGGCTACTATTACGCCGTATGCCCCGTAGATCGCACCGACAACGAGTTTGAGCCGGCATTCCTTATCCCACCCGCCGACCAGCAGCTCGACGCTCCCGTGCTGCTCTCTCCCGAGAACGGCGCCCTCGTCCCCGACCCGTTCACTATGAGCTGGGAGGCAGTGCCAAATGCTCAAGGCTACATGATTGAGCTTGCTGCCAACGAGGACTTCAGCGACGTGCGTCGCCTGACGACCACCGCCGCCAGCATCTCGTCGAGTGCCTTTGGCGAATTCCTGCCTCGCAACTACTATTGGCGAGTGCGCGCTTGCGCCGAGGGTTACAGCGACGGCGTGAGCGAAGTGCGCTGGTGCGCTCCACAGGTGTTTACCATCATCTATCCCGAGAACAATCAGGACAATATCCACCCATCATTCACCGCCCAGTGGCTCACTGGCGGCTCCAGTGCCGAGGCGACCCTTGAGATTGCCACCGACGACGAGTTCAGCAACATCGTCTTCTCGGGCGCCTCAACGACCGGCGAACTCGACATCCCCAAATACACCCTTGTGCCAGGCACATATTATTATATGCGCGTTCACATGATTGACAACGGCAACTACCGCGAGACTGGCACCGTCACCTTCAAGACCGCCTATCTCGTGGCCACTCCGCCAACCTTTGCCATCCCAACGGCTGGAGGCACGCTCTACAGCGACCAGTATGTCACCGTTGACCGTCAGGAGGCCGCAGTTTCTTACACTATCGAGATTTCAACCAGTGCCACCACGTGGGGACGAACACGCTTTGTGGAGACAGTGCGCGACTTCGCCTACCACACCACGATACCCGCTGGCGAGATAAAGGTGAACAACAAACTCATGGTTGACGGCACCACCTATTATGCCCGCGCCCGTGCCAGCTACAACACCGAGAGCGGAGCCGCCAACACGGCCTACGGCGACGTGATATCCTTCGTATATAACAGTGGAACAGCACCTGAGGTAATACCTGGCGACGTGAACGGCGACGGCGAGGTGACTGCCGCCGACGTGACAGCCCTCTACAGCTATCTGCTCAACAACGACACCAGCAACCTAGTCAATGGCGACCAGAACGGTGACGGCGAAATCACCGCAGCCGACGTGACCGCAGTTTATAATATCCTGCTGGGAAGTTAGTTAGCCGCGCTGAAGCGCTAGTTAGCCGCTCGCTGCGCTTCGCTAGTTTGCCGCAAGCTTGCGCTTGCTAATTAGCCGCTCGCTGCGCTTCGCTAGTTTGCCGCTGGCCCTAGTGCATAAGTAGAATTTACTCCCGGATATTCTGGATTTTCTGGACTATCCGGGATTATTTTAGCTTTTGGTAGGCGAGGCGTTGGTCGCCGTTGGCGAGGTAGATGATGCCGCAGTAGGTGAAACCGTGTTTCTCAAAGAGGTGCTGCATGATTTTGTTGTCGCGGTGGGTATCGACGCGGATGTTGGGGTCAACGGCAAAGCAGTAGTCAATAGCACTGGCGAAGATGCCGCGAGCCTCGGGCAGTGCCCCCATGCGATGTACCACATGATAGGGCAATGTGTCGTCGAGCCAGGAGCCGTCGTAGATAGCGGCGTAGGTAGGCTCGGGCGAAGGCAGGAAAGCGAAATAAGCCACTACCACGCCATCGTCCTCCACCACCATTGCCCCACCCTGCTCCATGTCGCTAAGGATGGCAGCCTCATCGGGATAACCATTAATCCACTGGTTAGCGTTTCCCGCCCTTCGCATCACCTGCTTGGCAGCCCCAAGCACCTCCATAATGCGCCCCAAGTCATGGGCTGTGGCATGTCGGATTTTCCTCATGGCAAAAACTAAAAAAACAATGGCTGTGACAATACCTTTCACAGCCATTATTTATGTTATCTATTACTTAGAAATTCAGCGAGATACCGCCTATGAGACCAATCTTCTGTGCTCCTTGTCCGGGCATCACGTCCCATTGCTTGCACAGCAGGTTGTTGGCCTGTGCCCACACCGAGAAGATGTGGCTGAAGTTGTAGCGCGCGCTCACATAGAGGTTGGCGACATCCTTCATGTCGATAGAGCCATACTTGTAGTAGTTGCCCTCAACCAGGGTCTCGCCAGTCTCGTCGTTAACAACGGGATATACCCACTCACGAGAGAGTGCCGAGCGGTTGCCACGGTAGTCAAAGCCGAGAGTCACCATCAACGGCTTGATGGGCCAAACCGAAACGTTGAGATTAAACAGTGTGGAAGCGCCGTCGTTGCCTAGCGAATACCCCTTGTAGCGCATGCCGTCAACATAGTCCTCATCGCCTTGAGGTGCATAGGCAAACTTCACCTTGGCCTCGGCAAGAGAACGGTACTTATAGGCAAGTTCCACGCCCATGTGCCAGCCCTGCCACTTGGTCATCTTATAGATTGTGGCGGCATACTGATTGGCGGAGAAATAGGGAGAAAGACCGTCGGGGTTGGGATATTCGTCATAAAGAGCCTGGTAGATGCCACTATAGGCGGCTGGCACCACCGGGTCAAGGCATCCTGTCTCGAAGCCGTAACCGGCATAGACCTTTGCGCTGAAGCCCACAAACGGTCCCACGTTCACGCCTATGCGTCCGTCAAACGGCACATAAGTGTTTCCATATTGCGCCAATGGGTCGTTGTAGCGGTAATCGTTGTGCATATCGCCTAAGTGATTTATTGACTTTCCTCCCTCGGCGAGCACAAAGAGGTTCACACCCTTAGTGATCTTGAAGTTGAGGTCCACATTTGGCGAGAGGCGTAGTGCAGCGCCATCGTTGAACGAGATATTCAGGTTAAGACCTGCTTTTGCCTTGAAGATGTCGTTCTCATACATATAATAAGGTGAGAGGGTGAGCATAGCGTAGGTCTTGTCGTTGGCCTTATTGGTGAACTCGTTATGACGGTGCAGGTTCACGATGTCGGCACCAAAGAGTACTCCCACATCACCAATCTTCTCAAACTCATATCCACTCTCCACCGAGGCGTTGAGCCAGAATTCCTTGCTGCCATCGATGCCCTCAAGGTGCGACTTGTCATAGCCGGCATAGTCGAGGGTGGCGTTGGCCTCATACTCAAACTTGTCGCCATTGACATCAACCTCGCTCTGCCACTTGCCATCGGCGCGAGCCTCGAAGAACGCCGTCTTGTGGTCCTTGAGATAGTCGCTGAAGCCTCCATAGAAGTTGTAACTGTCGAAGTGCAGCTGTCCGTCAACTGACAGCGTGCCGGCGTTGAGTTCCTTCATCCAGTTGGCACCAACGATATTGTCGTTGAAACGCTGTTTCTGATGCTGCGATGACTGCTCTATGAGTTTTGTGGTGTTCTTGCCCAGCCAGGTGCTGTTGTGTAGCATCCACAAGCCGAGTTTCTCGTTGGTCTTGTCGATAGCTCTGTAACCAGCTCCTGCCACCATGTTGAGGTGAGTGCCGCCACCCACGAAGAGGTAGCCCCGCTGGTTAGAGAAATTGTGGCGCGTGCGGTAGCCGTAAGGTTCCATCGTGGGAATCTCCACTGGCACTAGAGTGGGCACTGCCCAGTCGCTGAACTGTGGTGCCACAGCGTCTTTCTCCACTTTCTTTATTTCCTTAGGCAGGACCGTTTTCTTGACGACAGTTTTCTTCACTGGGTCAAATTCCCGCTCAAGAGTGATATTCTTGTTGAGGTCGGTCTTGTCTGTGTTTTGAGCTATCGCCACATTACCCAAAATCATCGCCATTGCCAGGCACACATATTTAATCTTTTTGTCCATATCTATTATTGAAGTCTTTAAATGTCTGATTTTATTGTTTTTACTGTTAATGACGATTATTTCTTGCTCTTCTGCAACTTACTGAGTCGAGAGTCAATCTCGTTGAAAATCTCACCCTCTTTACCTGGATAGTTGGTCTTTAAGGTCTTGAGGTAGTCGATGGCGTCATTAGTCTTGCCTTGATACTCGAAGATGTCGCACAGCAGGATAAAGCCCTTGGCAAGCCAGTAGTTGTGGGGCGTGTTGCTGGCGATGAAGGCGTTGAGGGTCTCCTCGGCGTCTTCTACCTCTCCGTTGTCATATTGCATCTGAGCCAACTCGTAGGCTGCCTGTGCGCCAGCCTCGCTCTGAGTGTTGGATGCCAGCTCACGCAGGTCGGCCATTGCCTCCGACGACTTGCCAATGTTTCTGTAGGCAATAGCGCGGCTGAGCGTCACTTCCTGCTCAAGCTCGGCATTAAGAGTGTTGTTGAAGTTCAACAGCTCGTTGGCGCTGTTAATCACGTCTCTCCACTGCTGCGCCTCACTTGCCGAGCGCACCATTCCTAGCAACGCCTGCGAGAGGTTGTCGGAGTTAGTAGCCTTCTCTGCCCACATCTCGTAGATATTGTAGGCCTCTTCGGGATTACCGTTCTGCAACAGCAGGGCAGCCTTGAGAGCCATAGTGCGCTGCGCGAAAGTGGCGTCCTCGTTACCGTCAAGCGCCTCGGTGAGAGCCTCCATAGCGCTGTTGTAGTCGTTCTTGGTGTAATAGTAATAACCAATGTAGTACTTCGCCTCTTTCACATAAGCGCCATCGGGATAGTCGCGCAGGTAGTTCTCCAGCTTCGAGATGTTGTTATAGTCGATGTAGTAACTCTCGGCAGCGTCGAAGGCTGCTTTCTCGATTTTCTTCACATCAATCTTGGGACCGCCAGGGATGCTGTTCAGGCGCGAGCTGAATGCCATGAGGTCGTCGCGCTGAGCATATATCAATTTCAGGTCTTCGGCGGCAATCTTCGCCTCCTCACTGGCAGGATAGGTCTCTATCACGTTCCAGTAGGTGGCTATAGCCTTGTCTTCGTTCTTGCGCGACTTCTCGGCAATCGCCATCTTGAGCATCGCCTCACGTGCCTCGGGCTGGTTAGGATATTTGCTGATGAGCTTCGAGTAGCTGTTGATGCCTCCTGCCACATCGCCCTTGAGGATTTGGGCGTTACCCTTCTCTAGCATTGCCTCGGGCACCTTGCTAGAGTTGGGGTAGTTGGCAATAAGCTCATCGAGTTGCTGAATCTTGGAGTCATACTGGCTCATGTCGCCAGCGATGATTGCCTTGCGCAAGATGGCATACTCCGACGAAGACTCAACCTCGCCACGCGATGCTTTGGTATAATTCTCCACTGCGGCATTGAAGTTCTTGCCATAATAGTAGGCATCGCCAATGCGGTTATAGGCCTCGGCGGTCATGTCGCGACTCAGGGAGTTGGTCTCGATGGCTTTCTCAAAATAGCCTATCGCCTTGCTATAGTCCTGCTGGTTGAAGAGCGACGAGCCAGCGTTATATAGCGCCAGTCCATAGTTGGGGTCGCTCGTCGTCACAGCATTGATGAACTCCTGTTGATTGGCAGCGGCGCTCTTGTAGTCGCCAAGCTGATATTGCGCCTCGGCGAGCCACAGCTTGCTGTTGTTGTAGATTTCGTTATCTTTCTTGCCCATGTCAACGGCCTCCTTGAGACTGTTGAGGGCATTGTCGGGCTTATTGTTGCGTAGCTGCTGAACACCCTTGTGATAAAGCACGTTCTGCTTGGCTTTGAGCACCTTGTCGCTAGGATTGTTGATATTGGCGATGCTGCGCAATGCCCGGTCATAATCGCTGGTAGTGGTGTAGGCGTCAATGAGGTAGTTCTCCACATTGCTGTAGTAGCTGGAGTTGGGGTACTCATTGAGGAACTGCTCAAACATGTCGATGGAGTTGTTGAACGGTGTGCGGCCACCTTTGCTCTGGCTGATGGCGTAGTTGTAGAATGCCGTCTCGCGCACATTGTTGTCCCAACGCATATTGGCGGCGCGCTCAAATGCCATCGACGCTCCATTGTAGTCGCTGCACTTGAGACGGCTCTGGCCAATGTAGAGATAAGCGCTCTGCGCCAAGGCATCGTCAACACCAGTAACCTCGGCGAGCGTCTCGATGGCGCCCTGATAGTCGCGGTTGCCATAGTCTATCACACCGAGCATATAGGCGGCAGGACGTCGCTCCTCATTCTCCTCATCACTGATTTCAAGGAACTTGCTCAAATAAGGCGCAGCCTTGGCATAGCTTCCCAGGCGGTAGTAGCTCTCGCCCACCACGCGGTTCATCTCGGCATTAAAATAGTCGTTGAGATTATCTTCAATCAGCGACTCGCCAAGTTTCACAGCATTATTGTAATCGCCTTGCTTATACATGATTTGGCACATATAGTATTGCGCCTGATAGCCGAGGTCTCCACTGCGGTCCACCTTCTCAAAATAATCCATGGCGCTGTCATACTGGCCATAGGCATACTCGATGTAGCCCTTGAAGAAAGTTGAAGCGGTGGCATACTGCTTGGTAGTGGATAACTTGTCGAAAATCTCTTTGGCTTGATTATAGTCACGGAGCATCAAGTCGCAATAGGCTTTGCGGTAAAGCACATTCTCGTCGTAATCGTCGTCGAGGGCTTTCTCACGCACCTGCTCATAGCACTCGCGAGCTTGAGCGAAGTCGCCATGATAGAAATAGTAGTCACCCACCTTGGCGCGTGCCGTCAATGCCAGTGGCTCGCTAGGATGATTCTCGATAAACTCCTCGAGCATTGTCAGGCTCGACGGGTTGCCTAGCTCAAACTCGTTTAACGCCATCATGAACTCCGCCTCCACCTCGTTGTTCCAAGTGGGCGTGAGGCTACTGTTGTGAAACCAAAGCTGGTGGCTCGAACCAACATAGTTGCGCATCTCCTGCAAAAGCGTAGCGCGGTTAATGAATGCATCACTACTATACTCAGCAACACTAGGTTGCGCCAGCATCCACGCTGGAGCACTCATAGCGCTTATCAGGATAACGGTCTTTAACTTCATAGTGTATTTTCTGTTGTCAATTTTTAATGCCTTATTTAATATGCAAATTTACATATAATTTTTCATCTAATTACTCCAATCACCTAATAAAAAGAAAAAAAATAATTAAAATAACATTTCATGCGCATTTTTTTGGGTATCTCAATTTTTTTTTGCAATTTTGCAATTGGTTTGTAAGATCGGGGATCGGAGAACGAAGATCGAAGATCGAAGATCGAGGATCGAAGAACGAAGAACGAAGAACGAAGAACGAAGAACGAAGAACGAAGAATGAAGAACGAAGAACGAAGATCGAGGATCGGTGTTCCTCTAAACACTAAACTCTAACCTCTCCAGTTCAGAGTTCAGAGTACAGAGGGGTACGGAGTCCTCTCCACTCTCCACTCTAACCTGCACGAAGCGCATTAAAGTGCTAAACTATGAACTATAAACTTTAAACTATTCAAATATGGAACCCATCAAATGCCCCAATTGTGGAAACATAGTGCCGCCAGGCAGCAACCAATGTGTTTTTTGTGGAACACCAATAGCAGCCCCAGGCATGCCACCTATGCCACCTATGCCACAAGCATCACAGATGCCTCCAATGCCCGAGGCTCCAAAGGCTCCCGAAATGCCACAGATGCCACAAGCACCACAGATG
>FLNZ01004460.1_pt1 | contig 16012 bp, 8 predicted proteins | sample 1140391 | NCBI WGS metagenome assembly FLNZ01 (sample SAMEA3878171, study PRJEB12797) | bioreactor metagenome | biome: Moose rumen | place: Sweden | collected 2011-10
TTAACTGACAACTGTGAACTCTTAACTGACAACTGTGAACTCTTAACTCTTAACTATGAACTAATTATGAAGCTTTTTCTCCTTGATGCTTACGCAATGATTTTCAGGGCTTATTATGCTCTCATGCGCAACCCGCGGTTTACGTCCAGTGGCATTAACACGTCGGCAATCTTCGGGTTTGTCAACTCGCTGCAAGATGTCCTCAAGAAGGAGCAACCCACGCACATCGCCGTGTGCTTCGACCCGCCAGGCGGCACCTTCCGCCATGAGGCATATAAAGAGTATAAAGCCAACCGTGACGAGACTCCCGAAGACATCAAAACCGCTGTGCCCTACATCAAGCGCATCATCGAGGCTTACAACATCCCCGTGATTGAGGTGCCAGGCTATGAAGCCGACGACGTTATAGGCACCCTGGCACATGTGGCTAGCGAGCAGGGTTTTGAGACCTACATGATGACTCCCGACAAGGACTTTGGGCAGCTCGTCAACGAGAAGGTGAAAATCTACCATCCCGCACGCCGAGGCGGTGAGGCTGAAATCTTAGGCATCAAGGAGATAAATGCGAAATATGGCTTCACCAGTCCACTGCAAGTCATTGACTTGTTGGCTCTTCAGGGCGATGCCGTTGACAATATCCCTGGCTGCCCAGGCGTGGGAGAGGTAACCGCCAAGAAGCTGGTGCACGAGTTTGGCTCGGTGGAGAACCTTCTCGCCAATACCGACCAACTCAAAGGTGCATTACAGCGCAAGGTCACCGAGAATGTGGAGCAAATCAAGTTCTCGAAGTTCCTTGCCACTATCAAGACCGATGTGCCGGTGGAGTGGGACGAGGAGCTGCTGCGACGCAAGCCTGCCAATATGCATGCGTTGGCTAAGGTGTTTAAGGAATTGGAATTCCGCACCCTGGCGGTGCGCATCATCGAGCATGGCGAGGCCAATGTGGGAGTAAAGAACGCGCCAGCGCCTGCCGAGGCCCTGAAAGATGTGTCGAGAGCCGAGCTTGAGATTTTGAACCATCCCAAGAAGAACCCGTTGCTTCCGTCGCTCTTCGACGACCTCGACACCAAAGACATCGCCGAGCAGGAGCCGCCAGTGCTGGAGATGGACAACATCGACTCGCATGAGCATGACTACCGCCTTGTTGCCGATGACAGCGAGGCAGCACAGCTTGTGGAGAAACTCGTTGCCGCTGGCGAGCCAGTGGGCGTGTGCCTCGTCGCCGACGGCGAGGAAGCCATGCGCGCCCACCTCGTGGGCATTGCTGTGAGCAGCGAGCGCTATCATGCCGCCTTTATGCCCCTCGACGACATGGGATGGATGATGAGCGCCGTGTCGCCGCTCTTCGACGGCAGGGTGCAGCTGGTGAGCAACGACATCAAGCGCGACATCGTGATGCTCAGCAATGTGGGCATCAACTATCGTGGCGACTACTACGACACCGCCGTTGCCCACTATCTGCTCCAGCCCGAGCGCAGTCACAGCACCCGTTTTATCGCCGAGGAAATATGCAACTATCAGGCTATCAACATGGAGAGCCTGATAGGAGCAAAGGGCAAAAAGCAGAGGAAGTTTGCAGAGGTAAAACCCGAGAAGCTAATCAACTGGGCATGCGAGATGGCAGACCTCTCCCTCGCTCTGAAACCCAAGCTCGACAAACGCCTGGAAGACAAGGGTATGACGCATCTGCTCACCGACATTGAGATGCCACTCGTGAGAGTGTTGGCGAGCATGGAGCTGGCGGGCGCGCGCATCGACGAGAAAGCGCTCGCCGAGTATTCGGTAAAACTCTCCGAGCAGGTCAACGCCCTCGACCATGAGTGCCACGAGTTGGCGGGAATGGAGTTAAACACCGCTTCGCCGGCACAGGTGGGTGAGGTGCTGTTCGGGCATCTGAAAATCGATGCCAAAGCCAAGAAGACTAAGACAGGTCAGTACTCCACTACCGAGGAGGTGCTGATGAAGCTGCGCGACCGGCATCCGTTGGTTGATAAAATTTTGGAGTTGCGAGGACTGCGCAAACTCCTCTCTACCTACGTCAATGCCCTGCCGGCACTTGTAAATCCCCGCACAGGACGCATCCACACCACCTATAACCAGACCGTCACCGCCACAGGGCGCCTCTCATCCACCAATCCTAACTTGCAGAATATCCCCGTGCGTAGTGACGACGGCAAGGAGATACGCCGCGCCTTCATCCCTGCCGACGGCAATGTGTTCTTCAGCGCCGACTACTCGCAGATTGAGCTGCGCCTCGTTGCCGACCTGAGCAACGACACCACCATGCTCGACGCCTTTGCCCACGATGAGGACATCCACGCCATCACCGCCGCTAAAATCTATCATGAGGACCTCGACAAGGTGACTGGCGACCAGCGCCGCAAGGCTAAGACCGCCAACTTCGGCATCCTCTACGGCATCTCGGCATTCGGGTTGAGTCAGCGGCTCAACATCCCTCGCAGCGAGGCTAAGATGCTGATTGACGGATATTTTGAGACCTTCCCCAAGGTGAAGGAATATATAGAGCGGAGTGTGGCGCAGGCTAGGGAGAAAGGCTATGTGACCACGCTATTTGGCCGCCGACGCATGCTGCCCGACATCAACTCGCGCAACGCTGTGGTGCGCAGCTTCAGCGAGCGCAACGCCGTCAACGCCCCTATCCAGGGCACCGCTGCCGACGTCATCAAGATTGCCATGATAGCCATCTATCGCCGCTTTGAGCAGGAGGGCATCCGATCAAAAATGATACTCCAAGTGCATGACGAGTTGAACTTTGACGTAATTCCCAACGAACTCGAGAAAGTGACTCAAATCGTTGTCAGCGAGATGGAAAACGCCTACCACGGCCGTGTGCGCCTCACCGCCAGCCACGGCACCGCCACCAACTGGCTCGACGCACACTAAACCCCAAATCTTTCATTACGAAATGGTGTATATTCTGCCGAATAGGGGTGTTTTTTGCCGTTTGCGGCAGGATATAGTGAAAAAAGAACTCAATGCAGAACTCTTAACTGTGAACTATCTACCTTATCACAGGCCATTGAAAAGCTCTCAACTTACGTTCGAGGGCTTTTTCTTGGCCGTTGACGTATTTATTAACAAGTGCGTGGAATTGCGGGGAGTGGTTCATGTGGGTAAGGTGGGCGAGTTCGTGGCAGATAATGTATTCAATAAGCTCTTTGGGCAGGAACACAAGGTTTGCCGAGAGCTGGATGACGCGCTTGGGAGTGCAGTGTCCTAGTTTGCGCAGCCCGCGCCCTATCTCAAACCGTTCGGGAGCCACGCCCAGCCGCGCTGTTACACTTTGTGCCAGCGACAGCAGCCTTGCGGCTTCGTTGTGAGCCACTGTTTTCAAAGCTCTTGATATCCACTGCTTGCTGCTGCGGGTGGTGAGGTCAATGCCATGTGGCACACTGGCTGTCACCACATTATCGCTCTTGCTGAAAATTATCTTGTCGTGATACCTTGCCTGCTCGCCAATCACTATTTTGAAACCGTAGCACTCTATCTCCTGCCCGATGTGGTAGGACAGTTCGTCTTTAGTCTGCCCCTGACGCAGTTTAGGCCGCATCTCGTCGAGCACCTGTTCCAAATGCTCCTTTGATACTCCAGGAGGCACATTCATATACAGGCTGCCACCCTTCCACCGCATGGTGACGTTGCGCATATTGCTGCGCACCGAGATGAACACCCTGCCAAATTCCTTGTCGTCGAGATAAAACATTTCTTATTCCAGTTAGCTTATATGCCGCTCCAAATCTTCATTCAAGGAGAGACCTTCTTTCCGCAACGTTTCCATTGCCTTGTATAAATCGCTGAGTCGTGACATAATATCTACTTAATAATATTAATATCATAATCCAATTCTTGTAACTTAAGAGCGCTATCTATTACAAAACTAATACAAGATCTACAATCCTCTCCTCGTATGTGATTGCTATTTTTATAATACTCCTGAGGATATGGTTCATATTCTTTACCTCTTTCATCCCACCAAACATTAACTTCGGGAGTTATCGTTTCAAAATATGTATATCTTTTATAATCTATACCAAGGGCAACTATCTTCAATAAATCACGCATCTTGTTTGTAGTTTCAGTAACCTCCTTGAACCATCTTGCGCCCTGTCTGTCATCATTTCCTACAAGTAGCTGATAATCATTGCCAATTTTATCTCCAATACTTATAGAACTATCAATTCCAAATCGATTATGCTTACTTGATTCATATGTGTACATAAGTTCAAGAAAAGCTATCTTACAGTTAGACAGACATTCATATAATTTGTTTTCATTATAAAAGACTTCTGCTTTGCTTACATATTCTTTAACGTTATTGTATGAAATAAGTTCAGAAACTGAGATGTCTTTATATTCTATACCAAATTGAATCGGAGTGTTCTGCTCCAAGAAATCTGCAATAGTTACTCGACTAATTTCAATATCGGTTTTTGAAGGGAATTGACCTTTATGTTTTACACTTACACGTCTGTCCTTAAGATTTCTCATGGATTCTTTTAATGACAGTTCTGGATATTTGTTCCAAAATTCCATAAAAGACCACTTCTCACAATTGTCACCTTTATTTTCAGCAACAAGCAGTAGAAACATTTCAGCACAATCATGGAAAGCTAGAACAGAAAAACCAGCAACAGTTTCTACTTGCATTGACTGTTGCACGCCAATATTATGGAGGTATTTAATTATTGCTAATCGACGGATAATAATTTCTCTATCTAACATAAATAAGTGAATAAATGGTTTTTAACATTTTTCGTATTCTTCTCTTGTTATCGGAGTCTCTGGATCAACGATGAGGACTTCATCGTAGGTCAGGCCGTAGAGGTGATAGACTTTCTTGTCAATCTCGTTTTCTAATGTGCTTGTGTCTGCCTGTGGATTCTCTTCTTTGGATATTAGGATTTTGTCTACCAAAGAAATGAATCCCTGTTGTTTATTCTGGGAGACATGTTTTATAGGAAGTTCTCCAACGCTACGTGCTTGTATCTCAGAAAAAACTTTCTTTGTTGATTTGTGTTCTGTTACATAGTAGAAATTCAAAAGTTTTGAGTTAAGAAGGGCGAGAAGATATTTTAGTGAAATATATTTCTCTCCTTTTAACGTAACAACAACAATAGTGTTTAAAGCATAATATTGGTTGTTGTCATAGGTGAATATCAAATTTGCAGATACTCTTCTAAATAATAGTTTTTCAGGAACTTCGAAAATCGTTTTTGTTTTGCATGAATGAATTCTTTCTAAACAATAATCAAGATACTCCCCAGTCCAAGTTACTGAATATTTATTTATATTTCTTCCATCTAATAATCTATAGTACTTTCCTGATGGATTATCTCGTTTTACAGATAGTGACTTGTCACCCTTTAATGCAATAGCTTGATTTATATTGCATAGATCTTTAAGCTTTATGGAGTCAAGAGCGACCTTGCTATTTAAATTATTTGACTTGAAGCTAAAAGCAAATATAGGTGATGTCATAAATTCACTCTTTTGCTTAGTACAATTATAATCAACAGAGTGTACATCACTAATATAATACGATATTTCGTAATCGGGTTGTTTGTGTTTAGAAACAATAAAGGTAACATTCTCCACTACAGCATTTTCGAATGGCATTTTATCGTAAAACACAACTTTAAGAAGAGATGTCTCTTTAAGTAATAGTTTACGAGTATCCTTATAGTATTCTTGCGTCAGTATCGTATTGGGAATAATATAAGAAAGAACTCCATTATTAGCCGTAAGTTCAATACCAAGATGAGTGAAATAAATAAACGTATTTTGTCTTCCTCCAGAAGTGTTGTATCTCCTTTTTAAGTAGGCTCTATATGCCAATGGGGCAGATTTGTCTTTAGACAATTGATGGTATGGAGGATTACCTACAATAATATCAAATCCATCTTTAATACTAAACATCCATTCGCTATCAAAGAATGGTGAAGAAGCGTTCTGGTCAAACATATCCCATTCTGAAAGTTGGCGGGCTTCAATATTACCAATCGCTCCACTTTCTTTCAACATTAGTGTAATTTCATTACGAAGACTTTCAACCTTCTCCTTATATTTACGTTTTGTTTTTACCGTTTTTGCTCCAAATATGCGATGCTTCGCCTCTTTCATTTCCTTTTCTTTTTCGCGGATAGTTTCGGAGTCAAAGAGGTTTGTTTCGCGTTTCTCTAATCCAACCAAGGTGTTTGCCGCTACAAACTTTGCCTCGAGGTTTGGCAAAGGACGTATGCCGAAGTTGTCAACAGGATTGTTGTTTGTCTTCTGGTCAACCACCAAGGAAATAAAGAAACGGAGTTTGCTGATTTGGATAGCAATGGGCTGGATATCCACGCCATAGATGCAGTTCTCTATCAGGTAGAGTTTACGGGCATAGTCGGGGCGATTTATACTCTCGTTGAAACTGCGCTCTATGTCGGCAACGATTTCCGAACGTTCTTCATCTGTTGCGTTGTGGTAGGCGTCAGATGTCTCGCTGATGGCATTGTTGAGCATCATATTCTTCCATTGCTCGTTGTTGGGGTCAAGTTGTCCTAGGATATGCACCATCTGTTGGAGCATACCCATTGGGAATGCACCTGAGCCACAGGCGGGGTCGAGCACCTTACATTCATAGAGCGACTGCATTATCTGGCGTTTCTGATCATCGGTTAGATTCAGTTCCTCATCAGTATATTGCACCAACTTCCGATATTCTGGTTCTAACGCTTCGCCTACTGTTCGCTTTAGATGGGCTATCAGGCTTTCGTCCACCATGTACTGCACAATCTCACGAGGGGTATAGAACGATCCTGTCTGCTTGCGGGCAGTCGTCTGCGTCTCTGGGTTGTAGGCAGCCAAAAGGTTCTCAAACACTTTTCCCAATAGCTCTGGGTCGAGTGATACTTCTTGGTCGAAAGGCGTGTTTTCTTCAACGGTGAAGTTATAACGCTTCAGAATGTCAATAATACCCCGTGCACTAACCTTCTTTTTCTTCTTGTCGCCATACCAATCGGAGAGGTCGATGTTTTTGCCTACCTCGTCACCAAAGAATAGAAAGTCGGGTATCACCAACTGGTCGCTGATGGCCTTGCGGTCTGTGAAAGCATCAATATAAATGCCTTTGTCCTTGTCGTCCAAGCAGTCGAACAAACCACCATTTAGAAATGGTACATACTTGTTAGCCAGTTCCACAAACTTATCGGGATTGATAAATAAATCCTCATGACGCATCAATTTGTTGTTGTCATAGTCGCCACGCCCATTGCGGAAACGACGTTCAGAAATGGTGTCCTTACCTTCTGGCGTGATGGGACTGTTGAGCATGGCGAAGAAGAGGTTTTGCAGTACACCTTTATAGTACTTGCTCTCATAAGACTTTCCGAAAAGGTTCTCTATTGCATGAGGGGAAAAGCCTTCTATTAATTCAGAAGCGATAAAATTCTCATCAAAGAATTCGTCGGGCACCAAGTGACGCTGTTTGAGGAACCAGACGAAAATAAGACGGGTTATCAGGCGAATCATCGCCTCAGAGTTATACTTCTGTTTATCCTCCGGCATCGTCAAGTCATTAGGGAATTGTACAACCATAATTGCCCAGGCATACCAGTCGCTGAGTTCCTGATAGAAGGCCTTGGTAAGTACCTCCACCGAGAAACGGCTGCGCAAGTCATCAATGTTAACTACTCGGCCATTCTCATTCAGGTATTTGTTTGGGGTATAGTAAGCGATGCCATTGCCAAGGTAATAAGAATAGCGGTGAGGATTGGAGTATCGGCGGCTGATGCGTGAGGATTCTTCTGATTGGTCGAGCGTGATCTCAATCAGCGAGAAACGATAGTTGCTGTAATCATCCTTTGGCACAAAGAACACCAAAGCGCGTTCGCAGAATTCGTCAGCCAACAGACGGAAAGCTTCTTTGGTGAGACCTACACGTGCATCGTGTTTTGAACTATGGTGCACTTCATAGACCACCAACCCCAGCGACTCACATTCTCCGAGACGTGTCACTTGCTGGGTGTATTGGAACTGGACAGGATTCTCTACACTGCTTATTTCCTGTCGGAAATCCTCTGGGAGGAAGTTAACTCTCAGGAATGAGAGAAATTCGTCACGGTTATATGCTCTGTTAAACTCCATATTGGCTAATGCTTATTTTTTGACAGTTGTATATTTTTGATTAGGATGGTTTAGCATCTCTGGAATAGTATAGAAAAGCTGGTGGTTGCCTATTAATGAATTAATATATAGATACCTTAATGATGAAGGTTTTCTCTTTAATATACTTGCTAACTCCTGTAAACTTAGCGGACACAAACTACAAAGTTCTATTATAAGTTCTTTCATGGCTTCAGGTTTAGAGCGTCTCCCAATTTTAGAAATCTTCTTTTGTAATTCTACGGGAAATTGTTTAGCTCTACTATTAAGGGGTTTGTTAGCTCTACTATTAAGGGCGTCACCTCTACTATTAAGAGGATAGTTACCTCTACTCATTTCTCCGTCAGCTCTACTATTTTCTCCAATAGCTCTACTATTTTCTTCGTTAGCTCTACTATTTTCTTCGTTAGCTCTACTATTTTCTTCGTTAGCTCTACTATTTTCTCCGTCAGCTCTACTATTTTCTCCGTCAGCTCTACTATTAACAAAGTTTGTACCTGCAATGTAGTATGTACTTCTGCTTTGCCCTTTCTGTTCCAATAATCCTTTGGCACACATGTCGTGCAAATCAAAAGAAGCTTTTTGATTATTAATATCACTATTTAGCTGTCGATAGGTTATATTGTCTATTGCCCCGACTTCGCGGACAAAGACCAGGGCTAGCCTTTGCTCGTTGTTTAATGAATAGTCTGTATAGTATGAAAGCCACTGAATGGTTTCTTTATCCAAGAAGTGATGCAATAGTAATCGCGCAGTGAACTGATTGGCAGAGCGATTTGATTCAAAAGTAGGAGGCATCATACCCGCTTTCTTCATGTGTCCTCGCATAGACCTTATGCCCGAACCTTTAGTTTCTGCTAAGTTCGTATCATGGAATATGGTACTGATAAATGGATTACGTTGCACTGATCCTGGCTCGCCTAAAGTCTCGGGGGATTTTAAAGAAAAACCAGGATTGATTATTTCCAAGCGATTAGAGTATCTAATAATCTGTATAGGCTGATTAAGTCGGAATGAACAATGGATGAAAGCATTGACCAAAGCCTCACGAAGTGCATCATTAGGTAAGTCAAATGGTGTATTGGATTGAATATTGCCTTTTTTCAGTTCAAAGCCTTTTGGCAGGTCGTCTATGATTGCATTGAGAGCACGGTTGACTAATAGAATAAGTGGCCCACGCATATCAATGGTAGTCTCGAAACGTTTATCGGGGTCTTCTATCCATCTGTTGCCAGATACACGAATGTAATCTACTCTTAATGCTGGCAACAAACGGCGTAGTGACATAGATTTTCCAAATACGACGAGTCCCGTATAAGTCAAGACATAGTTGCCATCTTTTTCCTTTTCGCATGCCCTTAATGCCATGAGAAGATCTTTGTCATCGTATGACAATTCCTCTGCATTGGGGTTTACCTTGGAACGTAGTCTCCTATAGTATTCTACTGCATTGTCGTCTATATCATCAAGTGTAGCACCCTTTACAATGGTGCTGTCGAAACTCTCGGCAGAAGAATAGAAAACCCTCATATCGTCTTCGGTACATTTTTGGTCAGAAGGACCTATTCTGCGAAAAGCCCCTTGAGGTAGTCCACGGTTAACTATATATATAGGTTTTTGGGCTTCAGGAGCTTCGTCAATCTTAACAACAAGTACCGTTTTCCCCTCTACGACCTCAGTTTCTATCTGTGGACGGATGCGTACATTGAACATAGAACTACACTGGGTAGTAAAATCATTCTGTATTTTATCAGGATTCTCAATGTTCTCGGGCACATATACTGGAAGCCCATCCTTAAAACCCGTTCTGATTGCGCCTAATAACAGATATCCACCGCCCAAGCCTGGCTCATTGGCAAAAGCGCATACGGTTTCCATAATGCTCTTATCTATCTCAGATGCTTTTTTTGCATCGATTCTGACATTCTCGTCAATAGAATTCAATTGGTCGAAAAGTTCTTGTGCAGTTTTCATTTTAATTCCTCTGCTAAAATGATTAATTCCTCGCCATCATCCACATGATTGCATGTTTCTATGATGCGATTGATATAATATTCATCAATTTGGTCGGGCAACTTATTGTAGTCGGCAGGTTTCAGTTTGTTTATATAACGAATTTCATAGCCAGAAAGGCCATCGCTCTGAATGACCTTTATCAAGTCTTTCAGATAGTCAGTTGGTAGCACCTTGCGATTCAGCATCACTTTCACCTTCTGCATGGCTTCTATTCGTGCTTTCTCGTTCTTGTCCTTCACATCACTACTGAACAGATGTGATTTGGTTAACTGATAAGCAGACTCGAAAGATTCGGAAAGTGCTGTGGGCTGTTCGCTTGTTTCTGCCTCAAATAGGCCAATGGCTTCTTCTGCGGTTAATTGAATGACCAAGCCTTCTTCGTTTCCTATCTTAAAGACAAAATCGTTGCCCTTCTTGCCAAACATGAGGGCACCGCTTCTAGGCTTTTCACCAGAACGGCCTGTACGAGCACGATGAGGCAACTGCAATGCTTCTTCATAAATCTCAGTACCCTTGGCTGCGTTTAGCAGTTTCTGGTACTTAACGTCCCAGGATATTTCCTCGCTCTTTGCCATTTCTTTGCGATACTGTTCTAAAAAATAAGATTGTATTTCCTCATCTTTGGTTAGCACTTTTGTGTCTTCTCCCATGATGGCATGAATCATAGCCATCTTCAAGGTAGAGATTTCCTTGGTGCGCGTTTCTGATTCGCCTACATCCGTTGGGAAGTAGTTGTAGATATACAACTGGTCGAAGACTTTCTTGTTAATGCGGTTGATACGCCCTATTCGCTGGATGATACGAGTGGGGTTGTATGGAATGTCATAATTGATAACCGTTCCTGCACGATGCAGGTTGTAGCCTTCAGAGATTGCATCGGTAGCAACGAGTATTTTATAGTCATCCCGCTGATACTCCTTTTTCTCTCCCGCATTGAAGTTAGCGTTGATGGTGTTTTTGTTGGTTTGGGAAGCATCGGCAGAGGTGTATTTGAATACTGGAAGCCCGTATGCCTGTAATGCCTTGCCAAGATAGTCGGCAGTATCGGCAAACTCTGTAAACACAATGATTTTGCGCTGAGGTTCCTTGGCAATTTGCTTGTCTAAAATGCCCTTGAACGATTCCAACTTGGGGTCGCTCATGATAGTTCCGTCCTCTCCGAACCATTTCTTTTGTATCTCTAAAAGCAGAGCCATGTCCGCCTTGATGTCTTCTACAAAGGATTCCTTGATATACTTCATGTCTATTTCAAAGAATCCACGTTTCTCATACTTTTCGTAGGTTTCTGTAATGAGGTTGTTACCATCATCGTTTGTCTTATAAAAGTCATCAACGTCAGGAAGATTTCCTTTCTTATAGACAGGCATCTTTCCCTTTTCTTTTATCCATTTCAGGATTTTACGAGAACTGCCTATCATATATTCAAGTGACATACGAAAAGCATATTCAGAACTCTCAAAACGACGCACCAACAAGCGACGCATAAACTTTGCGACATTGGCCTGTCGTCCAAACAACAGATTCAGTTCTACGCCAGTCTTTTCTTCCAACAAATCTGATAGTTCCTGCTTTAATTCTTCTCTCAGATATAAGACTGGAGAATATCGGGCAGCTTTGAATCGGTATTTCCCGTTGTTCTTTTTCTTATCATCATCCTCGCTAATGCGGTCAAGCGTTTCAAGATACAGGTCTTTTAGACTCCTTAGGTCGTAATCCAACTCAATGGGATCGTTGGGGATGACTAACTGGATATTCTGCTGTTTTAAGTCTTCGGCGTACTCTGGTATTTCCTTCAAATCAATACGAGAGCGTCGAATCACAAGTGGGCTGATGATAGAACGTATCTCGTTAGCTATCCTTCCTGCTTCTTTGGTTACTTCGGCATCCGTTACTTTTCCATTGCGCTGATCCTTTTGAAGTTGTTTATACGTGGCTATCAAGTCTTTGAACTTTGCACCCAGATTATCAACAGTCTTCAAGGTAGATTTGGTTGGAATCTGGAACAGTTTCAGCATCGCATAGATATCGTCTGGTTTATTATTGAATGGGGTTGCTGTCAAAAGTATCACCTTATTGCCAGAACAAAGTTGATGCAGAATTGTGTAGTCAATTGTGTATTCGTTTCGGTAGCGGTGTGCCTCATCAACAACGATCAGATACTGCTCGTCGGCCTTTACTATTCGTTCGTAGTAATTCAAAGCATCCTCTAGTTTTCCCGTCGTGTAAATAGATGCAGTAAAACCAAAGTCATCACGATAACTGCGCCATTGCTCTTCCAAATGAGGCGGACAAACCACCAGTGTTCTTAATCTAAGATTGCGGGCAACGGTAGAGGCAATGATACTCTTGCCCAGTCCTACCACATCGGCCACTATCACACCATTATGATTCTTGATGGCATTAATGGCCATTTGCACGGCATCCGTTTGATATTTTAGATTTGAGAACTTACCATCTGTAATGTCGTATGGCGTAAGTAGATTTTCCGATGTGGGAATGGCGAAGTACTCCTTGAGCACACGGAGGTACATCTTGTAAGGACTATATAACTTTTCATACCATATACGGTCCATGACCTTTGTGTCGAAATCATCAATATGATCTTTGTCGGCAATGACAATTGACTTTTCCCAAAGTTCTTCGAAAATAGTTTTGGCATCTATATAGGAACCTTTGTCGTTGAAACGGGCATTGATTTCAACTCTTCCCGCCAAACCTTCATAAGAAAGATTGCTGGAACCTGTAATAACAGAACCTGGGTCTTCGCCTTCCTCGTTGATCTCATCCTTATATTCAAATATATACATCTTGGCGTGACAAGGTTCATCTGTTCTTCTGATTTCCAAAGAGCCGGCCTTAATCTTGTCATAAAATAACTTGAAGTATTCCAATTTGGGTTGGCTATCAAGGAAATCGGTGTCATTGAACAGCCTAACGAAATGGTTATAGTAATCATCCTTGAGCTGACTACGAGACTTGTTGTAATCGGCTAAAGTATCAATCTCATGGATGTATTTCGTAATCCGCGTGTCAATGTCAAGCCCAACAAGAATGCGCACGTGCTTGTCTATCAACTTCTCAGAAATCAGTTTATAGCCTGAGAAGAAGAAATACCCAACGAGGACATCCAATGATTGACTCTTTGGAAGAATGCCGTTGATGATATCTGACAGTAGTTTATCTTTGTTTGTTATGAAACTATTCTGAATCATATTTCTTATCCTTGCTAATAAGTTCTTGAACATGAACGTCAAGGCATTCTGCTATTTGAAACAATGTTTCAAGGCTCGGCTGGCTTGTGTTTGTACACCATTTGGAGACTGTTGCTTCGTCCTTGCCCAGTTGTTCTGCTAACCATCTGTTGGTGCGTTTTGTTTCTGCAAGCACCACTTTGAGGCGATTCATGTCTCTTGTCATATCTTATATAATTTTATATAATTAATGTGGATACAAAGATAATGAAAATAATCTAAGTTTAGGTGCTTTTTGAAGAAAAATATAACAAATTAGGAAAAGGTTTTGTGTTTTAGGTAAATTTATATAAAACAGCCTCAATCCTATAACGGATTTGAGGTTGATAATTGATTAGAGTTGCCCATTGGCAGATTTAAATTGTTAATAAATCAGTGTAAAAAATCACTTATAGTTGATTTTTCGTGATTTGGTGTTGCGCAATTCTGCCAATGACTAAAGGAATTAAAAGAATTTAAATGAAAATAATCTTTGCACTTAATCAATTGTGAATTATGCATTAAATAAGCATCACCGTTGGTCGGCGCCCCAGAGGAGTTTTTCGCGGAGGGTGCTGGCGAAGTTGTGTTCGTTTTTTTGGAGCACGGTAAGGCGATAAGGGGCGCGCGCTATCTTCACTGTGGTGCCGCTGGGCAGTGTCATCGCCATGCCGTCAACGCTGACTTGTATCCATTTCGCACGGGTGTTGATAGTGACTTCTATCAAGGAGTCTTCGTTCACCACTATGGGTCGCATGGTGAGCGAGTGAGGCGAGATGGGTGAGAGCACCAAGCAGCTCGTCGAGGGGTTGATGATGGGTCCTCCCACGCTCATGTTGTAGGCTGTGGAGCCTGTGGGGGTGCTTATCACCAGACCGTCGCCCTTGTAGGTGGTGAGCATCGTGCCGTTGATGGTGGTGGGGATGGAAATCATCGAGGTGGTGTCTTGACGCAAGATGGCTATCTCGTTGAGAGCCACCACGTTGTCGCAGGGCTTGCCGTCAATCTCCAGCAGTTGCAGCATGGTGCGCTGCTCGCGTCGGCATTCGCCGCGGGCTATACTCTCGATGATGTTGCTCGCCTCGTTGATGCGCCCGGCGGTGAGGTAGCCCAGATGCCCCGAGTTGATGCCCACCACGGGGGTGTCGTGCGCCGCCAGGCGCGCCGCATTTCTCAGCATAGTGCCGTCGCCGCCAATGCTCACCGCCAGCGATGCGCCAGTGAAGGTGTCGCGGTCGAACTCCCACTCCTGATTCACGCCTATGCCCAGTGACCTGAGATAGCGTGCGAAGTCACGTTCCACCATGAGCGTGAAATCATTCTTCTTCTGCAAGAAGGCGAGCAGGTCGCTCAACTGGTCTTTATATTTCTCCTGATAGCTGTTGCCAAATAACGCTATATCCATAGTGAATGCAGTGTTTTTTGCCACCATAATGGCCGTAAATGTGTGAAAAACGTTGAAAAAACTTTTTAAAGTGCTATTTTGTTTTTATTTCTCACTAATATCTTCTACTTTTGTAACACGATATATAGTGTGGTATCTCATAACTGACGGCAAAATTAATAATTTTTGCTCACATTTATGCACTAATATGAGAAAACAACACGTTATAAAATAACTTAGCTAAGTTTTTATGGTAAATCTGAGTGTAAATGTAAATAAAGTGGCGACTTTGCGCAACGCTCGTGGAGGCAATCTGCCCAACGTGCTGCAAGTGGCTCTCGACATTGAGCGGTTTGGAGCCGACGGCATCACCGTGCATCCGCGTCCCGATGAGCGTCACATTCGCCGCGCCGATGTCTATGAACTGAAGCCTGCATTGCACACCGAGTTCAACATCGAGGGTTTCCCCGACAAGCGGTTTATGGATATGGTGCTTGAGGTGCGTCCCCATCAGGCTACACTGGTGCCCGATGCTCCGAGCGTACTCACCTCCTCGCAGGGATGGCCTGTGGCCGAGAATATGGACTTTCTCAAGACTGTGGTTGCCCAGCTCAAGGAGGCAGGAATCAGGGTAAGCATCTTTGTCGATGCCACCGAGGAGCGCGTGCGTCAGGCAGCAGAGGCGGGTGCCGACAGGGTTGAACTCTACACAGGTCCCTTTGCCCAGATGTTCTCCACCTCTCCCGAGCAGGCTGTCGCTCCTTACACTAAGGCAGCTCAAGTGGCGCATGAGGTGGGGCTGGGATTGAATGCGGGCCACGACCTCAATCTGCTAAACCTCAAGTTCTTCAAGGACAACGTGCCTTACCTCGACGAAGTGTCGATAGGCCACGCACTTATCAGCGACGCCCTCTACTTAGGACTTGAGAAAACAGTTAAGGCTTACCAGAACTGCTTAATTTAGTTCATAGTTCATAGTTACAGTTTATAGTTCATAGTTTATAGTTCATAGTTTATAGTCCATAGTTTCACTCTTCCCTCTCAATACAAATTTCCCATTCAACTCTTAACTTTGAACTCTTAACTTTGAACTCTTAACTTTGAACTCTTAACTTTGAACTCTTAACTTTGAACTCTTAACTTTGAACTCTTAACTTTGAACTCTTAACTTTGAACTCTTAACTTTGAACTCTTAACTTTGAACTCTTAACTTTGAACT
>FLNZ01000079.1_pt1 | contig 16007 bp, 22 predicted proteins | sample 1140391 | NCBI WGS metagenome assembly FLNZ01 (sample SAMEA3878171, study PRJEB12797) | bioreactor metagenome | biome: Moose rumen | place: Sweden | collected 2011-10
GCACGAGGAAAAATGTATATTGACTATAGTTCAATTCAACAATGGAGGTCATCATGGCACTAGCAATCGCATCGGTACCGATACTGACCGGCGAAGCGTCGGACAGGTTTGACCTCATGATGGAAGAAAGCGAAAAGCGTCGCGGTTCCATCGATTTCTCCAAGCAAATTGAACAGGCCAGAGACATCCTCTCCAAGGCCGACTTTAGAGAATTTAAGTAATGAATTTTCTCCAACAGAATTGCCGCTTTGGGTTCTACACTCAAGGCAAGGCCGCCCTATGCAAATCATTCAAGTGCGGGGACAACGACTTGGAATTAGCCAAAATTTCCAAAGCAAGCATTTGGGAAGCGACGTCCTGAGTTTTATAAAGGCTTGGTTCGTTGACCCGCTTAACAAGACCGGTTGCCGTTTTTTGCTGGTAGATTCCTACAACAAGGAACGAAACCTCAAATTCTATCAGAACAATGAGTTCAAATTCTTGTTCAGCACTGAAGAACAAGAACGCGAATTCCGGGGACTCGGTCCTGACAGGCCCTTGAACAGCCGTCTGATGTATTTCGACTTGATTGAATTAAAAAAGAAACAGACAGGCAAAGCAGAATAAACATTCGCGTTAGGGAAAGCCTAGTGTGCTAGCCCCCCCCCCTACTCCGAGTCCTTGATGCAACGGACCGTGCTTACATTGTAGGCATCGCTTTTGTACGAAACTAGTGAGTGACGCTTCTCCAACAAACTAAATACATATGGTCTTGTTTCCGAATCATGCCAATGCGACCAGAAAAGCGCTTCGCCACCTTTAAAATCACTACAATTACTACAACTATACACGATTGTACTAAAGCCATCGTTTTCCAATTTACCAAGAGAGTCAAGTCGTCCCTTACCCATAGGCATTGCCCCAAATCCATAAGCATCAACAGCATCTTCGGGCGACTCTCTCCACGAGATATTACTTCTTGAGTATATTTTTAGGGCTTGTCCCGAAGCATATTTTTTTCCAACATAATGAATATAATTAATAAGTTCATTAATCTCGGTTGTATCTGGCAAATGCCATCCAACAGGACAAATTCCCTGCACACGTTCTTCAGCAAGGCATGGAGCATTCATTCCACATCCAGAAGGCTTTCCACTTGCAATTCCCGAAGAGTCCATTACTGCAGACCACGAATAGTATCTTCCAAAAGTACATCCTACTTGATACGCCAAGCACCAACTATTGACAATTGAATCACCACTGTTTTCGTCTCGGTAATTACTATTGTAATTCAAATTTTCGGCCATCCAAATTTGTTTACCAATGGCGACTGTCTTATATTTTTTCCCGTCACGTTCATCGACAAGTTCACCGTATTCGCAATTATCTACACCATTTTCATTGCACGCAGGTACAGGATCCTTGGAATATGGAATTGCCTTTAAATCTTTAACACAGCGAATAACCATCGAGAGATAGTGTTCATCATCATCTAATTCAACAGACTCTCTATCAGAATGAAACTCCATGAAATAACGTTGAGAGGTAAATTCGCCATCATACGCCCCAATTTGGGCCCAGACATATTTTCCACCACCATGGTCAGGTCGTCCTGAAGGTAGTACAGAAAATCCGTATGTATCAAGTCCATTAGGATCCACATTTCCATCTACTTTTTCCCATCCCGTTTTGGCTTTCAAATGCTTTCCGGCAACATCAGCACCTCCGACAAACTCAATCAATGTCTTAAATTCGTCACTATGCGGAACATGCCACCCTTCAGGACAAATACCTCTCATGTGGTGTTTAAACCTTTCATTTGATGATTTTCTAATTCCAGCATAAAAGGACGCCGAACCATACAGGCCCATTGTATCAACCGAAACACTCCAAGGATAATGATAACCAATCGTGTCGCATCTCGCCCCCATCCTACAAAAATCCCGCTTATTTCCTTTCTCATCTTTCAAATCAGGGTCAAAAGCCAGGTTTTGAGCCATCCAGGTTTGCGTCCCAATCTGAACGGTCTTATAAATCTTGCCGTCACGTTCGTCAACGAGTTCCCCATATTCAATATCAGGATTCAATAGTCCCCAAGTCGGTTCCGTGGCACCAAAACTTAACGGCACATAAAGAGACATACTGCTCGATGTACCGTCCTTATCAGAATTCTTGGAGTCGCTGGAGCCGTCGGACTTCTTGCTACTCGACGACTTTGTAGATGTTGAACTCGGCTTTGTCTGGTCGTAGGACTTGAACCACTTTTCGCCGTCGCATTCGTAGTTCTCTTCGAGTTCGGTCACATAGACCTTCTCGCCGATGACATCTATGCTGCACTCGTATGTTTCGAGTTCCGCCTTGTCAGCCACTTCGGCGGGGAGCCCCGTCCCCTTCGGCGAAGACGACCCGTCGTCACCGCAGGCGGTCAGGGCAAATATTGCCGCCAACAAGAAGATGGTTAGAGATTGCTTCCCCTGAAACAAGTTCAGGGTCGCAATGACACGCTGGAAAGACTTTCTCATAAAAACATCCCCGTCTACAGTCTACCTGTTCAAATATAGCAATGGAAATGGCATTTACCCCCCCCATTTGTAAATTTTAAGAAACAAGAATGCCCTCCGGCAAAAAGCCCATTCTAAACGAAAAAAAAGTGTAAAATTGTCATAAATTTTTGACTTTTCCACACTTTTTAGTTATATTATAGCGTATGAAGCGCAAAATTGAAGAAAAACTGCTCCAATGGGCCGACAACCCTAAAAGGATGCCCCTCCTACTGCAAGGAGCCCGCCAGGTAGGCAAGTCCTTCCTTCTGGAATGGCTGGGGACCACCCGTTTTGAAAACATGGTTCACGTGAACCTGGAAACACAGGTTTCCATTGCAGAAATGTTCAATGGCGACATTACCCCGCAAAAAGTCGTCCACGCGCTCGAAACCGTTTTCCAGACCCCGATCAAGCCCCACAAGACACTCATCATCCTTGACGAAATCCAATGTTCCGAAAGGGCGCTGATGTCGCTCAAAATGTTCTGCGAAGACGCTCCAGAATACGCCGTTGCGGCGGCAGGAAGCCTGCTCGGAGTAGCCATCAACCGCGAAAAATTCTCCTTCCCCGTCGGCAAGGTCCATGAACTGACGCTTTTCCCGCTAGACTTCGAGGAATTTCTCTGGGCATGCGGCGATGAAACGCTCGCCAAGACAATCCGGGAGCACTGCACAACTTTCATTCCGCTAGAAGACCCCATCCACAACAAGGCCATTGAACGATACAAGCAGTATCTGATTCTAGGCGGAATGCCCGCCGTTGTGCAGAACTTCATCGACACGGGGAGCATCGTTCTCCCGACCGAAATCCAGAACCGCATTCTGAACGAATACTCCGCCGACATGGCGAAATACGCCTCGCCAGCCCAGGCCGTAAAAATTCGCGGGTGCTACAATTCAATTCCCGTGCAGCTTGCCAAAGAAAACCGAAAGTTCCAATACAAGCTGGTCCAGCGCGGCGGAACGGCGACCATCTTCGGAGAATCCCTGGATTGGCTTACGTTCGCAGGGCTTATCGTCAAATGCGAACTCATCGACAACGGATTCATGCCGCTGGCCGCCTATGTGAATATGTCCGACTTCAAAATCTACATGGGAGACGTCGGGCTGCTCACCCTTAAATCCGGGATGGCATCGCAAGTCATACTGTCCGAAAACGAACCCGACAACGGATTCATGGGCGGGCTAACCGAGAACTATGTAGCGCAGGCCCTTGCAACAAACGGGCACAGGCTTTTCTACTGGAAGAACAAGAACACAGCCGAGGTCGACTTCGTCTTGCAAATTCAGGACAAGATAATTCCCGTCGAGGTCAAGAAGGGACGCCACACAAAATCAACCAGCCTCACAATGTTTCGCAAGCAATTCAACTGTGAAAACGCCATCCGAATTTCCAAGAAGAATTTCGGAAACACCGACGGAATACTCTCTATTCCCTGCTATGCGGTATTCTGCATTTGAGTTGGCAAAAAAGGCTCGGACTACAGAAACGCCCTCAAAGAAATCTCGCAGGAAGTCTCCCTTGCCCGTTCCCGGGAACGAAATCCTGAAAATCTAATACAAGAAGCCGAAAAGCCAGAGCGGGATTTTGTTGCCCAGGGCGTACTCGATATCGTCCGAAGCGATAAACGCGTTCGTGACTCCGGCAATCTGTTTCCCGTCCTTGCTTTGCCCGCCTACCTCGACAGTCCATTTGCGATCGATGCAAAAGTCTCCCCGTTTGGCGTATTCCAGCGTATGCTGGTACGAGAGCTGGTTGGCAAAGAATGTCTCGCGTTCCGTCCCGACTTCGACTTGCATAAGCGACAGCGCATGCAGCAGGTTGCAGTTTTCCATGTAAATCTTGTCGGGCTTCTGCATCCGCTTGATGTTCTGTGTATCGCTATACAGCAGGTTAATCAACTTCGCCCTGCCGAGGTGAGAAAGGTAATTCACGATGGTGTTGCGGTTCAGTTCCGCCGTCTGCGCCATCTTGCTGATGTCGACGACAAATGGGGCTCCGGAACTCACGACCGCAAGCAGGCTGCGGAGTTTCCGCACGTTTGCGATATCGACGCCACTCAGTTGCGGCAACTCGATTTCCAGAATCAGGTTCACCACTTTTTGAACCTGCGTCAGGTAGTCGATGTTCTTTTCCAGAAAAAAGGGGTAGTAGCCTTCTTTTAGGTAAGGCTTGAAGTACTTGAGCGGCTTGCAAGCGCTGACAACCGCTGTGGATGCGTCTAGCGGATGTTGCAGGATGTCTTCTAGTGGGATAGCCGGCAGCGAGATACCCTCCTTGAAAAGCAGGTATTCGCGGAAGGACAGTCCCTGCATGTCGTAACTCACGCAGCGGCGCGAAAGGTCCGCCTCGGCGTTCAGGATGTTCAGGAGAGAAGAACCCGTGAACACGACTTTCAGGTCGGGAAACCCGTCGTAGATGTTCTTGATTTCACGGCTCCAGCCATCGTACTTGTGGACCTCGTCCAGGCACAGGCATTTCCCGCCCCGCTTGTAGAATTCATCCGCCAAATCGAGAAGCGTGTGACGGGCAAAGTAGATGTGGTCCAGGCTTGCGTAAAGGCAGGCTTCGGGCGCAATTCCGTATTCGCTCTTGATATGCTGCAGGAGCAGGGTGGTCTTGCCGACACCGCGTGCCCCGCGTATGGCAATCAGACGCGAATCCCAGTTGATTTTCGACATCAGGCTTCGCTGGTTGGGCGTGTTGAGCCGGGAAAGCATGCGTAAATGTTGGGCTTGCAACTGTTCCATAAGCCGGACCTCCGATTGTGGGCCTTGCCAAAATATACAACATTGTGCTTAATTCAACAAGCATTTTTGTTTAAATTTTGCTCAATAGATTAAGCAAACGAAAGAGTGTCTAAAGCTTTTTCCGACGAAAAAGTGATGATTATAGTCGTTTTTTCATCATTCAGCGCTAAAAATCGCAAAAAATCGTTTACAAAAGCCCGTTTTTGAAGAAAACACTTGACAATGTTTTTTTTTGTTTACATTTAGATCGGGTAATCAAAAAGAAGAGATCTGGCATGGGAGAAACGAGCAACAAAGCCAAAGGTGATGCATTTGAAATGCTTACAAATAAGGTGCTGGAAAAGCATTTCAAGATAAAATTTAATCGCCATACCGCTATAAGAAACATAAAACACGAGTATGATCTAGTTTCTACAGACGGTTCAATTATTGTCGAGTGTAAAAATTACACATGGACGGCTTCGGGAGCAACGCCCTTGGCCAAAATATCCACCTTGCATGAAACATTGTTTTGGCTACATGTGGCCCCAAAAAAATCAAGGAGGATTGCCAATGAAAAGAAATAAAAAAATCTCACTTGCATTGCTCTGTGCTGTACTGGCTGCTTGCGGTAATGAGTCGACGCCCCAAGCAACGGAACCTGCAATCTCTGGGGATCCATACACACAAACGGTAGAATCTTCTTCTGGCGCTAACCACTATCAAGGATCAGTCGATGGGCCAAGTGAAAACGACAGCCACATATTTTCTGTAACATTCAATGCCAATGCAAACGATGCTACAGGAATTATGCCAAACGAGACATACTATTACGGGAAGATGGCTCCACTTAACAAAAACATGTATGAAAGACCAACATGTTCTTTTGATTCCTGGAACCTTGCTCCAGATGGATCATCCGTCCGTTACGAGAATGAAGAACCCATCTACGCAATGGAAAATATTACATTGTATGCACAGTGGGATTGCTCGTATAAAATCGTAGAATGCGAATCCGATGACGTAAGCACAGGAGAAAACGTCACAGATATCAGAACCGGCGTAACATACAGCACTTTATCTTATTGCGGAGGGAAGAGAATTTTTAGCAAACCCTTGCAACTTGAAAGCTTAGGATATACATCGTTGATGAATCGCTACTACTGGTCTGCAGCCATGGATTCCTTAAATACAGGATGTGGACTAGGAAACACGTGTGCCCATTCAAATCTGCAAGCACAGGGAGCCTGCCCTACAGGATGGCATGTGCCCAATAAAGCCGAATTAATTGCCCTGACAAAAAATTCCCAATCACTTTTAAGAAAAATTGGTACTTTGTGGTTCTGGCTTTCTACAGAAAATGGGTTAGACTCCACTTACATCGCATATAATCCAGGATCCTGGACCTGCGAGTTTCTCAAGGAGGACTTAAAGAGAGCTTTGGCAGCAAATCAAAGTAGGTGCTCTAATGGATCACCAATCTCCAGCTGTCAAATAAACGTTGACGCTTGCGAAAATGGGAGAATTGAGGACTACAACGGAATATATATTGAATCAACAGCGAAAGAAACAAGAGCCAGTATTTACTGCTTCGAAAACTAAGAGATCCGCGCCTAATTCTGGCTTAACCTAGTACACAACTTCAGCAACACAATTCAACCAGCCTACTTCACCCACTTGTCGACTTCTTTCTGGGCCTTGTCAAAACGCTAGTTTTTTCCAAGGGATGACGTTTGCTTCTGTCAGCGACATTTCCTTTGCCCCCGCATAAAGAACGGCCTTTTGCTCGTGGGGATATCCAGAAATTTTTCCCCAGAAATTCAGGTTGTCGAGGAACTCCCAGTTGAATGTTTCCGCCGACTTGATTTCGTAAGCGTAGGGTTTCCCATCCCGGTCCTGAATCAAGTCCACCTCATGGCCGACGTTATCTCTCCAAAAAGAAAGCCTTGGTTCTTTACCCTGATTTAATGAACTTTTCATAAATTCGTTGATGACCAGATTCTCGAAAAGACTCCCCCGGGCAAAGTGCGATTTTAGTTGGCTCGCACTATCAATTTCAAGCAGCGAACACGCAAGACCGGTGTCGTAGAAATAAAGCTTGGGCGTCTTTACAACCCGCTTGTTGAAGTTACGGAAATCAGGTCTTAGGCGATAAAGTATGAAACTGGCCTCTAGCACCGAAAGCCATGAATTTATCGTTGGTGTAGAAACGCCGCACTCGTTTGCAAGCGAAGACTCGTTTAACAGTTGCCCAATTCTTCCGGCACACAACTTCAAGAATTTTACGAATAAATTCAAGTTTCCCACATTCTTGAGTGTACGCAAATCGCGTTCCACATAAGTGCGCAGGTAACTCGGGTAAAAATCTATAGGTGGAATTTCCTTATCAAAAATACGGGGGTAACCGCCGGTAAAAATTTCCTCGTCCAGTGAAGGCGGGAGCATGCCGGCCGCCTTTAGTTCCGAATGTGAAAAGGGCAGTAAATCGAGCAGGGCAACGCGACCGGCAAGGCTTTGTCCCAATTTTTCCATCAGCAAAAAATTTTGCGAACCGCTCAAGATATACATTCCAGTCCGTCCGACTTCGTCGGTGTGGGTCTGCAAGTACGAAAACAGTCCCGGAACGCGTTGAGCCTCGTCCAGGATAACCTTGTCCGGATGCATCCGGATGAACGCCCGCGGATCCCGTTCCGCAAGGTCCCGTTCGTCAAGATCTTCCAAAGACACGTAATCGTAATCTTTGAATATGTTTCGCAAAAGGGTCGATTTACCCGATTGCCTCGGCCCCGTCACCGCGACAAAAGGAAATTGGCTTGCCCTCTTTTTAATAATCTCTTGTAACTCGCGTGGAATCATACGCACACCACCCTCAATTCACCACTTTTTCTTACAAATATAAAATACAATTTTAAAATTGTAAAGCCCCCCCCCCCACACACACTTTTTTTTGGGGGAATGCATAAAACTCCCGAATTCACTCGGATCCGGGAGTTTTCTTTTACAGAATTCAGTGCAATCAGCCTACTTCACCCACTTGTCGACTTCTTTCTGGGCCTTGTCGCGTTCGTTCTGGGCCACGTGTCCGTAGATGGCGAGGCCGGGGGTCACGTTCGCGCCGGTCACCTTCTTGAGGCGCTGCACGCCCGAAAGGCCGCTGCCTTCGTGGGTCACGAACGGGTGAATCGTCTTGCCTTTCAGGTTATACTTCTCGAAGAAGGTGAACATGGGCATGGGCATTTCACCCCACCACACCGGGTAGCCGACGTAAATTTCGTCGAATTCTTCGGGGTTCACGTTCACCGGCTTGATGGCCGGGCGTGCGTCCTGCGCAAGTTCCTTCTTGGCCACGTTGATGCAGTCGTCGTAGCCCTTGGGGTATTCCTTCGCGGGTTCCACATGCAAAAGCGTGCCGCCCGTCTTTTTCGCAATCATCTCGGCAATGATTTCGGTATTGCCCTTGGAAATGTTCCCGACGGAATAGTTTTCGTCGGCACGGGAATAGTAAACGACGAGGATTTTCTTTTCTGCTGCCATAGAGACTCCTAGAAGAAGTGATAAAAGAATCAAGGTGATTTTTTTCATGGGATCCGCCTTTTCTGTAAAAATTCCTTTGAACCGGTTGCCTTTAATATAAATAATTTCAGGACGGTCGCGTAATGCGTAATTTTTATGCCCAGTATGCGTGAAACGCATAGTGGGAGCAACCATCTGCTCTTGAAAAACACAAATAATCCATTTTCGGGCTAAAATTCCATTTGAACTGGCGCAAAATTTGCGACCGTTGGAAAACCCTTAAATTCTTCATTTAGGGAGTTGTTGATATGCTTGAAATTGCGGGTCTTTATGTCACTTTCCCGAAAGCAGTTTTTCTAGTTCGCCTTGCAATTCCTCGCGCTTGGGGAGATAAAGTTGGTACTTGCTTGCTTATTTCCAGCACGCTCTTCTTGTCCTTGCTCAAGGCAATCCTATGGAACAGCAGACTTTTCATCTGACGCTTGAGTTCCCTGACACTCCAGTTCTCGTTTTCGCATTGCTTTGTGTAAAAACCAATTTCCAAGTCAGAGTTTGCCTTGATGATTTCTGTATAATGACTCCAGCTCAATTTTCCAGACAGTGTCTGGATTTTTGGGAACTTCAGATAAAAAAGCCTCACTTGGAACAGGTTTGAACGGCTGAACCCTTTCCCAAATTGCGCAGTCAAGTCCTTAGCGAGGTTATCCAACAGTTCTGCCCCATATTGGGCTTTCGCATTGCCATCTTGTTCATATTTTTTTCTCATTTTCGCTCCTGCCCGCAAACAAGCTTGAAATTGCGGGTCTTTTTTGCTCATTGCAAATATACATTCTCGCAATGTCATATTATGACAATTTGTAAAAAAGTGAAATTTTGGGCGTTCCCCGGCCTAGGGCCGGGTCGGGTGCTGCTCGCCTCTCGTCACCCCGGACCTGATCCGGGGTCGGCTCATCGAGCCTTGCGATGTGTCATCCTGAGCGAAGCCCGTCAGGGCGAAGTCGAAGGATCTATCGCAAGTCTCGCCACCGCGTGGCGGTGCGACGCCCCCTAACGCAAAAGCAGATGTGTAATGTGTAGTGTGAAGTGTGGGATGATTATTTGACGGCAGCCATAAGCAGGCGAGGTTCAAGGGGTTCAATATTGAAATTTCTCTGCGAGTTTTTTTTGGAAGTTTTCTTGGACATGTTGATTATCTTGGATATTTTTGTCATTGATGTAAAATTTATTTCAACTTAACGCAACGAACAGAAAGAGCATTAAGCTTAGAATCGCCTGAAATTCCTGCCCCATCTGTATAGCGCCCAATATTTTGACTACAACCCACAGTTTCGCCATATATTTCTCTTGGATAGAACATAAAGAAGGCTTCGTCTATATATTCATATCCTTCTTGGTAGAAATACCTGCCAGACCCGGTAAGTGAAAGTCCGCTCTTATTGCTGCCTGTAAAAATATAACCGGAACGAAGGCCGTTCGCGTGATCATCGGTACTTGTCAGAGCTATTTGAAAATCATTAACATTCATTATTCGCCAGCCTTTTGGGCAAATTCCCTGGTGGTTTGGCTGTATAAGGTCGGCGCAACTCTTAGTATTACAACTGTCATTGAAACCCATCATCTCCGCCCACTGGTAAAGGCCGCCGTAACGGTCGCACTTGGTGGTGTCATCATTATAGCAATAGCGCTCAATTTTCGTGTCGTCGGTCATGTTTTTACCGCCCTTCAAGGTGACATCGGCAATATTCAAATTCTGCGCCATAACTTGTATGGAATCCTTGACATAGTTCGTATCACGGCCGACAATCGTCAAGTAATAATAAACACGGCCATTGCGCGAGTCAGTAAATGTCTTGTAGCGCTCTTCCTCAAACTTTTTCAAAGGCAGGGTTTGATCGAACGGTTCATAGGGCCCAGAACTGGAACTTTCCGTAGGCACGTAGAGCACATATCGTCCATCTACGCACAAATATATTTTTCCCGTATTTCCATCTGAAAGTATGCCTTCACAGGGCAACCCAACATAGTCGGTTATTTCACTCGAAGACGAACTAACCGACGAACTAGATTTGTCCTTATTACTGCTGGAAGAACCACCAGTCTTCACAGAACTTGAACTCCTGGAGTCGGAGGAGTTCTTCGTTTCTTTCGCGGAACTGCTAGACTTATTCTCACTACTCGAAGACTTGTCTTTTTCCGTAGATTCATTGCCAGACGACTTCTTGTCAACAGAAGATGACGACTCATCCAAATCAGAAGTTTCTACCGATGAACTGGAAGTACCGGTTTCGTCGGAACTAGCCGACGAAGAATCGTCACAGGCGGAAAGGGCGAAGAATGCCGCGAGCACCGCCACCCACAAGAAACCAAGACCCTTGACACACTTCATACCATTATCTCCTGTAAAAATTTTCACCACCCACAAACCAAGCAATGTGAAATATGGAATGTGGAATTTATACCGCAAAATCCATCATCAGACGGGGTTCAAGTTGTTCAAGTTTGTATTGATCAATACGTTTGTTCATATTTTCTCTCTGCTTGCGGTTATTATTCTTGGACATGCTTTACCCTTCTAAAACAATTATTCCTGATTTACCATCACACAGCGGACAGAGTAGCCATCCAATTTTGTATCATTGGCAGCCGCATCCTCTGTTTGCCAACCATCCTTTGTTGTAGAAAGCGAACCCTTACGGGGATAAATCACCCCATCTTCCTCCATCTCACCTGGATAATACCAGCCCATAACCCTAAGTCGAGCAGCAAATTGTTTTTTGCTACTTTGACGATATCCAGCCCCCGTCCCACTAAATCCCGAATTATTCATTCCTTGAAAAGTATATTGCGACCGCATGCCCACCGACAGGTATTCTGTGCTATGCACAATAATGTAATAATCGTTATAAGTCATTAATCGCCAACCATCCGGACAAATTCCCTGATGGTTACTCGGATTACTTATTAAATGTGCACAACTTTTTGTATTGCATTCGCTAGACAACCCCATCGCTTCAGCCCATTGGTATAGCCCCCCATACATTTCGCAACATAAAGAATCATTGTCATAACAATATTTTTCAATATTCTTGTCATCTATCTGGTCATGGTCTCCAGAAACAGTATTGCCTTATCTAAGATTTTCAGCAAACACTGTGACAGAATCAGGGTAACCATTCTGTTTTTTCCCTTTTATTTTTATATAATAGTAGTCCTGCCCATCTCGTTTATCCACATATTTTTTATACGCTCCCGCCTTATAAAGCTCTGATTTAAATGGAGCTTCTCTATAGAAAACGGGGTCATAACAAACGCTTTGTGAACTCTCGACAGAAGTGCTGCTCTTTTTTTCACTCGAAGACGAATTTTCAGACGAACTGGAGTTGTCCTTGTTGCTGCTGGAAGAATCGTCCGACTTTACGGAACTTGAACTCTTGGAGTCGGACGAGTTCTTTGTTTCTTTTATTGAACTGCTAGACTTATTCTCACTACTCGATGACTTGTCTTTGGTTTCGTTACTAGACCCATTCGACTCCGCTGACGCTCCGCTCAGGGTGACACTCGAATCAGGCGACTCTACAGACGAACTGGAAGTACCGGTTTCGTCGGAACTAGCCGACGAAGAGTCATCGCAAGCCGAGAACGCAAGCATCGCAACCGCGACAGCGCCCACCAAGCCGAGATTCTTAAACATTTTCATTACCCATTCTCCTGTCGTTCAAGCCGTTGTCCTTCAGGCAAAGCATGTCGGCGGCAATCATATCGATGTCCCGCTTGAACTCGGCAAAGGTCAATCCGCATTTCCACTTGATACTCTCAAACGCAGCCTGCGTTATTCCCTGCATGACCTGGGAAACATCTAATGGTTCCACCGGTCAGATACAAAGGTGTGCCGCAGTTTTTCACAATATTCAGAACCCCATCTTGGAGCCTGTACAGGTTCTCCTCGTAGAATTCCGAAAGCGAAATCGTATTTTTGTCTGAAGTCGCCATTGCGAAGCCCCCTTCGGACCTTTTCCGTATAAAGTTTTGCACAGTTTTCCGCCCCGCCCCACAGCACTACAAGGTTGTGCCACGGCACCCGCTCCAGCGAACGCAGGAACAGGGCTTCACGGGAGATGCCCCCAACCGAAGACACCGTCCCGTCCACCAGGGGAAGGAGCGTCTCGGCACTCACGCTTGAATCCCAGCAAAGGGGTTCAAGGATGCTGATTTTCGACAAAGGCTGCGCCATACCGTCAATATATAAATTTTTTTACCCAGAATCAACAGGCAGAAGCAATGTGAAATGTGAAGTGTGGGGTGTGAGATGATTATTCGAAGGGGATTTAGTCAGGGTGTATTACGCAACGGACAGAAGACCCTTGACACACTTCATACCATTATCTCCTGTAAAAATTTTCACCACCCACAAACCAAGCAATGTGAAATATGGAATGTGGAATTTATACCGCAAAATCCATCATCATGCGAGGCTCAAGTGCCTCTATTTTGTAATTGTTTAGGTTCTTGTCGTTCGGATTTTTCTTAGCCATGTGTCTGCTCCGTTGTTTTTTTATTTTACTTTACCAAAGTATTACCGTCATCCAGCACACATCGAATACTCGTATAAGCAATCTTATCCATTCCTGAGGTAGAAAAAGAGGAAATTCCGTCAACCAATCCAAAAACAGCAATGTTTCCTTTATAATCGTATTTTTCATTTTCCTGCGGCATCCAAAAATCCGCTAACTCAGCGGCATAGCCCTCGTCTCCATTTGGCAATACTGACAAACCGCGAGAATTTTGCACTTCACTTACATGTTCATAATTCCATACAGCTTTAGACAAGACACTCCATACGGCAGAATAGCCATTACTTGTTGCCATATGCTTCCACTCAGTTTGCGTCATCACATGCCAACCCGTCGGGCATACCCCCTGAACTTTTTTGCTAAGGTCAATGTTACACTTGGGGTTTTCCGCAACACCCACGCTGTCACACACCTTGGGGAGTCCCATCGCTTCGCTCCAAGTATAAAGCGCTCCAAAGTAGTTGTCACAATACCAGGGGTCGTCCTTGTAGCAGCGTTTCTCGACCTTGCTGTCGTCAAACACCGTCGTGGTGCTGTCAATTGTTATCTCCGCATAATTTAAGTTCTGGGCCATTACGGTGAAACTGTCGTTCGAGACGGCAGACCTGTATTTAACAGTCTTATATATTTTGTCATCACGTTGATCTGTATAAGTTCCAAAAGTGGCAAGTGTTCCAAACACACTGTCCATATTCGGATAAACCTTGGGCTGTTCTATTACAATCTTAACTATTGAATCCGTTCGCCACATATCATTTTCGCAATGTTTGTAAAGAGTGCGCGTCTCTTCATACAAGGTATCAAACATCCCTTCTTGACATCTGCGGTAAGTCTGGGAACTACTGCTACCCGACTTACCACTTGATGAAGAATTCTTCGAATCCGTCGATAAAGCAGAAGAACTAGAAGTCGTTTTCTTACTACTTGACGACTTATCTTTTTCTATATCTTCATTTCCCGACGACTTCTTGTCAACAGAAGATGACGACTCATCCAAATCAGAAGTTTCTACCGACGAACTGGAAGTACCGGTTTCGTCGGAACTAGCCGACGAAGAGTCATCGCAAGCGGAAAGGGCGAAGAATGCCGCCAACAAGAAGATGGTTATGAGCCGGCCCTTCGGCAAGCTCAGGGACCTTGGAGCAATGAAATTTTTCATAAGAACATCCCCGTCTATAGTTTATCTTATTAAATATAGGTAATGCCCCTGCCAAAGTCCATACCCCCCCCATTGTAAAATTTAGGAAACAAGACAAAAGTCCAGAATAACGCAGAAAAACAACTTTTTTCAAGGTTTTCCGTCATTATGGTAGATTTGGCGAATTATACAAGACATCCAAAGTGATTGATTTCGGAATCTGCCTGGCGCAGGAATTGGGTTTTAGACCGAGCGATGTCACGAAGGTAAGCATCGGTGACCTTCATTTCACAGATGTTGATGACGTTGTCGATGCGGTCGATCAAAAGGTCGAATTGTGCGCCGTCTTTCCCCGTATATATCCAGCTACATGGGGCACTTTCTATTCCAGAGATTCCGAGTGCGTTCGGGATTTGCGGATAATGCTGAACATATCGATTTTCGACTTCGAGTTGACAGACGAAGAAATGAAGCAAATCGCCGTCCTCGATACGGGACACCGCTACGAGAACTGGTGAAAATCGTCAAAATTTTAGTCAAACTGGATAAAAAAGTATGTTTTTTATCCAATACAGTGCATTTATTGAATAAAAAAACGTTTTGGGGCTAATTTTTGTATATTATCCCCTAAAAGGCACTGGCAGCGGATTTCCGCCTGCAAGCCACGTTCGACTAGAAAAGTCGGCTATTTGGTATATCCCCAATGGAAATTGGGCTTTTAATCCATCAACTAGTTCCATTTTGGAACTAGTTCAAAAAGAAGGTCGTCGGGTGGTAAAGCGTCCCGTAACGCTTTACAATCTCGATATGATTATTTCTGTGGGCTTTCGAGTCAATACGCAACGCGGCATCAAGTTTCGCCGCTGGGCAAACCAGGTTCTCAAGGAATACATGCTCAAGGGTTACGCCATAAACCAGCGAAAAATATCGACCGATTTGCAGATTGTGGACCGTCTGCACGAACAGCGGCAACTCATCGAAGGCCAGGGCGCAGAAATTGCGGAATTAAGGAACACCACAGAAAAACGTCTCGGCGAACAGGACTCCCGGCTTTCTGCGGTCGAACAACGCATAGACTTTTTCGTGAAAAGTCCGTGGTATTTATTGATCCATATGCCACCATCGAGGTGCTGAAATTTGCTGCCATGCGAGCGAAGGGGGTCCCGGCGACAATCTACTCCCCGAGAATTACACCCGAATTCAAGGCTGCGGCAGACTTGCACAAGAAGCAATATCCTGAACTAGAATTGAAGACCATGCGCACGATTCACGACCGTTTTCTTCTGGTCGACGACACTGTATATCACTTTGGAGCTTCGTTTATAAAATACGAAGGCCGAGAGCAGCGGCAATGCTTGCATTGACATTGCCGAGGCCAAGTATTTTGGCTCGAAGAGCAACGATATGGGTAACGAAATGACTGCTTTCAGCGTGCTAGATTTCGTGACACCCGCCGAAGTCATTGCGAAAGTGGAGCAAAATACAAAAGGAAAATAGTGCATTTTAATTCAAAATAGCCCCACTATTCACTTGA
>FLNZ01000080.1_pt1 | contig 15906 bp, 16 predicted proteins | sample 1140391 | NCBI WGS metagenome assembly FLNZ01 (sample SAMEA3878171, study PRJEB12797) | bioreactor metagenome | biome: Moose rumen | place: Sweden | collected 2011-10
CTTGTAGTCCTGCGACTTCTTGACAGTGCGCGAGACGACGCGGCCGGTGTAGTAGATGAGCCTGTCGACGAACAGCTTGTTGAATGTCTGCTGCACCTCGATAAGCACCGGCTCACCGGATTGCGTGGTGCCGTAGATGTCGAAGATGGCGGTCTTGTCATGGTGCGCTTCGGCAAGCTCAGCGACCTTATGACGGGCGAGGATGACAATGGAAAGGCGGGTATGACCCCGGAATAAATTCAGGGCAGGATCGGTGGCTGAGCTACGCCAGCCTACACCTTAAAGCCCGCATCCACCATGCATTTTTGCGCGAAGGCGTTCGCCTCGTCCTCTTTTTCGGGATAGTTGTGCGTGATTTCAATGTTCTGCAGACAAATTCCCTTCTTGCCGTGGTAAAGCACGTGCGCCAGCTCATGGAAGAAAGTGAACCACATCGTCGCGCGCTTCTCGAAGCGGTCGTGCAGCTGGATTAGGGGAACGTCCTTGTACCAGCGGTACATCCCGTGAACCGGCGAACTCTTGAAGTTCTGTACGAACAGTACGCGGATTCCGATTTTGCGACAGATTTCCTGTAAGCCCGTCATGCAGTCATCCACCACTTCGGCTTCCGGCGTCCAGTAGGTAATGCGCTTCTTGCTCTTCGGGCGAACCTTGTTGGCCGCCGCAAATGCGATGATTTCGGGGAGCGCCGCCTTCAGGTTCTTGCGGACCGCGGGCTGCCCCAGCTTTTCCATCGGGTCCTGGTCCGAAAGGATTTCGCCCCGACGAATCCATGCCGACATGGCATACGGGTCCTTGACATCGGCGAGCGAAATGCGGAAGGCGACCTTCAGGCGGGCATCCTTGTAGTAACTGTCCCACGCCTGCGGAGACGCCACCGCGAAGAACTTGAGGAGCGAAAGGCCCGATTTGTCGTCAGCCTCGTTTTTACCACGCCGCACCCAGTCGCGCACGCCAAGTTCTTCGGGAAAAGACTTTCTCCAGAGAGGCTGGTCCGAAAGCGAAGCCTTCACTCGTTCGCGAGAGAGAAATTCGTCGTGCGACATCTGACGGCGCAACCAATAATCTGCCGGAATTTCCGTAATCACTTCCAGCATTATCGCCACATCCGGCGTTATGCGACTATTGCCCTGCAAAATATCGTTCACCGCCTTGGGCGTGTAGCCCATGCGTGCAGCCAAATCGTTGGCGTCAAGGCCCATTTCTTCGAGTTTTTCCGCCAATTCGCTTCCCGGCGAAGGCACATGCCACAATTCAATCTTATTTCCGTTCATACTGCTACCTATCCGTGCTCTTGAAAATCAACCGGTACGGCTGATCCAAGTCGCAAGCCCATTGGCCAGCACGATTGCCAACCTCATTATTTTAATACACCTACAATATATATTAAAATTTTAATAAATGCAATAGGTACATTATTTTTTCAAAAAAAACACAGGAAAGTCCGAGCCCTTGACAGCAGGATTACGCCGAGTATAGATTTATTCTTGCTAGTGCAAAAAAAAGCAAAGGAGCAAATTATGGGAAGGAAGCCGCGTATCAATTCATTCATCTACACATATGGCAAATTCGGGAAAGGATTTCGGGAAATCCTGGACACCGAGAATAAATTCCTGTACTCACACGGACGCTATCCGACAAAAATCGTAGCAGAGGACCTGCCCGAAGACTACATAAAAATTCACAGTCGCACGCTTTGTCGATATCCAATACAAAATGGCGAAGCTAAACCATCTGTTCAAGGACGATTACGTCTTTATTTCTTACAAAGAAAAACTGAAGGTTGAAGAAGACCGATTTGGTTTCATAGACTATGTCAATTACGACGCATGTTTTTGCGGGCCCGACATCCTAGATATCGCCCACACCATTGAGAAATATTCACATCTTGACATTTCGCACATTCGAAAGGGAATGAAGGAAAAAGTACGCTGGCTAAAGAAAAACGAGCCCGATTTTTACGAAACATGCTTTCACGGAAACGACAAAGATTTTTTAAAAAAGATTGACAGTAAGCGGTGATTAGCCTACACCGCGACCTTCGCCATTTTCTAACCTTCATTCGCCTTGCACACTTTTCCCGCAAACAGGCTTGAAATTGCGGGTCTTCAATCGGTTCTTGTGAGCAAAACTACTCACTCGTGCACTAATATAAATTTTCAGGGGGGCGCGATGAAGAACTTGTGCAAACGGGGAATTGTGCTGAACTAGGGGAAAACACCTGATTATCTCTGTCGGCATCCCGAAGGGCAGACTATTTGGCGACCAGTCCCCCAAGAATTGTTTAAACAATCCGTTGTTAGACTCAATTTTTCAAAGCCTCTATTTGTGAAATTTTGTCGTTAAAAAAAACAAACCGGTCCGCTTTCTAAAGTAGAGTTAAATCGCTCCAACGGCTTCTTTCAGAATCTCCAAAGCACTTCTGCACACCTCAGAAAAAGTTCTTCCTGCCGCAAAGACATATTCCTGCTGGTATTTTGCCCATCGTTCATTCATTTTTTCATCAGATAGGACAGAATTCAGGATATTTTCAAAGTCATCCAATGATTTCAGATTGTTTCGGCTGGACATGGTGTTACGTATGGCGGCTGCAAGGATATCTTTCTTAATTGTCTTTTTGTACCTATTCCACAACAAATCAATATCATAGAAATCTCTTGAGCGAGTGTTTAAAACGCCTCTAGAAAGTACGGCGTCCAACTTTTCTGCCAGCAAGGTTTCCAAATTATACGACAACAGTTCGTAATCTCCATCATCAAACATTGACCAGAATAATTGAAGGATGGGCTTAGGCGTAATCGCATCACCGACAGTCACATCAACATAAAAGGGGACCGTCATCGGAGAAAACGAAGCCATCATATACGCCCGCAATCCGGGATAGGAATCCGTTTCGCGAATGCTTTCAATTCTATCAAACGAAAATGTAAAACCGTCTTGCAAGTCTTCCGAACAAATAGACAGCAAAGCCTCTTTTAGCGTTGATGGATCGACACTGAATCCAGTAGCAGTCGCATCAATATCCATCGTCGTTCTTTTTGTAACGCCAACAAGCGAGGATGTCAAGAAACCGCCTTTCAGGATGAAGTTTCTGTGATAGTCGGACTTTGCCAGCCGGCACAGGAATCGTTCCAAGACATATTTTTGCAAAACGCCCTGAGCCGTCACCCCAGAATCAGCAGCAATCTTCTTTACAGCGGCCTTCAGCTTGGCCGCATTTGAAAATTTCATAGCAGAATCTCCATGTAATTACGAACGGGTTTCTCTACATGAAGAATCTTGGCATAACTCATTAACAACGAGATATCCTTGTCCTTGCTTTGCACATACTCCTTGAAAGCCTGGTTCGTCGTTTGGATGTCGTTTCCGCCGACAATATCGCACAAAGTCCGTTCAATGTTGTAGCAGCGTACCATATTGCCATAAGGAGAAAGAATGTCTTGTACGCCTAGGTCATAGCGTTCGGCAACAACAATCTTGCATTTTATTCCGTTTTGCTTGGCCGCGCTTACGTTGTAACCTTTGGGAAAAGTCATATAAAGCGAATACGGAATACGGTCCGTTTTTTTCAAAAGATATAGAGCCGTATTTCCGGAAAAGACGCCCTGCGGGTAAGTGTGCTGCCAAATCGCAAACTCATCTTCGAGCTGGTCAGGCAGAAAATAGACCCCCCGAGCCCCCTTACTCAACATGCCCGCCAGGACACACTCCGTCAAGGCTCGACGCTGAAGCCCAGCCTTTGAAACGTCCGTAGCCGTGACCATTCCGTTAGCTTTTTTGGCCATTTCGATGATTTTTTCGCAATCTTTCATAGCGAGCCGCCCCATCGTTTTTGAACATTTATGTAAATTTTATAATGTGAAATATACATATTTGTTCAAACATTGTCAACACACGCCCCCCCCCTATCGTCATCTTCCACTCCTCCCCGCAAACAGGCTTGAAATTGCGGGTCTTCAATCGGTTTTCGCGAGTAAAACTACTCACTTGTGCACTAAATATAATTTCTCAGGGCATCATTGTCAATAGGTTCGCGACAATTTTTTTGAACAGCCCTCCCTATTGGTGTTGTAATAGTAATTTCACTATTTGCGATTACAACAAACAGAGTCCTATAATTGAACGCCGAAAAATTCGGCAACCTTCTTGCAGACAAATTCAATGTCTTCGGTTTTTAGACCATAGAACATGGGCAAACGCAGCAGGCGATTGCTTTCGCGGGTGGTGAACTTGTCTTCGCCGGCAAAACGGCCGTAGCGCTGGCCCGCAGGTGAACTGTGCAGCGGCACGTAGTGGAACACCGCAAGAATCCCGTTGTACACCAGGTGCTTGAGGAGCGCCGTCCGCGTCTGCAAATCTTCAACCTTCAGGTAGAACATGTGCGCGTTGTGCGTGCAGTGTTCCGGAATGTACGGCAGTTCGAACAAGCCCTTCGCGGCAAACGGCGCAAGCAGTTCGCGGTACATATTCCAGCTCGCCATGCGGTTGTCGTAAATCTCGTTGGCGCATTCCAGTTCCGCATAGAGGTATGCGGCGTTGAGTTCGCTCGGCAAGTAGCTGGAGCCGAGTTCCACCCAGGTATACTTGTCGACCTCGCCCCTGTGGAACTGGCAGCGGTTGGTACCCTTCTCGCGGATAATCTCGGCGCGGTCGCAGAACTTTTTATCGTTTATCAGTAATGCGCCGCCCTCGCCCATGCTGTAGTTCTTGGTTTCGTGGTAGCTGTAGCAGCCAAAATCGCCTAGCGTTCCGAGCGCCTTGCCCTTGTAGGTGGCCATCATGCCCTGCGCGGCATCTTCCACCACGAACAAATTATGGCGTTTCGCAATTTCGTTGATCTTATCCATCTCGCAAGCCACGCCCGCGTAGTGCACCGGCACAATCGCTTTCGTCTTCTCGGTTATCGCTGCCTCGACCAGGTTCTCGTCCAGGTTCATCGTATCGGGGCGAATGTCCACGAACACGCACTTGGCCCCCTGCGACACGAACGCATCGGCCGTACTCACGAACGTGAACGAGGGCATAATCACCTCGTCGCCGGGCCCGATGTCGCAGAGTCTGGCCGACATCTCGAGCGCATGCGTGCAGCTCGTGGTAAGGAGCGCCTTCGCCGTGCCGGTGTGTTTCTCGAGCCACTCGTGGCACAGCAGGTTGTAGGTACCGTCACCGCAAATACGACCGCTCTCGACGGCCTGCTTCACGTAGTCAAGTTCTAGCCCCACGAAGGGTGGCTTGTTGAAGGGGATCTTCATGATGCAGAAAATATATATTTTTCAGGCATAAAAAAGATATATTGTCCATACCATGAGTTTCAAAAAGAAAATGCTGCTCCTCGGGGGCAGCCACGCCGAAATCCCGCTAATCCAGGCCGCGCAGGCGCTGGGCTGGTACGTGATAACCACGGGCAACAACCGCGACGGCCTCGGTCACCCCTACGCCGACAAGACGGTGTTTGCGAATTATAGCGACAAGGACGCCATGTTAGAATTGGCCCGCGCCGAGGGCGTGCAGGCGGTTTGCTCCGGGTGCAACGACTTTGCGCTACTCAGCACCGTGTACGTTTGCGAAAAACTAGAACTCCCCGGCCACGACAGTTACGCAACAAGCATCGAGATTCACCACAAGGACAAGTACCGTGCGCTGGCAACAAGGCTAGGTATTCCGACACCGCGGGCACTTACAGTCGCCGTCGCGAATTCGGAGAACGACGCCGGTCTAAACTGTGCCGACTTCGACGCAGCCATCGCGAACCTCACCTTCCCCATCATCGTCAAGCCGGTCGACCTCACCGGTGGCAAGGGAATCCACCGCGCAGCCAACCCCGAAGAAGCACGTGAAGCGTACAAGGATGCCTGCAGCCGCACGCGACAAGACCACATCGTGGTCGAGGAATTCGTGCAGGGCACAAACCACGGATTTTCCGCCATGCTAGTGAAAGGCAAGGTCGCATTCGCCTTCTCGGACAACGAGCAATACTTTGTCAACAAGTACCTAGTGAGCGGAGCAAACTCGCCGAGCACATCGGGCAGCGAAACTCTCGCGAAACTCCGCGACTACAGCGAACGCATTGCGCGTGAACTCCACTTGGTTGACGGCATTCTGCACATCCAGTACATCGAGAAGCCGGACGGCACGCCCGTCATCATAGAGATATGCAGGCGCCCTCCTGGAGATTTATACATCAAGTTCGTGAAGTACGCGACAAGCATCGACTACCCAAAATTCATCGTGATGGCCGAAACCGGCGAGGACATTTCCGGCATTGCCGACGTGCCTACGCAAGGTTACTGGCTGCGCCACTGCATAATGGCAGGGCCCGACATCGCAAACGGCAGTACTGTCCGCGACGTCACTTTTGCGCCCGAAATCCAAGGCAACATCGTCGAAAAATTCCTGTGGTACAAGCCCGGCGACGTGGTTACAGACAAACTAACATACAAGGCGGGAATAGTTTTCTTCAAATTCGACACCCTCGAAGAAATGGCAAGCAAGACCGCCCGCATGACGGATTTGGCAAAAATCGTACTAGAATAAGCCCTTATTCCAACTCAAAATACTGATTTTTAGAGCATTCAGGCCCCCGCACTGAGTAAATATCCTATATTCAAGGCATGAAGACGGAACCTTACCAGATTGCGTTTATCGGCGGTGGTATCAACTCGGCTATCGGCGAAGTCCACAAGGCGGCAAGCCAGATGGACGGGCACTTTGAGCTCGTAGCGGGCGCATTCAGCACCCACACCGAAACGAACAGCGAAACAGCACGCACCTGGGGCGTCGTTGCCGACCGCACCTACGCAAACTACCGCGAACTCTTGCAAGCCGAAAAGGGCAAGCTCGACGCAGTCGTTGTGCTCGCACCGACAGACTATCACAAGGACATCGTGATTGACGCACTCAAGGCTGGGTTTCCCGTGATTTGCGAGAAGTCCCTCGCCACAAGCGTTGCAGAAGGCGAAGCCATCGCGAAGGCAGTCGCCGAAACGAAAGGCTTCTTCTGCACCACGTACAACTACACCGGCTACCCGATGGTGCGCGAACTCAAGCAGTTTATCGCCGACGGAAAGCTCGGCAAAATCCAGCAGGTGCAGGTAGAAATGCCGCAAGAAGGCTTCATGCGCTTGGGCTCCCATAACGAGCCACCCAAGCCACAGGCCTGGCGTCTCAAGGATACCGTGATTCCGAAGATTTCGCTCGACCTCGGGAGCCACCTGCACAACATGATTTACTTCCTGACCGGCGAACGACCCGAACACATCGTGGCCGACCAGACCACCTTCGGGCTCTTCCCGCAGATTGTGGACAACGTGGGTGCGCTCGTGCAATACACGAACAACGTGCGCGCACATATCTGGTTCAGCAAGACGGCGCTCGGCAACCGCAACGGGCTGCGCATCCGCGTGTACGGCAGCGAAGGTAGCGCCGAATGGTTCCAGCTGGAACCCGAGACGCTCAAGACGTGCGACCTGCGGGGCAACGTGAGCCTGCGCGACCGCACCGGCGACGTGAAGATTGCAAACCAGCAGCGCTACAACCGATTCAAGGCGGGCCACCCCGCGGGCTTTATCGAAGCCTTCGCAAACTACTACAAGGACATCGCCGACTGCCTCGGGCAATACTTCGAAACCGGAAGCTTTACAAGCCAGTACGTTTGCGGCATCAAGACCTCGCTCGAAGGCCTCGCCATGATGCAGGCCGCCGCGAAGTCCGCACAAAGTAACAAGTGGGAATCCGTCCAGCAGAGGTTTTAGATGAAACTCTCATTCGTAATTCCCTGTTACCGCAGCGAAAACACTATCGAGACCGTGGTGCAAGAAATCCGCGATACCGTCGCAGCCCGGAACTCCGCGGCATCCTCAACCGGGTCGGACGCAAGAAAGTTTGACTACGAAATCGTGCTGGTGAATGACTGCAGCCCCGACGGCGTGTGGCAAGTCATCAAGCGCCTCGCCGCAAACGACAACCACATCAAGGGAATTTGCCTTGCGAAAAACTTCGGGCAACATTGCGCCCTTATGGCAGGCTACGGGCAGGCCACCGGCGACTACATCATCAGCCTCGATGACGACGGTCAGACCCCCGCCAGCGAAAGTTTCAAGCTTGTAGACAAACTAGAAGAAGGCTACGACGTTGTTTACGGCTACTACGAGCACTCCGCGCAGCACCTCTTCCGCCGCTTTGGCACGTGGGTCAACAAGAAGATGGCCGAAGCGATTATCGGCCAGCCCAAGACGCTTCGCACCACCAGTTTCTTCATTATGCGCAAGTTCATCGTCGATGAAATCGTGCGCTACCCCCACCCCTTCGCCTATATCAGCGGGCTCGTGTTCCGCGCCACCAAGAACCTGGGCAATGTCGAAGTCCAGCACCGCCGCCGAATCGAAGGCGAATCGGGCTACACCATCGCAGGCCTCATCGGGCTATGGATTAACGGCTTTACCGCATTCTCCGTCAAGCCGCTGCGTGCCGCTACCTTTATCGGCGTTATCTGCGCCCTCGTCGGCTTTGTCGCAGGCCTCTACGTCGTTTACCAGAAATTCCTCAATCCCGAAATTCCCGTAGGTTACACCAGCATGCTCGCCACCCTGCTGTTCGTGGGCGGCATGATCATGCTCCTGCTCGGGCTTATCGGCGAATACGTGGGCCGCATCTACATCAGCATCAACCAGTCGCCGCAATACGTGGTGCGCGAGCGGACGTTCTAGGGAAAGCAAATGGCCGCGGCACAGACAACTGAATGGACTACAGTCATCAAGCCGAAATCGAGCCTGCTCTCGGTAGACTTCGGCGAAATCTGGCAGTACCGCGATTTGTACCGCATGTTCGTCAAGCGCGATATTGTCACCTGGTACAAACAAACTATCCTCGGCCCACTGTGGTTTTTCATTCAACCCATCATGACCACCGTCATGTTCATGATCGTGTTCGGCGGTATCGCGAAAATTTCGACGGACGGTTTGCCGCAGCCGCTCTTTTACCTCGCAGGCATCTGCCTGTGGACCTATTTTTCGGAATGCCTGAACCAGACGAGCAAAACCTTCATCGAAAACGCGAACATGTTCGGCAAGGTGTACTTCCCACGCCTCGTGGTGCCGCTCGCCACCGTCACGAGCAACCTCGTGCGACTCAGCATCCAGATGGGGCTGTTTTTCCTGGTATTTGCGTACTACTTGATTTTTACTGACGCCCCCGTGCACCCTAATTTGTACGCACTGCTCACGCCCGTGCTCATAGCGCTCATCGCCGCGCTCGCGCTCGGATTCGGCGTGCTGTTCAGCAGCCTTACCACCAAGTACCGCGACCTCACGTTTTTACTGAGCTTCATCGTTCAGCTTTGGATGTACGCGACCCCCGTAATTTACCCGCTCAGCACCATCGAGGACCCGCGCCTCAAAATGCTCATGCAGGCAAACCCGCTCACCAGCATCATGGAAACGTTCAAGTTCGGCATGCTCGGCGTGGGCGAATTCAGCTGGGCCGCCCTCGGCTACACCGCAAGCTTTGCGGCATTCATCCTCGCACTCGGCGTTGTCGTGTTCAACAAGATACAGAGAACATTTATGGATACGGTGTAAAGTGATTACGCTTTATATTCCGCCATGGCTTCCATGAGCTTGTCAAAGTCGCTCTTGTAAGTCGCATCGCGAATCACGCGGAACTTGTCATATTCGCCCTCGGCAAACGCCTTTGCGATTTCGTGGGTAACTTTACCCTTGTCTTGCAAAACATCCTCTTCGTTGAACTGGAGGAATGCGTTAAGTTTTTCAACCCAGTCCTTCATATACATCACCTGCCCGCGCTTCGCCTGACGTTCCGCATAATCTAGGTACATCGTAACAATTTCGTTCAGATTTTTGATTTCTTCTTGAGAGAGGTAGTTCTTGGCAACGGAAACATCCGGCTTACGGATATCTCCATCGGGGGCGTTTTTCCAGGTCGTAAGACCCATATTGAGCTTTTTGCTGTCGGCCCGTGAATAGATGATTTCTGCCGCAGTCTGATGCGTGACGGCATAATGCAACTTGTTCTGGACCGTCGCGAAAAAATCCTTAGTAATTTGGCTATCCGGGCTGTAGTCCGCGCTGCACCGGGCATAGATATCCGTAATCTTCTGGTAGAAGCGCCGCTCGCTAGCACGGATTTCACGAATACGCTCGAGCTGCTCCTCGAAGTAGTCCTTGCCGAAGAAATTTACCGGATTTTTGAGGCGTTCGTCGTTCATGGCGAACCCCTTGATAATATATTCCTTGAGGACTTGTGTGGCCCAGATACGGAACATCGTGGCTTTTTTTGAATTGATGCGGTACCCCACCGCGATAATGGCATCGAGATTGTAGATATTGGTATTATAGTTTTTACCATCGGCGGCAGTTGTTTCCATTTTGGAAACAACTGAATTTTCTTGGAGTTCCCCCTCGGCAAAGATGTTCTTCAGGTGCTTTGAGATGGCAGCTTTTTGCACGTCGAACAGGTCCGCCATCTTCGCCTGAGTCAGCCAAAGATTCTCATTCTGCAAAAGGATTTCAACCTTCACCTCTGCATTATCGGTTTTGTAAAGCAAAATCTCATCCATATACACAAATGTACACTACTTTTATGGCTCTGTCAAGCCCACTTTACAACTTTTTTCAAATTCTACCGGAATCCGAAATATTGGTAGTGGACAGCATCCCGAAGGGCAGATTATTTGGCGACCTGTCCCTCAAGATGGCACTCAAGATGGCACTCAAGATGGCACTCAAGATGGCACTCAAGATTTGTTTGAACGGACGTCGAAGGCGTCGATTTCGCCCCTTTAAAAATGTACCGAATTCGGTATAATTAGAGGGGCTCAAAGAGCCGAGAAATCTCCGTCAAATCCACTTTAATCGATTCTAGGATTTGCGGATATCCTTCCAAAGTTTTGAACGTATTCCGCCGGCGAGAAGTCGCTTCAAGAGCAATCCTTAACGTTTTGAAGTTTATTTCATCTTTCTTCAATACATAAAGCATATACACATCATAAAAATCTCTGGTTCGTGTATTAGCCGCACCTCTCGAGACAATTGTATCAAGTTTTTCCGCAAAAACATTCTCTAGTGGATAAGCCAAAACCGGAATTGCCTTATCGTCAAACACGCACTTATACATGTATTCTACTTCCCGGGGAATGATGGTATCTCCAGTTGTAAGGTCGACAGTCAAAGGAACTTTCATCTTTCCATAATGGCATTCAATAAAAACCCTGAGTCCTAGATAATCATCCTTTTCCCGAATCTCCTCAATCCGCACGAACGAGAGCATCGATGTCCATCGTAGAGCGGCTCCCTACTCCAAGAATAGAAGCAATCAAGAACCCTCCCTTAATAATGAAATGATTGCGAAACCGAGAAGCGGCAATCCTATCCAGCAAGCGTTCTAGGCAATACATTTGCAAGGTCGCCTGTGGCGTTATTCCATACTTCGCAGACAAATCCTTCACCAACGCCTTTAGCTGCATCTCGTTTTTCGTAATCACAACAACACCTCTAAATACGTCCTGAGTTTTTTTTCTACATGAAATGTCTTTGCGAGTTGCAACAATTTCGGAATATTCTTTTCTTTACGGCCGACGTACGTTTTGATTGCATAGGTTATTGTCTGGATATCGGCAGCGACCTTGGCCGTCATGATTTCGCACAAGGTCCTTTCGGCAGAATAGGCGCGTACAATATTGCCCAAGGGCGTCTTGACTTCTACAATTTCAAGAGGATAAAGGCTCTTCGAAGAATGTTTCACCACAATTCCATTTTTTGCCAGAGAGGACGAATGGTAGAACCCCTTAAACGTCATTGTCCACACAAACGGAGTGCGCTCCGTCAAGGAATGCAGGAACAAAGCCGTTTCGCACGAGAAGACTCCTGTCGGGCAACGATGCTGCAAATTCAGGAGTTCGTCCTCTTGCGCCGTCTCCAACTGATACACTCCTCGCGCAACCCTTACGATTTTCCCGGCATCGGAAAGCTGTTTCAGGAACATTCTGTGGATACCTGCAAGCGAAGCCTGCTTCGCGGTAATCCGCCCACCCTTTTCCAAGAGAAGATTCATTAGTATCTTTTCTTTGTTATTGACAACCATACTAACAAATATACAAGATATTAGTACATTTGTCAATACCTAAAATGGGAAAATACACCTCGTCGGGGGCGTTCTCGAAGCTTGCGTCGCAGCGGGTATAGGCACGGGCACCGCTATTGCCTAAACAGCCCCATTGAATGTATATTTAGAAAAAAAAGAGATTTTGATTCAATGACAAGAATAGCCGATCTTAAGAAACTTCGCGAAAGCGAAGACCGTGTTGAATTCAAGGCCGCAAGGCATAATTATCCGTTTGCCGGAGGGAAGAACGCGGATCCTAAAGAACGTCGGAGATGTGTTCTGGGCTATATAGTTGCCCTCGCAAACGAAAAAGGCGGGAAACTCGTACTTGGAATGGCCGACCAGTATCCGCACGGAGTCGTCGGTTCAGATTTCGCAGAAGGCAATACCGGCAATTTAGAAGACGAAATATATACTCGGATCGGAATCCGCGTAAAGACCGAAGAGTTGCACGAAAATGACATGCGCGTACTCGTCATCCATGTTCCGTCACGCCCTATTGGCCGTCTGCTGAAATTTGAAGGCGTCGCCCTTATGCGTGTCGGCGAAAGTTTGCGTGAAATGTCGGATACGGAAATGTTCTCTATCCTTTCTGAACAGGAACCCGATTTTTCCGCCAAAATTTGTGAAGGCCTGAAAATCAAGGATTTGGACAAAGCGGCAATAAATATTTTAAAACAGAAATACTCTGCAAAGCAAGAGAATCCACTATTTCTGACACTGTCAACGACTCAGCTACTGTCGGACTTGGATTTGATGCATGGCAACAAGATTACCTATGCGGCTCTAATTCTCCTCGGGAACATAGAAACCATTCGTAAATATCTACCACAAAATAGAATCACGGTGGAATTCAGGACCATCCCAACAGCCATTGAATACTCCGCACGCAAGGAATTTCAGGAGGCTCTGTTTGCAGAAATCGACCACATTTGGGAATATATAAATCAGCCCGCAAGCAACCCGCTCCAGCATTATCAAGATGGCCCCTACATTTACGACGTACCCTCGTATAACGAGAAAAGCATCCGTGAAGCCCTACTGAATGCAATTTGTCACCGCTCCTACTTAATCCACAGCGATGTCGTTGTAAAGCAAAGTCCGGATTATCTCGAAATCACGAATGCAGGAGGCTTCCCCATCGGGGTCGACCTGGACAACATTCTCACAACCAACAGCGTCCCCCGAAATAAGCTCCTATGCGAAGTATTGCAAAAGACAGGGCTTATCGAACGATCCGGTCAGGGCGTCGACAAGATGTTCTACCAAAGCATTGTTGACGGCAAGGCACTTCCCAGTTACGCAAATACCGATGCATTCCAGGTCAGCATCAAATTCTTTGCGCCCATAAAGAGCGTCGCTTTCCTGAAATACATCATCAAACTACAGCCAACGCTCAAAAACAAGAAAGCCCTATCTGTACAAGAGCTTATCACGCTCCAAAAGATTTGTCTAGGCAATAACGACGGATGTGCGAATGCAGTCCTTGATTCATTATATAAAAAAGGGCTGCTGCAAAAGAACGGTGCAGCATATTCACCTAATACGGATTTCATTGCCTTGCAAAATGCGACAACTGATAAAATTGACGACATCAGTTCAATAGTCAACGACCCTAACTATATTGAGCAGGATTCCAAAACTAGGGGTAAAACTAGGGGTAAAACTAGGGGTAAAACTAGGGGTAAAACTAGGGGTAAAATACTGGATTATCTCCGCCAGCACCCCGAAGCAATCTTAACGGATTTGGCAAAGGAACTTCAAATATCCTATAAAGGCATCGAATGGCATTTCACCAGAATGAAAAAAGAAGGCCTGATTAAGCACGTTGGCCCCAATAATGGCGGTCACTGGGAAGTGGTATCGGAAAACAAAAAATGATTTTATGCTCGCGCGGGCTAAAACATAATCTATATTACCCATAGATATGCAACGCGAGCAAAGCAAACCCATAGTGTTCTTTTCTTGGCAATCGGATCTAGACGCCAAGACCAATCGCAATGTAATCAGCGATTGTCTTAGGGATATTTGCAAAAAGAATAACCTTTTATATGACGAGGCTACGAAAGACCGGTGCGGCAGCCCCGACATCGCCCATACCATTGAAGAAAAAATACGGAACGCAGATATCTTCGTCGCCGATGTCACAATAATTAATGCAGGAATAAAATTTAAAACTACTCCAAATCCCAACGTTCTTTTTGAGCTCGGGATAGCGCAAGCTACTCTCGGTTGGGACCGGATAATCTTAATCGTCAACACCGCCTACGCCCCCATAAGCGATCTCCCATTTGATATAAAAAGCCACAGAGCTTTGAATTACAATCTAAATTCTCAGGACGCAGAAAGCCTAAGTAACAAGCAGAAGGCTTTGCATATATATGAACAACTGAAAAGTGGGGTACTTTCAATACTTGAGAAAAATCCGCAAAAAAAATTTTCAAAGACAGATCAACAAAAAAAAGCTAATCTTGAGAACCAGTTTTATGAGATGCTCAAAATACACTGCGACAACGTCAAAAATTTACATGCAGAATCACTTTGTACAGATCTTATTACAGGAAATCAATCTCAAAAAACCGTCAATGGTCAAGATTTCTTTAGATGTTTACTCGAAGAATTTGATTTAATTTATTCCAAGATTTATGAATCAGAAAAAACGGGAGACATATTCAACAAAGCATACCGCACATTTTTCTTTGGAATAGACTCAGCGGCAAGGGAACTAAAAAAGGAAACCGTCGAAGCCATTCGCAGTTTCGTCTTTCAAAACAGCAATACGTTAGTTTGGCAGAATCACCCCAAACTGATTCCTGTAAAAGACTCCCTTTTCATGGGACGCATGGACCAATTAGTCTCTTATTATAGGCATCTCTTTTTGATGGTGAAAACGGTTGTTCAATTCAAAGACGATATATTCTCATACGAAGATAAACGCCAGTTCTTGAGAATTTTAAGGGCCCAACTGTCCAGTGCGGAACAAGTTCTGCTCTATTACAACTGGAAATCTGGCTGTGGCGAGAAATGGGAAGAAGATTCCTCCAAGCCAAACGGCAACCACTTCTTCACCGATTTTCGGATGATTCACAACATCATTCCCAAAGACTGTTGGGTATTCAGCTCTGATGAAATTTTGCAATCTCTATTAGAGAAAAATCCCGATTACCAAAGACTTAATGACGAAGACACTCTGTTTGAATTAATCTAAGGCAAATCGTCCTAGCGTAATACCTCGATAGGCCTCAAACAATTCCTGCAACGGCGTCCCGTTCCAGTCAAAGTTTTCTCCGCCCATCAAATCCCGTAAAGAAAACCACTCGCCGACCGCAACCTTGTCGTGACAGCGGATTGCACCTTGAAAGAAATGCTTGATTTCCTGTGCTTTTGCCTCGGAAATGGCATGAATTTTTCTGATTTTACCATCTGGTATAAGCATAATCGCTCCTTGTTAAACGTTCGACCGTAAAAAAAATACATAGCCCCTTTATGAAATCCAAATCTAAAACAGGACCATTCCCGACCAAAGTTTACATTTGCCAGCATCACCATACGCCGTTTTTACGCGAATTTTAACGATTATTTTTTTCGCCTATATATGTAAGGGGTTAACCGCCCTCTAGGGGTGAAATATTTTTTTTTGTAAAAAAAACACCCTCCCAAAAATGAACTGAACCCAAAAAGTTGGACAGTTTAAAGTTAGGATAAAACTGAGTTATGAGTCCGGTATTGTACCGGGCTCATTCCGTTTAGGCGCAGTTTTATCCGGTCGTTGTTGTAGTATTCGATATA
>FLNZ01002573.1_pt1 | contig 15899 bp, 11 predicted proteins | sample 1140391 | NCBI WGS metagenome assembly FLNZ01 (sample SAMEA3878171, study PRJEB12797) | bioreactor metagenome | biome: Moose rumen | place: Sweden | collected 2011-10
CAGTGTTAAGAACATTCTTACACGTCAACTTGGGCGCGACATCGCAATCGAAATATTCGTTACGATGCCAGGGGATGTCACTGTACGTAAAGCTCACCAACGAGCCATGGAAATCGAAAAGCGCCTGCATGAAAAATTCGGCGAAGACGCATACATTAATATACATATCGACCCTTCTGAAGACTAACATCCGACAATCCCAATAATCTGTCTATCTCAATAAACCCCAAAATACTTAAAAATGAAAAAAATCGCTCTTGTTTTCCTGTTCTTATTATCGCTGACATCCCATGCCCAGCAAGTGATGATTCAGACAACGAATATATCCCTCGTGCTTGAGGCAGAAAAAGGCAAATCCCCACAATATGTTTATTTTGGCCCACGTCTGCTTTCGGTAGATCAAGGCCGCATACCATCTCCGACAGGAGGTCGTATGGATGCCTACCCGGCCTATGGCATGAACAGCATGGCCGAAGCAGCTGTCGCTATTCGACATGCCGATGGTAACATGTCGACCGAGCTGGTCACAACAGGTGTCGACACCAAGAGTGACGGGACATCAACCGTCACCACATTTTTTCTCAAAGATCCGAAATATCCCATTTCCGTAGCGCTCCATTACCGTGCCTACAATGATGTGGACATGATAGAGACCTGGACAGAAATCACCAACAATGAGAAATCCACTGTCACGCTGACAGCGTTTGCTTCCGGCATGCTCCCCATTCGCTATGGAGATGTTTGGGCTACACATCTATATGGATCATGGGGAAACGAGGCTCGCGTATGCGAAGAGCCTCTCAAGCCAGGTCAACTGATTGTCAAGAACAAAGACGGTGTGCGTAATTCTCATACCGACCATGCTGAGATGATGTTCTCACTTGACGGGAAGGGTCGGGAGAATGACGGAGATGTAATAGGAGCCGCACTTTGCTATTCCGGGAATTATCGTCTTAAAGTAGAGACAGACGATACGGATTATCATTACTTTTTCGCCGGTATTAATGAAGACAATTCAGAATACCACTTAAGGAAAGGTGAGACGTTTACTACCCCACCCCTTGCTTTGACATATAGCACAGAAGGCTTAAGTGGCGTCTCCCGTAATTTCCACAAATGGGGTCGCAAATACAAACTGATGCACGGAGACAAAGAACGTAAGATATTGCTTAACAGTTGGGAAGGAGTCTACTTTGACATCAATCAGGCAGGAATGGACCAGATGATGGCCGACATAGCCAGCATGGGAGGCGAGCTATTTGTCATGGACGACGGATGGTTTGGTGATAAATATCCACGCAAAAGCGACAACTCCTCCCTTGGCGACTGGGTGGTAGACAAGAATAAGCTGCCCGATGGTATTGATGGACTCTTGCGTGATGCCAACAAGAATGGTGTAAAATTCGGCATCTGGATAGAACCCGAGATGAGTAACACCGTCAGTGAACTGTATGAGAAACATCCTGACTGGATTCTCAAATCTCCTAATCGCGATGCGGTATTGGGCAGAGGTGGCACGCAAGTGGTGCTCGATCTCAGCAACCCACAAGTTCAGGATTTCGTCTATAAAATCGTGGACGACTTGTTGTCTAAATACCCAGAAATAGACTACATCAAATGGGATGCCAACATGTCTATAGCAAATCATGGCAGCCAATATCTGAAAATGCAAGATCAGAGCCATTTATATATAGAATATCATCGCGGTTTTGAGAAGGTATGCCAGCGCATACGCGCCAAATACCCTGATGTGACCATACAAGCATGTGCCAGCGGAGGCGGCAGGGCAAACTGGGGAGTATTACCCTACTTCGATGAGTTCTGGGTGAGCGACAACACAGATGCCTTACAACGTATATATATGCAATGGGGCACCAGCTATTTCTTCCCAGCCATAGCGATGGCCAGTCATATCAGCGCCGTTCCCAATCACACTGTTTTCCGTACCACAGCATTGAAATATCGTATCGATGTTGCCATGAGTGGACGATTGGGGATGGAAATCCAACCCAAGAACATGTCGGACGAAGAGAAAGATCTTTGTAGAAAAGCCATCAGCGATTACAAGAGGATCCGTCCTATCGTGCAGTTTGGCGACATCTATCGTCTTATCTCTCCTTACGACCATAAAGGACTTGCCTCGATGATGTATGTGACAGAACAGAAAGAAAAGGCGGTCTTCTTCTGGTGGAAGACAGAATCCATGCAAAATGAGCATTTACCCCGCGTGAAGATGGCTGGTTTGGATCCGACACGAACATACACCGTACATGAGCTCAACAGGATTGACCTCAAACCCCTTGAGTGTGAAGGGAAAAGGTTCAGCGGCGCATATTTGATGAGCCATGGTTTGGAAATGCCATACCGCAATGATGTGGAGTGGAACAAGAAAAACGAATGGAGTAGCCGCGTGCTTCTCTTGGAATAGGAATAGACACGCAGTTAGATACCTATGATTCTATCCGACAATGACATCGTTGTATTAGCCGTAGGTGCGAATATCAATGCTGAGGCTAACGTTTCAAAAGCGATACAACTACTCCGGCATCATATTTCGTCCATGCATTACTCCAATCCGACCTGGACAAAACCAATTGGCATCGCATCTGACGACTTTCTCAATTGTGTCATAACAGGTGTCTGTGATATAGAGTATCCCTCTCTCCTCCAACTGACAAAGGAAATAGAAAAGATATGCGGTGACAGCAGGAAACAAAGGGAGAAAGGAGCTATAGCCATGGATGTCGACATACTACTTCATCATGGCAAGAAATATCACCCTAAAGACTGGGGAAGACAATATATCATTGATGGTATCAGAGAAATAAGCGCTTACTGTGATTCACTCTCATGATTTGCACATCAACAAAAGCGACACAAGAAACCATTAATATTTAAACGTAGACTCACATGAAGAAAATATTGGCTATACTACTATCTTTATTTTGCCAGACTTATATATATGGACAAGATTTCGACCAATATTTCACCGATGCCACATTGAGAATAGACTATATCTTTTCAGGGAATGTGGATGAACAACATATCGCAGTCGATGAATTGTGCAGGATGCCTAAATGGTATGGCAAACGACAGCATTTGTCAGAAATTCCTATCGAAGGCAATGGACAAATCATCGTACGCGACCATCGTTCCCAGCAGGTCATATACCGTAATTCCTTTTCCACTCTTTTTCAAGAATGGCTCTCTTACGATGAGGCGAAGAGCAACACACAGGCATTCCAAAATGTGTTTCTCACTCCCATGCCGAAAGATACCGTAGATGTCACCATTGAGCTATACGACAGTCATCGGACGATTATGTCGGCACTTACGCATATGGTAGTCCCCACCGACATTCTCATTCGTCATTTGGGAGAGAAGGGCGTCACTCCATACGAGACCATCCAGGAAGCCGAGGATCCATCACATTGCATCCATATAGCCTTCATTTCTGAGGGATATCAAGAAAACGAGATGACAACCTTCATGCAAGACTGCCTAACAGCCTACAGGGCAATGTTCTCACACGAACCGTTCAAGTCGCTCAGAAAAAGTTTCAATGTGGTTGCCGTAAAAGCCCCTTCAGAGGAGAGCGGAACCAGCTCCCCGTCATTAGGTATTTGGAAGAAGACGGCCCTCCACTCACACTTCGACACATTTTATAGTGACCGCTATCTCACCACCCTCAACCTCAAGGATTTGCACGATTGGTTGGCTGGCACACCATACGAGCATATTATTATACTTGTCAATTCCGACCAATATGGCGGTGGTGGTATCCTAAACTCATACAACCTCACCTCAACCCATCATTCCAATTTCAAACCGGTTGTAGTTCACGAGTTTGGTCATAGTTTCGGAGGATTGGGAGATGAGTACGCCTACGAGACAGAGCAAATCCCCATGTATCCTCCCGGTGTAGAGCCATGGGAGCCCAATCTCACCACTTTGACAGACTTTCATGGCAAATGGGAGGACCTCATAGAAGAAGGCACCCCCATACCTACACCCGAATCCACCTCTAAGAAAACCATCCGTCATCGTGTGGGGCTGTTTGAGGGGGCTGGTTACGCCCTTAAAGGTGTCTACCGTGCGTGCCAAGACTGTCGTATGCGCACGAATGAAAACCCCATTTTCTGTCCTGTCTGCGACAGACATTTGCGCAAACTGATAGATTTCTACACCAAATAAGCCCGTCCAACAATATTCACAATGACAAGAAGTATTCTATTGCTGTGGGCAAGTTTGGTGTTGGCTTTCACACACCATCTGCACTATACGCCACCTGACGATACCGAGCGGCTTGGCATGGCGATCGACTACTTCCAAAGTGGTAAATATCATGAAGCCCTTCTCATTTTTGAGGAGCTTGACAAGCAATACGAACTGAATTCCAGATTCCGCGCATACATGGGAATCTGCTATTATCATGAATGGGCATATTCCAAGGCATGTGAATACTTAGATGAAGCCATACCACAATTGGAAAGTTTTGCGCCACACGAACGGTCGGTCTATTATTTTACAGATGGAGAGAGTCATTTTCAATTACAACAATATCACGAGGCCATCCTTTTTTTTGAAAAGGCACTGACTGTATGTTTTGAGAAAGAAAAGGGCGAGATATACTACCGTTTGGGATTTTGCCATATGTTTGACAAACAGTGGGAAAAAGCGCACGATTATTACCAACATGCGCTTGACAACTACCTCGTTTATCAGAACAATGATGAATATAGATCGCGCATATTACAAACAGCGCATATGCTGAAAGGATGTGAGGATCAATTAAAGAAAGAACAAAATGACATCGCCTCGGTAGACACAACAGAAACACCTGCGGCTGAAGAGACGACAGACAGCATTCCCAATACAATGACAGAGATAATGTCTGAGACAGGAACAGTATTGGAGACAGTGATCCAACAATCACTCCCATCATCAGTCATTCCTCAACCAAAAATAAAAACAGATATTCCCCCTCTTGTACAACAAATCAAGAGGGATACCATTAGTGCAAAGGTGCCCGAAGGTGTCAATATCGAGGAAATCTACAAGCAGCAAGTGGAAATAGAAGAATAGCCACTATATCATGCTGTCCTCAACGAAGCACAAAGGTAACAAATCTTTTACACTGTTGACTGCGTAGACACCATCTGTGCCATAGAGCAGGATGCGTATAGGTTGATTGTACCGTTCTTCCATTTCAAGAATCACCTGCCTACACGATCCACATGGACTCACTGGCTTACTCATCAATCCATTCTGATTTTTTGCGGCGATAGCCAATTTCAATATGGATCGTTCAGGATAGTGTGCCTGTGCCGCGAAAATGGCTGTACGCTCGGCACAAAGTCCTAACGGGAATACAGCATTCTCCTGGTTGGCACCAATAACCACGCTTCCATCATCGAGCAGCAAAGCCGCCCCAACATGGAAATTGGAGTATTTAGCGTATGAGTTGTCAGTAGCTTTGATAGCACTTTCAACAAGAAACCTATCCTCCTCCGACAGTTCCTCCATTTGCAGAAACTCAATATCGGATTTAATTTCAATTTTTTTCATAGTGTTGAGGTTATTGTTCTTTTATATATTCGTAGCATCCAAGATCCGGCTCCTCATCACGACGTATACCCATACGATCGTATGGAAGCATCTCAAGAGGTATAGCCTTGCCGATGGCTGTTGAAAGGGAATCCAAACGGAAATCATATATCAGATTGTCTGTGTCGAAAACCTTAAAATGTTTATATCCTGCCACGGAGACAGTATCCTCAGGATTCTCCCAAATCATATTTGTTACGTAAGTTGTATCTTCAATGGCCGGTGTTCGCATCAGACAATGATCGATATTATATTGAAAATATGTCTCTTCATCAAACTCGCCCATCACCACATCGTCGGCATACCCGGTGACAATACTATTGATACAACTGAAATCATAAAGAGGCAACTTTTGATCACCTTGACAGTTTGTAAAACGGAGTGCGACCCCACGATTGGCATCGAAAGGATAGAACTGTGCTATTGTGGAGTGTAACACCCTTCCAACGCCTCCATAGAATGCGATACAATCATCCAAAGTATTGGTAATCTGGCAGTTAACAACATCGACCACGGAATGCACCGTTAGCAATCCGTATCCCTGGCAATTATGTACAATGCTATTATAGAGATTCAACTTCAGACGTGAGACATCAGACGAGTCACAGACAATCCCATGATAGGTACTGTGAATATCAGCATAGTTAATACTATTCTCATAAGAATTCTGATGAATTTTAATACCTTGCCACTGCCCGCTGACTCGGTCGTATGGAAGATAATCAAACATGTGATCTATACGATCTCCTCTAAGAACAACATTTTGATCAGGTTCACCCTCTACCACTAACCGGCCATACACATCAATGCCGGCATTTTCATGAAAATAGAGTGTCGTGCCTCCTTTAAGAGTGAGCGTCGCGCCCTCTGCCACGGTGATTCCCCCATAAATAATAATGGGTTTTGACGACTCAATGGTCATATCATCGCTGACGACCAAATCGTGATACATCTCAGCATCCCAAGTATAAGCTTGAAGACACACCATCTGTTGTGCACCACTTTCCAAATTAAACACCAAGTTCTCAGTCAACAATGTTGGTACGTCTTTGTTGTTAGTAGGAGATGTTAATTCGACAAAGACCCGCACACTGTCACGATTTCTAATCTCTATGCCATTGACCATATATCCATCAGAAGCACCTAAAAAAGATCCGTCGACATTGACTCTAAACCCTGTCTGGTTGCCTTTTTCGAGCCTGACGTTACTACATCTTATCCCACTTCCAGATTTATTATACACCCAGAAAGACTTTGTTGCCGTAGGCACACGAGAGAAAACGGTGTCAAGACTCACGGTATCAGCGGAAAAAGTCAGTAGATTTCCTGTTGACAACGAGAAATCGTCGTCATCAGCACATGATAACATAGAAAATGTTATCAAAAATGAGGATAATAAAACATAGAAAAGCCTATACATTATTTTTATAACGGATGGTTTTATGATTTATTGTATGAGGCCCATCATGTAGTAATGTTGCGAAGCTCACGAGCGAATTATTAGAGCCCACCTATTCAAGATTTTTACATTTTCAATCACCATATCAAATTATTTCATTAATTTTGCACAGTGAAATATTAAGATTCAACAAGACATATCAGGAAATGAATATCAACATAAAAAATTTTCGTAAAGCATTTGGTGAAAATATAGCGGTAGATATCGAAGAATACAATATTCACCATGGAGAGCTCGTAGGACTTGTTGGTAATAACGGTGCCGGCAAGACCACACTCTTCCGACTGATGCTCGACTTACTGAAGGCCGACAATGGTCAAATAGTATTTGAATTCAGCCCTGCTGATGGTGACTCCCCACTTCCGCCAATAGACCCTTCGCAAAGTGAAGAGTGGAAAAGTCACACAGGTGCCTATATAGATGATGGTTTTCTTATTGATTTTCTTACTCCAGAGGAATATTTTGGATTTATCGGTAAAGTATGCGGTCTTGACAAAGCAGAGACAGAGCAGCGTGTAAATGTGTTTGAACCACTGATGGCCGGTGAGATTATGGGTCAAAAAAAACTCATTCGCAACCTGTCTGCCGGCAACAAGCAAAAAGTAGGAATTGTTTCGGCACTGCTCAATCATCCGGAATTGCTGATTCTTGACGAGCCCTTCAACTTTCTCGATCCGACAAGTCAAAATGTGCTAAAAAACATATTGCGAGATTACCACGAGCAAAGTGGCGCAACAATCATTATCAGCAGCCATAATCTTTCACATACGATTGACATCTGTCCCCGGATCACACTCTTGGAACATGGCAAGATTGTCAATGACCTGTCCAATCACGACCGTAGTGCGGAACAAGAACTAAATGACTATTTCAACAAATAGGTATTACGATTTTCACCAGCTGCATGCCTCTATTTCTTAGTGAGAAATAATATGTAAGCATTGTTTGACAAGCATACGACATTTGCCAATTTGAATAATAGGTATTTAACATGATTTACCCAAAGAATAATACCTAAACCAAGGTATTTTCCTCAATAAACACAAAAGAGCAAGATGAATAATCCTGCTCTTTTTGTATTTTTGTAAGTCAAAAGAAGATAGCAGATTGTCATCAACACCCATAGCACTCTCTATCACATTATAAACAAAAACAAATGAGACTATCAGATTTAAAAACAGGTGAAAGAGGGGTCATCGTCAAAGTGTTAGGACATGGCGGTTTCAGAAAACGTATTATTGAAATGGGGTTTATCAAAGGAACCACGGTGGAAGTGCTTCTCAATGCCCCCCTTCAGGATCCTGTGAAATATAAACTTCTTGGCTATGAGGTTTCATTACGTCACGAGGAAGCGTCGATGATAGAGATCATCAGTGAGGAAGAAGCCAAAGAGATAGAGCGCGGCAAATCAGGAAATCTTCAAGGTATCAATACGCCAGACGACGAGTCACAACTTAGTGAGTCACAACTTCATGACGCCGCCATGAAAAAGCGCCGCCGCATCAATGTGGCACTTGTAGGCAACCCCAACTGCGGCAAGACATCACTTTTCAATTTTGTATCAGGAGCGCATGAGCGTGTAGGCAATTATTCAGGAGTAACGGTAGATGCGAAAGAAGGATATGCGAAATTTGAAGGATATGAATTTAACATTGTAGACCTTCCAGGCACCTATTCCCTATCAGCTTATAGTCCAGAGGAGCTATATGTACGGAAACAGATTATTGAAAAGACCCCCGATATTGTCATCAACGTGATTGACTCCAGTAATCTGGAACGGAATCTGTATCTTACCACTCAGTTGATTGACATGAACCTGAGAATGGTATGTGCATTGAACATGTTTGATGAAACAGAGAAGCGAGGTGACAACATCGACATTAACAAGCTCGGTCAACTCTTTGGTGTCCCAATGATTCCTACGGTGTTTAAGACAGGGAGAGGAGTGCCGCTCCTATTTCATATCATCATCAACATGTATGAAGGACTTGATTATGTCAAAGAAGACGGCAGTATCGACCCCAAGATAGCAGCAGAAATCCAAGAATGGCATAAAGACTATGAGAAGCAACATGGCGGAGATCACGCAGAGGATTTCGGCCATGGACCACGCCGCAACAAGGCAGTCTCACGGCATATACATATTAATCATGGAGAATATGTGGAAGCGGGCATAGACATGGTGAAAGCTGAGATACAGAAAGCTGACAATGTCCGACACAAGTATTCCACTCGCTACCTATCTATCAAACTTTTGGAGATGGACCGTGAGGCCGAACGGTATATTCGAACTTTACCCAATGCCGCCGACATTCTTGCAAAAAGAGATAAGGCATCCACACTTATCAAAAAAAATACCAACGAGGATAGTGAAACCGCCATTATGGATGCCAAATACGGATTTATTCACGGGGCACTTCAGGAAGCGGAGTACAGCGAGGGCCAAAAGGAGGACACCTATCACGTGACCCATATCATCGACAGGATTATCACCAATAAATATTTAGGTTTTCCACTGTTCCTGCTGATATTGTATATAATGTTTCAGACCACATTCTCCTTGGGGCAATATCCCATGGATTGGATAGAGGCAGGTTTTGGCGCTCTTGGTGATTTTCTCAGCTCCACGCTCCCCGACGGTCCATTGCGTGACATGCTTGTAGATGGCGTGGTGGCTGGTGTAGGGTCGGTGATTGTATTCCTCCCACAGATACTCATATTATATGCATTCATCTCATTTATGGAGGATTCGGGATATATGGCGCGTGCTGCATTCATTATGGATAAATTAATGCACAAAATGGGCCTTCATGGCAAGTCATTTATTCCCTTGATCATGGGATTTGGCTGCAATGTGCCGGCAGTCATGGCAGCCCGTACAATAGAGAGCAAGAAATCTCGTCTTGTCACCATACTCATATTACCATTTATGAGTTGTTCGGCACGCCTACCAATCTACATGATGATTGTCGGCACCTTCTTCGCCGTCAAATATCAAGCCTGGGTAATGATCTCATTGTATGTAATCGGTGTATTGACGGCAATCATCATGAGTAGGCTGCTATGCTGTTTTCTCATCAAAGGCCAGGACGTGCCATTTGTAATGGAACTCCCACCCTACCGTTTCCCCACAAGCAAGGCAATGTTTCGCCACACATGGGAAAAAGGCAAGCAATATCTTAAGAAAATGGGAGGCATCATACTTGTAGCCAGTATTATAGTATGGGCTTTAGGGTATTTCCCGCATCATGAAAACCTGACGAAGCAAGAACAACAAGAACAGAGTTATATCGGAACTATCGGCAAAGGCATCGAGCCTCTGTTTAAGCCCCAGGGATTCAATTGGAAACTTGACGTGGGATTAGTTGCTGGTGTCGGAGCGAAGGAGATTGTGGCGTCCACTCTCGGTGTATTGTATGCCGGGGATGAGTCCATTGGTGACGAAGACGCCGAAGACAGTCGTTATCCGATACTTCATGAGCAAATGACACGCGAAGGCATTACTCCACTTTCAGGATATTGTTTCCTACTTTTCGTGTTACTGTATTTCCCGTGCATAGCCACTATTGCCGCGATAAAAAACGAGACGAACAGTTGGAAATGGGCATCGTTTGCAGCAGGATACACCACACTGACCGCCTGGGTGGTATCAGCTGCAGTCTATCAGATAGGAAATATGATTATCGGCTGATACAAATAGCTCCGTATAATGTCTTATCAGGATGACGGGCAACAAAGCAATATGCAGGCACTTCCCCACGCCTCTCCGCAACTGACGCAGCGAGTTTAGGTGGTGGGGATGTCATTTTGGCGATCTCACACTTGTTTCTTTGTATAGAGAGAAAGCCATCCTCCTTTATGACATCCACATAATACATCCCCAGTATATCATCACCCAATGTGTTCAGTGGTGTCATTTCGTATTGAACATACCCCTTTTTTGTGATCAACTTTATCTCACCCTCATATTCCGAAAACACCATGGAGTCTTCTGGAGGATTATCTATGTAGAGCAACCCATTAAAAACCCATTTTTTCCCACTTGGCTTATATTCTTCCTCTTTATAATCGGTAGGATGTTCTTTTCGACGAGGCCAAAAGACGAATCCCAAAATGACAACTGTTATGACAACGAGTATGATGATTGTTTTCATGATATGTTTGGTGTTAGTTTATTATTCAACTATTCAACTGTCCGTGGAGATTCCTGCCAATGTAGGTATGATGGAGTATAGCCACCGCAATCGATGACAATTTTCTCAAACACGATGCCTGGCTCAAGGGGCACTATCTTTATTGTATGATTTCCTGCAGGAATGCCGACCTCTATCGTCTTCTCAACTATGCGGCGTGCCACAGTGGGATAATAGAGGCTGTATATATTCTCCGGTTTCTCATTCAGATTTTCATTAAAGTTCACTGTCTGAACAAATTCCCCATCCACATATATATTGTAGCGAAGTCCACCTTTGTTGAGGTAATCCAAGGTTGACTTTACGACCACCATCACTTTCTTTGCCTCAGAAGAAGTGTTGAAACGATAAGAAAGCGAGGCACCATCCGTAGAGGCGGTATAAGGCATCAGCGACACACCACTCAGCGTCCTGCCCATGAAAGGAATAATGTTCCATTGAGCATTTTGCGCATCTGTTATCTCATACCAATGTTCGGCCTCAATAGCCACCACCCCATTTTTCTCTGAGAAAACGCTCTTATACTCTTTTGCTTCCATTCTCTTCACACGAGGCATTACGTCATTGGGAGCAAAATCATCGTTCCAACTTCTGTATCCGATGTGTTTTTGTATCATCATGCCATTCCATTTACCATCTGCCAAATCGTGGTTATATGCAGCACACAAGATGGAATCTCTTCTGAAAGCTTCCTCCACCTTATCTGCCCAAACATTGGCATCAGGATTTCCCTCAGCATACAGCTTAGTATTCATGGCCTGTGCATAATACATTCGATAGATATTCCCCATGGCCTGAATGGGGAAAAGGATGAGCTGTTGATAAGCATCCTTATACTCAGGTTTTAATGTGATAAATTGGCGCAAGGCCTCCATCTCCAATGTATTGTAGTCATCGACAACAGATTTCCATTCTCCACTCTCCAGATTATAGGTATACTGATCCAGCATCTCGGCAGTGACACGACCATTATATTTACAACACAGATTCAGCAGTCTCTGAGCATCGGCAGCCTGACTTTCTCCGAACTGTGACTTACAAAACTCCAATGTGTGATCGGGCAGTTTCTCTCCGCCTTTCCATGCCATGTCCATGAACAACTGTATGGGATATTCCATGGGTTTCAAGTCACCGACATTGAGTATCCACATTTTATTGATGCCATACTCATAGGCTAAGGTAAGTTGTTCCCACATATTTTGAATAGGGGTAACATTAAGCCATTTAGAGTTTCTTGGAGCACCCACATAGTCCACATGATAGTAAAGGCCCCATCCGCCCTTGTGTTTTTGCTCTTGTACGTTGGGTACGCGACGTACATTACCCCAATTGTCATCGCAGAGAAGCATGATCACATCGTCAGGAACGCGCATTCCCTGATCGTAATAATCGAGCACCTCTTTATATAATGCCCACACCTGTGGCGTTTTACTGGCAGACTTTCGTGTCACATCCCGGATAATCTTTCGTTGGTTTTTAACTATATCAAGCAGCAAATTCGTGTCAGCCTCTGCGCTCATGGCTTCGTCGCCATCGCCACGCATTCCAATGGTAATGACATCCTCTGTGTCCTTCACACGTTCCATCCCCTCACGGAAGAATTTGTCCAGCATAGTCTTATTGGTCTTATAGTTCCATGCTCCATACTCTCCCCTATGCCTTGCCCATTCCTGATGATTCCTGGCCATCGGTTCATGGTGTGAGGTCCCGATTACCACGCCCATCTCATTGGCTAATGATGAATTTAGTGGATCGTCTGCGTAGAAAGCCCACGACCACATGGCGGGCCAAAGGAAATTGCCTTTCAGCCTGAGAATCAGCTCAAATACTTTCTCATAGAACTCATGCCCACCATAATTGGTATTGAATGTGTTTTTCACCCATGTAGTCAGACAAGGAGCCTCGTCGTTTAGGAAAATCCCTCTGTATCTCACGGCAGGTTCCCCGTCTGTATAACTACCCGGTATCAATCGGATCTGAGTATGTTTCTCTATAGGCACATCAGCCCAATAATACCATGGCGAGACACCTATTTGTCTTGTCACCTCGTAGATGCCGTAGATAGCGCCACGTTTATCACTTCCGATAATTGTCATCTTATGCTGGTCGTCTATTTGTATGACATATTTTTCAATGGCATTCATCTTAGGATTGACCTTAATGATAATTGATGAGGTATCATCATTGTCAATTAATACAGTCTCAGCGCCACAAACTTTCTCTATATCAGTACACAAATCTCGTGCAGCGCGTATTATGCCTTTATCATCGATATGATCCAGACAGACAACCACCTTATTGTCTTTATTGAGCAACCATCCCTCATCATTAAAACAGACGAAGCGCTCCGCTGCGTCAACATTTGATGCGATAACAAGCATCAACAACACCCCCATTATCTTTTTCATAGACGCTAACATAAATGATTTATGTCACAAAGATAATGATTATTATTATTCAACAGTTCAACAAAAATCGAAAAAAAAGGATGATGGTACAAAATTGAATTAGATAGATACAAATATCATCAAATATAATATTCAGCAGAGTCTACCAGTCCTGCACGCAGCGCATATTTTGTAGCCTCATGCACATTGTTTACATTTATTTTACGAAAAATATTTTTCCGATGAGTATTGACTGTATGGAAGCTTGAGAACCGTTTATCCGCAATCTCCTTTGTGGTCATTCCAAGGGCAATATCTTTTAGGATTTCGCACTCAGTCTTTGTAAGTTTAGGTTTTTCATCCTCCACAGCGCTATTAGTAAGCAACATCTCCATCATTCGCTGACAGATGAACCTTTTACCTTGCATCACCCTTGAGAGACATTCCCTTATTTCACTAAGAGGTGACTCTTTAAGTAAAATACTAACTTGTGTAAAGTTCACGATGAGCCTGTTGGCAAAATCTGCACTTAGGTCTTCGCTAAATATTATCCAATGCGTCTGGTTGAATCTCTGAGAAAGGATGGTCAGTTCCTCCACATCATTGATATCAAACAAGGTATAGTCCATTATCACCATCCCGTCAGGATAGCATTTCAACAACTGTATCATAGCGTTTTTGTCGTGTGCGGTGTGATATGTACTGTTTTCATATGATTGCAATAGGAATTGCATTCCCGCACGCGTAATATCCTGATTGTCTGCGAGTATAATATTCATTGAAATTTTGTTGTTTGCTAAAGAATAGTAATGAAATTAAAAAGAGAATTCAAAAGCGAAACGGATACCGTCTTTTTTCACGCCTTTATAGCCAGTATAGTTGAGCCGACGTACATAATCAACCTCAAAGAATTTGAAAATGTTGTGTACGCCGACATGAAATTCCCAATAGGGTTCGTTTATTTCCATCAGACGTGTGTTTGCAGGAAATTCAAAGAGAATATTGTCATGGGTATTCGAAGCGAGAAAAGGATTATTCTTGTCTGTCAGCTTACCCATCATACCCTTAAATCCAAAGGCTTCTCTCCATTTGAGTTTTCTCAACAATGGCATTCTATTGAATAATTTACCGTTAAGTTCCCATGTAATATCTGTATATGCGTACCTGTCATTGAGAAATTCCATATTATCCATTAATGCGAACGTGCCCTCCTCCATGACATACGACATATTTGTTGGCGGCATGATCAACAGAGGAAATGGTACTTTATTCCACTGAGCGCCCAGTTTGAGACGGATGTTCATTCTCCCCCAACTGTTAAGCCAAATTCGCTTATAGATACCCGCCTCAGTATAGTTGTATCGATATTGTCCTCCGAGCAGTCCGTCAAACCCCATCGTATGATTGATGGAGAATTCCGGAGCGTCGAAATTGATGGGAAGCCGATGTTGCTTTGTGTTAATATAGGTGCGGCCAGGGCAATAGACAAGTCCCAGAGACATCTCTGTAGTTCGTATCTTACGAACATGATCTTGGTCAGCTATGCGTTTGAACTCCAAAGCACCCGTCGGTTCATTGCTTTCACATTTAAAACTAAAGTTAGTCCTCAATCCCCAGTTTGTCTCCCAGTCAAATTTCAAGTCCTGACGGCTGTAAAAATACATCTGGTTGACTTTCCTCCATCTGAGTGAAGTGAAAACATTATCCTTATCTGTATAAAGAAATTTATCCGATGGAGACATCACATCATAGGTTGATGTAAATGAGATTGACTGTATAGGGAACTCGGTTGGTTGATATTCTTTTTTATTAAAAGAATAAGTGATTTGTGAATTATAATAATGTTTCTGCGTATTACGTCCATAGGCATAATACCCCTTCCAAAACCAATGTGGACTGAATGCAGCTGTAGTTTGTCCACTCATACGATACCTGAGCCCATCGACAAAATTGTGGGAGACAATAGTATTAACAGGTCCGATGTCAAATTTGCTTTTAGACGTTTGCGAGCCTGTCTCTACAAAATTCTCAATGACAGCCTTAGCAAGCCATAGGAAATATTTAAATCCTTTTACTTGCTGCATGTTATGAATGAAATCTTCCATTGCAGACTCGCTTTTTGTCAGTTCCGTCTGCCTGACATCATTCCAATAAGCTTTATCTCTGATTTTTGCATTGGCATCAGTCTGCTTGGCGGCTTTTCCTCTAAACATTTTATTGGAGATGGGGTCAAAAGAGTAGTCATACAGATAG
>FLNZ01002574.1_pt1 | contig 15893 bp, 16 predicted proteins | sample 1140391 | NCBI WGS metagenome assembly FLNZ01 (sample SAMEA3878171, study PRJEB12797) | bioreactor metagenome | biome: Moose rumen | place: Sweden | collected 2011-10
ATCCCAAAATCAAATGGGGCGTATGGATATACCTGACAACAGTCAGGAATGACAGTTCTCCGATATTCCCCACTGTAAACATATAAGAATGATTGTGAAGGTTTGTGGCATGCGTATGGCCTTCAACATACGTGAGATGAGTGAACTGGGCGCTGACTGGCTCGGACTGGAATTTTGGCAGGAAAGCCCAAGGTGTGTCCCACAGGTGTCTTCAAGAGGAGGTTTTATTCCTGATTATACACCGATAAAGAGTGAAAAACCCGAACTTGGCGTGGCTAAATGGCTCGCTCCGCGTGAGAATACTCCCAAGCGGGTGGGTGTGTTTGTGGACGACATGCCGCAGACCATTGTCACCAGGGTGTATAATTTCAACCTTGACTATGTTCAACTCAACGGCGATGAGTCCCCTGTGATGATAGACAATTTTCTTCGTACTATTATTCCAGATATTCGTCAGAAAATTGGCATCATTAAGAGTATTGCTATAGAATCAGCTGACAGTTTCAAGCGTTGTGAGGAGTATAAAGGATTGGTGGATTATTTCCTGTTCCAGGGAAAGAAAGGCGCGGATGGACTCTATGCAGGCAAATTCGATTGGAATCTTTTGGACGCTTATGAGGGAGATATACCCTTCATCCTGAGCGGTGATGTGGCACCAGAGGATGTGGAGGCTATTAAAGCTATCGGGCATCCCAAATTGTTTGGTGTGGATATTAACCTCAGATTTGAAAGTGAATTAGGTATCAAAAATGTGGATCTCGTCAAAGACTTCCTTGAAAAAGTCAGGGCATGATCCGTTTACCTCATTTTGGACAACAATCTATATCTCTCTGATGGAGAATCTCAACAATATCGAGAATCCTCTTGCTGTCAGTGGTAATACTGCTGCTGATGGCTTGCCATGGTATGCTATTCGACTCTTTGGCAATAGCCAGATGAAAGCCGATGACTACTTTAAAGATAAGGGAATGGAAACCTTTATCCCTATGTCGTATCGGGATTATGAGGATGAGAATGGTAAGCGTCGCCGTAAATTGCGTCCAGTGGTGAGCAATCTGATTTTTGTGAAAAAAACAGTCTCGACCAAAAAGATGGCCGAGGTGATGATGCAAAGTGTCCTGAAAATGTCGGTACTCACAAAAAGTCGTGAGAATAGAGAGTATTACGAGATTCCCTCCAAACAGATGTTTGAGTTTCAGGTGATGTGCAACCCTGAGATAGAGATGCGGAAATACTTAAGCTCAGAGGAAGCAAAACTGAAGGCGGGCACTCCTGTCCTCGTCACTCACGGTCCCCTCAAGGGCTTGTCTGGAAGACTCGTACGCGCAAGTCACAAATACTATCTCCTGAAGGAAGTTCCAGGGCTTGGCGTGATGCTCAAAGTCTCAAGGTGGTGCTGTCAGCCTATTTTGAATGAGAAGAATTGAATATTGTTAACTATAGGAAAGCGCTAAAACTCAGAAGTGAAGTGGAAGCGGATATGTTTGAAGTCTTCCTGTGCCATCTGTAGCACATAGCCACTGTCGGCAAGGAAAACATCACGTCCCTCACGGTCTTTCGCCATGTACTGATATTTTCGTTTTTTGAAATTCTCCAGTTCTTTATCATCCTCACTCTCTATCCAACATGCTTTGTAGAGATGCACTGGTTCCCAGCGGCAACGGGCATTGTATTCGTTCTCAAGACGATATTGGATCACTTCAAACTGCAATTGTCCCACGGTACCAATGATTTTCCTGCCGTTGAACTGGTTGACAAAGAGCTGGGCCACACCTTCATCCATAAGTTGCTCGATACCTTTGGCAAGTTGTTTGGAGCGCATGGGGTCGTCGTTCTCGATATATTTGAACATCTCAGGCGAGAAAGAGGGAAGGCCACGGAAATGGAGCAATTCTCCCTCGGTCATGGTGTCGCCAATCTTGAAGATGCCATTGTCGGGCAGGCCAACGATGTCGCCGGGATAGGCTTCATCGATGGTGGATTTACGTTGTGCCATGAACTGTGTGGGGGAGGAGAATCGGAGCGTCTTCCCAAGCCGCACATGGTAATAGGGCTGATTGCGCATAAACCGGCCGCTGCACACTTTACAAAAGGCAATGCAGGAACGATGATTGGGATCGATATTGGCAGTAATCTTGAAGATGAACCCTGTGAATTTTTGTTCTTCTGGTTGGACATCGCGCTCTTCGGCCATGGTAGGACGAGGGTGGGGGGCTATCTTGACAAAACAGTTGAGCAGCTCCTGTACGCCAAAATTGTTGAGGGCACTGCCGAAAAATACGGGTGCCACAGCGCCTGAGCGATAATCCTCAACATCAAATTCCGGATAGACGCCACTGATGAGTTCCAGATCATCACGTAGCTGTTGGGCATCCTGATCACCGACATGACTTTCCAACTCAGGACTGTCGACATCGATTTCAACCTTTTCTGTCACACGTTGTTTGTCGGGGGTGAAAAGGTCGAGTTTGCCTTCATAGATGTTGTAGACACCCTTGAACTTCACACCTTGGTTGATGGGCCATGACAAGGGACGTACGCTGATTTGCAATTCCTGCTCCAATTCGTCGAGAAGGTCGAAAGGGTCGCGACCCTCGCGGTCCATCTTGTTGATGAAGATGATGACAGGGGTTTTGCGCATACGGCATACATTCATCAGCTTGCGGGTCTGTGTCTCCACACCCTTGGCACCATCTACCACGATGATGGCTGAGTCGACAGCCGTGAGTGTGCGGTAGGTGTCCTCGGCGAAGTCTTGGTGACCGGGAGTGTCGAGGATATTCACTTTATAGCCTTCATAGTCGAATTCCATCACTGAGGTGGACACGGAGATACCACGTTGTTTCTCTATGTCCATCCAGTCGGAGGTGGCGGTTTTACGAATCTTGTTACTTTTTACTGCTCCAGCCACTTGTATCTGGCCGCCGAAAAGCAGAAATTTCTCTGTCAGGGTAGTTTTTCCCGCATCGGGGTGTGAGATGATGGCAAATGTGCGACGTCTCTCTATCTCGTTGATCATTGATTTAATAATGTGATATGTTTTTTTATGCTTGTTCGATGATGGCGATGCAATGGCGGAGTGAGTCTTCCCAGTGGGGTATCTGCAGAGCATAGACTTTCTTGATTTTGGTCTTGTCAAGTACAGAATAGTGGGGACGATGAGCCGGAGTGGGGTATTCCTCGGTATGGAGCGGATTGACCTGACACCCCTCGATACCAGCAAGACGGTGGATGGTGAGGGCAAAATCATACCAACTGGTGACGCCCTCGTTGGAGAAATGGTAAATACCAGGTTGGATGCCTTTTTGGATAATGCTCATGATGGCTTTCGCCAAGTCATGGGCATAGGTGGGGGTGCCTACCTGGTCGAAGATAACTCCCAGTGAGCTCTTCTCACGCCCTAAGCGTAGCATGGTTTTTACAAAATTCTTGCCAAAGCTACTGTATAGCCATCCTGTACGGATAACGATAGAGCGCCTGCAGAACTTTGTCACACCAAATTCAGAGGCCAATTTTGTGCTGCCATAGACGCTGTCGGGCGACGGAGTGTCATCCTCGCGGTAGGGACGATATGACTTGCCGTTGAACACATAGTCGGTGGAGATGTGGATCATCCATCCTCCTCGGCGTTCTATTGCGGTGGCAAGAAGGGCTGGAGCAACAGTGTTGAGAGAGGTGCATGCCTCCTTGTCATTCTCTGCACGGTCTACAGCAGTGTAAGCGGCGCAGTTCACCACGCCGTCGATTTCGTGGGTGTCGATAAATTGTTCCACTTTCTCCTGGTCGGTGATATCCAGTTCCTCCACGTCGGTGTTGATGAATTCGTGTTCCGGGTATTCAGCTTGTAGCGTGCGTAACTCGCTGCCCAATTGGCCGTTGCAGCCTGTAATCAGTATTTTCATTGTAACTTTTTTGTCGAAAAATATTTGTGCCAGTCGGAATGACTGTATGGATGATTTGCGGCTATTCAAATTCCAAACCTTCTGTCTTGTCTTTGAGGTAATAGTCGGAGAGCATTCCAATAAGAGTGGAGATTTCCTTGATGGCATGGCTGGTGTCGGGAGATATCTCTTTTTTCTGGAGACGAAGCATCATCACACCATACAAAGCATTGAGACATGTCTCTATCTCATTCTCGCTGGTATCGGCTCCGCGCTTGCGCAATTCCACAATGTATGGCAGCACCTTATAGTATTCAGCACGGTAAAATGGAAATCGGCTGCTGTCGAGGAGACGGGCATGCAACTCCGCCAAATCTGACACGATAATCTTGTTGATTTGGAGATGGCCTTGTTTGCGACAACCTTCCTCATTGATCATACGGATGAGATTGCCATACCAATCCACCAACTCCTCAATCGCGTCTTCGTCATACTCAAAACGACTGATATACTCACGTCGGATGACGGGTAGACTGCATCCGTAGGCACGGATGATATCCTCTACCTGCCACATATATAACAGATATTCGGCAATGCTTTTCTTACGTAGTTCTTTTGAAATAAACATTTTTGACTCAGTTTTACGGTTTGAACGACACACTTGCCATGTGTCAAACACGAAAATCACATTAATAATAATGTATGGAGAATAGGTTGAACACTGTGCCTACCAATACAATAAGTGAGAATAAAATGACAAGGCTTCCGATGATTTTGTTGATGATGATAATGCCGTAGTTCTCAAATTTTGAACGGATCTTGTCTATCAGCCATGAAAGACCATACCACCAGAGCAAAGCGCCGCCTATAATGCTGATATAGCCGATGCACATTTCTATGGGGTGGTCAGGAATGATGAAGGCAAGCTGGGCAAAAGTAGCCATGAAAAGCAGGATAATCAGAGGATTGGACAGGGTAACCAAAAAAGCAGTGATGCAATTGTGGGTCAATGTGCCTTTCGTCTTGCTGCTTTGGTGCATGTTTTTCATGGGATTGGACCGGAAACTGTAGATGCCGAAGCAAAGTAACATGATACTACCTGTGATCTGAAGGATAAAGCGAGTGCTCGAATCATTCACCAAGTCCATCACAAAGGTCATACCCACTCCCGTAATCAGGGCATAGATGAAATCACTCGCCGTGGCACCAATACCCGTGACAAAACCATACCATCGACCTTTGTTGATCGTGCGCTGCACACAAAGAATGCCAACCGGACCCATGGGAGCCGATGCAAGGATGCCAATAATCACACCCTTTAATATTGTATTGAGAACATCTATTTGTAAGTCTATTGGCATATCGCTTGCAAAATTGCTAAAAAAATGTCAAAGGGACAAATTTTGCAGATAAAACTTTGTCTGCTATTAGATTTTTAATATCTTTGCAAGATATAAACGCCTCTGGGCGGACAATGTATTTCAAGACATCACTAACTGTAAATTTTATATTATGAATTCAGAAACAATAATGAAACCGTATGTTATCGGTTTGGATTTAGGAGGAACAAACTCTGTCTTCGGCATCGTGGACAGCCGTGGTGACATCAAAGCTACTACAGCGATCAAAACACAGGGCTATGATCGTGTGGAAGACTATGTGGATGCTTCGGTGGAGGCATTGAAAGTCATCATCGATCAGATAGGAGGAATCGATAAAATAAAGGCGATGGGTATTGGTGCGCCTAATGGCAATTATTATTCGGGTACCATAGAGTTCGCGCCCAATCTCTCATGGGGACACAATGGTGTTGTGCCTTTGGCAGATTTGTTCAAGGAGAGGTTGGGCATTCCTGTCGCACTCACCAATGACGCCAATGCCGCCGCTATCGGTGAGATGACCTATGGCGTGGCTCGTGGCATGAAAAACTTCATCGTGCTGACATTGGGCACCGGTGTTGGCTCTGGTATCGTCATCAACGGACAATTGGTCTATGGCTGTGATGGTTTCGCCGGAGAGTTAGGGCATGTCATCATGCGTCGTGTAAACGGTCGTTCATGCGGTTGTGGCCGTACAGGATGCCTGGAGGCTTATTGCTCTGCCACAGGTGTGGCACGTTCGGCACGTGAGCTGCTCTCCACGACAGAGAGACCGTCGTTGTTGCGTGAGATGGACCCTGAGAAAATCACGTCTTTGGATGTGTCTATCGCAGCAGGCAAAGGTGATGATTTGGCACAAGAGGTGTACCGTATGACGGGTGAGATGCTGGGTGAGGCTTGCGCTGATTTTGCGGCATTCTCATCACCAGAGGCTTTCATCTTCTTCGGTGGACTGGTAAAGGCAGGTGATCTCATCATGGATCCCATCAAGAGCAGCTATGAGAAGAATGTGCTTCCTATTTTTAAAGGAAAAGCTAAATTCCTCGTTAGCGGACTGGATGGAGCCTCGGCAGCCGTGCTCGGTGCCTCTGCTATAGGATGGGAAATTTAATGCACCCGTCGTGCGTTGAAAAATCTGACTACAATGCCAAATTACGACAAAGACATTGCAAAAGCTGTAGAAGTCATGAGAAACGGTGGGGTAATCCTTTACCCCACCGATACTGTATGGGGTATAGGCTGTGATGCCACTAACCCAGACGCTGTCGCGCGTGTATACGAAATCAAACGGCGCGCCGATACCAAGGCTATGATTTGTTTGGTCGACAGTGACGCGCGTCTGCAAAGGTATTTCAAGAAAGTGCCTGATGTGGCTTGGGATGTGATGGAGCTGGCCACCAAACCCATCACTGTCATCTTGGACGAAGCGGTGAACTTGGCTCCCAATCTGATGGCCGAAGATGGCAGCGTGGCGATGCGTATCACCAACGAGCCTTTTTCCAAGCAGCTGTGTTATCGTTTCCAAAAAGCCATTGTGTCGACAAGCGCAAATATCAGCGGCGAACCGGCGGCTTCCAATTTTTGTGATATCAACCCCGAACTTCTTGATACTGTGGACTATGTGTGCAAATCGCGTAGACAGGAAAAGAAACCCCATACCCCCTCAAGCATCATAAAAATCGCTGTCAACGGCGAGATACAAATTATCAGAAAATAAATGCAGGATATTACTTACGAGGATTCAAAGTCTCTGATGACGAAATTGTTGAAGTGGCGCAGCAAGTATGTGTCAGACCGCCAATTTCTGCTCTTGCTCAGTTTTCTCGTAGGTATTTTCGCAGCTGTGGCAGCATATATATTGCATTGGCTGATTCATGAGATTGAGATGCTGCTGACAGCTGGCTTTGAGGCCAGCTCTTTCAACTGGCTGTATCTTGTGCTGCCAGTAGTGGGTATTTTTTTCACGTCTCTCTTTGTGAGATATGTGGTGCGTGATGAAATCAGTCATGGAATCACGCGCATCCTGTATGCGATCAGCAGAAAACAAAGTAAGCTCAAAGGACATAATTGTTGGAGTTCGGTCATCGCATCCGCTATCACCATCGGGTTTGGTGGAAGTGTGGGAGCGGAGGCGCCTATTGTGCTTACAGGATCGGCTATCGGCAGCAATTTGGGACAGCGTTTCCAACTCGATGGACGTACCCTGATGATATTGGTGGGGTGTGGCGCGTCGGCAGCCATCGCTGGTATTTTCAAGGCTCCTGTGGCTGGACTGGTGTTTACCTTAGAAGTGTTGATGATCGACCTTACCATGGCATCCTTGCTGCCCATCCTTATCTCCAGCGTCACAGCCACTTGCTTCACCTATATTTTGGTCGGCAGCCAATCGTTGTTTCATTTCACACTGGATGGTGAATGGATGGTGGAAAGGGTGCCGGCTACAATTCTCTTGGGGGTGTTTTGCGGATTGGTCAGCCTCTATTTCATCAGGATGATGACATTCTGTGAGAATATTTTCACCAGATTGAAGAAATATCCTTATTTTAAATTAATGGTTGGCGGACTGGCACTGAGCACCCTGATATTCCTCTTCCCCTCACTATATGGTGAGGGATATTCCAGTATCAATATCCTCCTCAATGGCAAGACAGAGGCCGACTGGAGTATGTTGCTCAACAACTCTTTCTTCTATGGTAGCGGGGGGTTGCTCATGTTGTATGTGGGACTGGTGTTATTCACAAAAGTAATAGCCACCTCGGCAACTAACGGCGCTGGAGGATGCGGCGGTACGTTTGCTCCCTCTTTGTTCGTAGGTGCATTCTCGGGCTTTTTCTTTGCCCGACTGTGGAACATCAATCAGATAGGCATCTATGTGCCTGAGAAAAATTTCTCACTGCTGGGTATGGCTGGCGTGATGGCTGGCGTGATGCATGCGCCGCTCACGGGTATGTTCCTTATCGCCGAACTTACAGGCGGGTACAAACTCCTTATCCCGCTGATGATTGTCAGTATATGTTCCTATCTGACCATTATCATATTCGAGCCTCATAGCATTTATGGTATGCGACTGGCCAGAGAGGGAAAATTGCTCACACACCATACCGATAAGTCGGTACTTACGCTGATGAGCCTCGACAGCGTGATTGACAAGAAGTATACTTCTGTCAACAAAGACATGGAACTTGGAAAACTGGTCAATGTAATCAGCATGAGTGATTCCGGGTACTTGCCTGTGCTCGATGGCGCCGGGACTCTTTTAGGTGAGGTCGACTTAAACAGGATTAGGAATGTGATGTTCCGAACCGAACTATATCATCATTTTACTGTGTCACAGATAATGTCACAGCCGTTGGCGGTATTCGGAGTGGAAGACCCCATGGAGGATGTGATGAGAAAATTTGAAGAAGTAGATGCGCCATATTTGCCTGTCACCGACACCGAGGGACATCTTATCGGATATGTCAGTCGTACACGAATGTATGCTATGTATCGAAAGATGGTGGCAGACATGTCACAGGAATAATACACACTCCAAAAGTGTTGCCTTACTGCCTTTTGTCGGTATGAAAAATGGAGAATGTTTTGATTATATAGAAGTATCGTAAATTATGGATAAGAAAGACTTGAGACTTATTTTTATGGGAACCCCGGAGTTTGCCGTCGGTACCCTTGCTGCTCTCGTTGAGGGGGGATATCAAGTAGTAGCTGTCGTGACAAAACCCGACCAACCGTCAGCACGACATGGTAGTGTGATGGTGCCACCAGAAGTGAAGAAATATGCCATGGAGCATCATATTCCTGTCTTGCAACCTGAGAAGATGAAGGACCCTGAGTTCTTGAGGCAGTTGGAGTCTTTCCATGCAGATTTGCAGGTGGTGGTGGCATTTCGGATGTTGCCAGAGGCGGTGTGGGCAATGCCCAGATTGGGCACGTTTAATGTGCACGCCTCATTGTTGCCACAATATCGTGGGGCAGCTCCCATCAATTGGGCTATTATCAATGGCGAGACCGTGACGGGTGTCACAACGTTTTTCCTCGACCATCAAATAGACACTGGAAGAATCATTTTGCGTGAGAAATACGATATCCCCGAAGAGGCTGATCTTGAATATGTTTACGATGACTTGATGAAATTGGGAGCGCAGACCGCATTGAAAACCATTGACTTGATTTTACAGAATGAAGGGGTCGTGCCTACCATCGCTCAGGAAGATATGGGATTGGCTGAGGAACTTAAACCCGCACCGAAAATTTTTAAGGAGACTTGTCAGATCGACTGGTCTCTGCCCACCAAGCGTATTTATGATTTCATACGGGGACTATGCCCTTATCCCGGAGCCTGGACCATACTGTGTCATGCTGACAATGAAAAGAAAACGATCGTAAAAATCTTCAAAACCCAGAAATGTGAGGACCTCGCACCTGATTGCCCAGCCGGAAGCCTCTTCTTGGAAAAAGGAGCTCTTTTCGTTCGTACCATCGATGGTGCGTTGAAGATTGAAGAACTGCAAATGACGGGCAAGAAAAGGATGTCGGCACAAGCATTTGTCAACGGATTCAAAAATATTGAGGACTGTAGCGTGGAATAGCCTCCCCAAAGTAACTCTCAGCTTCCTTACCGCTCACCAATGCCTTCCCGGAGTCAATGTCTTTTGCGCCAGAAGAAATGCCATATCCTAAACCATGGCTCCCATAGACATTCTGAGGGGAAGTAGCGCAGCAACCTAAAATCACGAAAGGTGATGTTGAGGTTGTGGCTTGTGGCATTTTTGCCTTTCCCACCAAGAAAACGCTCGTCGTGCTTGCCAAGATTTCCACCCTGCAAAATCTCAGTCAACAGCAAACGTCCACGCTTTTCGTCGGGGGCACAGGGTAAATATTTTTCCTCAAGACCCAATATTTCGTGAAGAACCCAAGACACAGCACCGGCTATCTTGTGAATACCAAGATGTCGAAGCTCACGTTGTCCTATTCTTGGCTTTTCTTTGCCTGAGCACATCAGGTAATAATAGTCTACAATGTGGCGTAGCCCTACACCTTCGCGTAAAAGATGACTGTAGATGTGGGAGAGCTGGTAGACTGTGTTGAATTCATAGGTGGGTACACTGAATCCCTCTTCTTCGAGATAGTTGGAAAAACATGCGTCTGAGTGTGCCTCAAACCAACGTTGTAGACGGCGATTGTGTATAGGACTGCTCATCCAGGAGGGACGATAGTGAACCTCTGTGGAAATCTTATCGAACTTGAAAAAATCAATATGGTGATATACTCGCTTAAAGCCTGGTTTGATGGAGTCGACGTAGGCGATAACCTTACGGTCGCCACCTTCTACCCAGATATCAATGTCGCCAGGAGCGCGCATACCAGGTTGGGGGTAGAGTAGGGCATTGCCCATACCTTTTAATAAACAGGAACGAAAGCCTTCCTTGTTGAAGTTATTCCATACCCATTGGATTTTTTCGTGTACTTTATCACTTCGGCGTTCTATCTTCCGTACACGAGCCATCCATGACAACACTTCCACATCAGAGAGTTTCACATGTGCCTCTTGATCCATACGCTTGATACCATGCCAATAAATCGCCTCTACAGCCTGTTTGCGGGCGAATTTATAAAGGTCTTCCCAACAAATATCCTTGGCGGAGGCGGGAAGAGGATAGGTGCTGTCCACACTATAGCGTAAAAACTCAAGATATGATGTGTAGTCTTCCATTTCGACTGCAAAAATAGATATTTTTTTTGTCATTTAATCCTTTTTCTTCTTTTTTCCCCTCAAAAGGTCATAATAACATATTAAAAACAGGATGAAAGATATAATTATGCACTTTGATAGTTGATAATTATTAATTAAAAATTATATAAAGTATTAAAATAAGTGAAATATAGACAAATAATTAACAATTATATGTTAATTCATTAATTATTGGTTTATCTTTGCCAATATGAAAAAGAAAACAATCTGGACTATATCGATCATCATGGGACTGTCGTTCCTGGCATTGCTCTTCCTGCAGATTAAATATATTGAGGAAATCGCGGGTATGAAAAAGGAGCAATTTGATGAGTCCGTGAAACGTACCCTTTCACAAACGTCGAGGAATATGGAACTTAACGAGACGCTGAAATATCTTGAGAAAGACATCAATGACTCCAATAAAAGGAAAATTCCAAGTGACTCGATGATGATCAGTGCACTTGAAAATGAGAATGGCGGTTCAGGGGTTCATCAATCCTCAAATACAGATGACGGAACTATGTACTCTTCATTTGAGATGAAGACCATGAAAATAAACCCGTCGTCAGTGCCAAAGGTCCTTATCTTGAGAAATGATAAGAATGTCATCACGCAGACAAGCAAATCGATGGAAGACATTGTGCGTAACAGATATGTCTATCAGAAGGCTTTGCTCGACAGGGTGGTCTATAATATACTCTATTCCGCATCCGATAAACCCTTGCAAGAGCGTATCAATTTCCGTATTCTCGACCAGGATCTCAAGACAGAGCTGCTCAACAATGGCATCAATATACCCTATCACTTCAGGATAATGACATATGACGGGAGGGAGGTCTATCGATGTCCTGATTATTCAGAGACTGGAGAGGATCAAAGTTATGAGCAGGAGCTCTTTCGCAATGACCCCGACAATAGGGGAGGAGTGATGAAGATACATTTCCCCCAGATGGATAGATATATCTTCTCAAGCGTGAGATTCATGATTCCGGCTATCTTCTTCACCATCATATTGCTCATCACATTCATTTTTACTATTGTAGTGGTGTTCAGGCAGAAACGTTACTCGGAGATAAAGAATGATTTCATCAACAACATGACACACGAGTTGAAGACTCCTATCTCAAGTATCTCACTTGCCGCACAGATGCTCAATGACAAGTCCTTGGACAAGAGCCCGGAGATGATGTCTCATCTTGGGAAAGCCATCCAAGAAGAGTCGAAAAGGCTGCGTTTCCTCGTTGAAAAGGTGCTGCAGATGTCAATGTTTGACAAACAGGATTCGATGTTCAAGAAAAAAGAACTCGATCTCAACGAGATGGCGGAGAATGTGGCTAATACTTTCACACTCAGGGTGGAACATACCGGTGGTAAGATAAATGTGGATATCGAGGCAATAGAATCGAAGATATTTGTCGATGAGACACACTTCACCAATATGATTTTCAACCTCTTTGACAATTCTATCAAATACCGGAAACCCGACCAGCCTGTCAATATCCTCGTGAGGACATGGAATGACGATGAACGACTCTATTTGTCCATTGCCGACGACGGTATCGGAATCAAAAAGGACAACCAGAAGAAGATTTTCGAGAAATTCTATCGGGTACATACAGGAAATATCCACAACGTGAAAGGTTTCGGACTTGGACTGGCATATGTCAAGAAAATAGTCGATTTGCACAAAGGGGAGATAAAGGTGGACAGTGAATATGGAAAAGGAACTAAATTTACAATATCATTACCAATCATAAAAGAAGATTAATTATGGAAGAGAAACTAAAAATTCTGTTGTGCGAAGACGAGGAAAACCTCGGCATGTTGCTTCGCGAATATCTGCAGGCCAAAGGATTTATGGCTGAGTTATGCCTTGATGGTGAAGCTGGATATAAGGAATTCCTGCGTACGAAATATGATATCTGTGTGCTTGACGTGATGATGCCTAAGAAAGATGGATTCACACTTGCACAGGAAATCAGACAAGCCAATGCTGAGATTCCTATCATCTTCCTCACGGCCAAACAACTGAAAGATGACATCCTCGAGGGATTCAAAATCGGCGCTGATGACTATATCACAAAACCATTCTCCATGGAGGAGCTCGTGCTCCGCATTGAGGCGATCCTGCGCCGTGTGAAAGGTAAAAAGAACAAGGAGTCTACACTCTATCATATCGGCAACTTCACGTTTGACACTCAGAAACAACTGCTCGTCATTGGTGATAAACAGGCAAAACTGACCACTAAAGAGAATGAACTCCTGGCATTGCTATGCTCACATGCCAATGAGATACTCCAACGTGATTTCGCATTGAAGACCATCTGGATAGATGACAACTATTTCAACGCCCGCTCGATGGATGTATATATCACCAAACTGCGTAAACACCTCAAGGATGACCCGCAGATTGAGATTATCAACATCCATGGTAAAGGCTACAAGCTGATTGTTCCAGAGGAGGAATAAAGGCATCCTGACATGATGTGCTTTGATTTCTTTCCTTCAACGAACTGAAACGCTGTCCTCGAGACAGATTCAAAATCTGACAAAGCTAATTGATAGGACCCTCCTAATTGACAATAGCCGGAAACATGCGTTTCCGGCTATTTTAGACAGTATCAGCAACGGCCATTAAAGAATACACTTCGGCGGACGCTTCTATGTCAATGCGCTATTTAATCTTACTCTTATGATCTGCGACATAAAATATGATGCCGCATAGTATAAGCAGGACACTGACAATAAGAAGCCAGTTGATGTGCCAACTGAAACAAATGCAGCATACTTCCAGAAGAACACCGGAATAAATCAACCACAATCCGTGGGATAGAATGAAATCTATGACTTTCATGGCTGCAAAATTAGCAAAAAAAACAGAAAATATTTTGCCATTCGATCAAAAAGCAGTACCTTTGCACCGCTTTTTGCAAAAACAATATTAATTTTATTAATTTTTAGTATGAATCAATACGAAACCGTTTTCATTTTAACTCCCGTTTTGTCTGATGAACAGATGAAGGAAACGGTCGCCAAATTCAGGAAAATCCTTACTGACAAGGGTGCTGAAATTCTGAACGAAGAGACCTGGGGACTGAAGAAGATGGCTTATGCTATTCAGAAAAAATCCACAGGCTTCTATTGTCTGTTGGAATTCAAAGCTGAGCCAGATGTTATCAACACGCTCGAGACTGGCTATCGCCGTGATGAGAAAGTGATCCGCTTTATGACTGTGAAGCTCGACAAGTATGCCGCACAGTATGCTGAGAAGAGACGTATGAAATTAGGAAAAAAAGAGGAGGCATAAACCATGGCAGAGAAAGAAACTGAAATCCGCTATTTGACCCCACCATCAGTAGACACAAAGAAAAAGAAGTATTGCCGTTTCAAGAAAAGCGGTATTAAGTATATCGATTACAAAGATCCTGAGTTCTTGAAGAAATTCCTTAATGAACAAGGTAAAATCCTTCCGCGCCGTATCACCGGAACTTCTCTGAAGTACCAGCGCCGTGTGGCTACCGCTATCAAGCGTGCACGCCAGATCGCACTGCTGCCATACGTTACCGACTTGATGAAATAATTAACAGGAGGACAAAGACATGCAGATAATACTCAAAGAAGATATTATAGGACTGGGATATAAGAATGAAATCGTAGAGGTGAAGCCTGGTTATGGCCGTAATTATCTTATTCCCACTGGAAAGGGAGTCATCGCTACTCCATCGGCAAAGAAAATGCTCGCTGAGACACTGAAACAGCAGGCTCACAAGATTGAGGCTCAAAAGGCTGCCGCTCAGAAGAGAGCTAATCAGTTGCAGGATGTCGTCGTAGAGGTGGCTGCAAAAGTTAGCACCACTGGTGTTCTCTACGGTTCTGTAAATGCTGCCAAAGTGGCAGAAGAGCTCGCTAAAAAAGGCATCGAGGTGGATCGCAAGATTATCACTATGCGAGACATTAAGAATGTGGGTGAGTATGAGGCTATCGTACATTTCTACAAAGACGTTGAGGTGAAGTTGCCTATCCGTGTCGTGGCAGAGAAGGCTGAAGAGAAAGCTGCTCCCACAGAGGAAACCGTCGTTGAAGCTGCTCCAGCAGAAGAGATTATTGTCGAAACTCCGGTAGAGGACGAGGAAGCCACAGTCGTTGAATAAGATAATACCCTTTCATATATAATCCCGACAATCACTGGTTGTCGGGATTAAATATTCATAGCAATAGGTGTGGAAATATTTTCCATCACAGTTTATTAATTTTTAAGAAAAAGATGAAAGCATTTGTTTTCCCCGGACAAGGGGCACAATTCGTAGGCATGGGAAAAGACCTCTATGAGAACAACACCCAGGCCAAAGAACTATTTGAGAAAGCCAACGAAATCCTCGGTTACAGAATCACTGACATTATGTTTGAAGGTACAGACGAGGAACTCAAACAGACAAAGGTGACACAACCAGCAGTATTCCTGCATAGTGTAATCAGTGCGATTTGTATGGGTGAGGAGTTTAAACCAGAGATGACCGCAGGACACTCTCTCGGTGAATTCTCCGCTCTTGTGGCTGCTGGAGCTTTGAGCTTTGAGGATGGTCTGAGACTGGTATATGCACGTGCTATGGCTATGCAGAAAGCTTGTGAGGCTGCTCCTTCTACCATGGCTGCCATCATTGGACTGTCTGATGAGAAAGTGGAGGAAGTGTGCCAGACAATCAATAAGGATGGGAATGTCGTGGTGCCTGCCAATTATAACTGCCCAGGACAACTTGTCATTTCTGGCGATGTAGAGGCAATTAAACTGGCTTGCGCCGCAATGAAAGAGGCTGGTGCCAAACGTGCCCTGCCACTCAATGTGGGTGGTGCTTTCCATTCTCCTCTCATGCAACCAGCTAAGGATGAGTTGCAGGCAGC
>FLNZ01000413.1_pt1 | contig 15868 bp, 12 predicted proteins | sample 1140391 | NCBI WGS metagenome assembly FLNZ01 (sample SAMEA3878171, study PRJEB12797) | bioreactor metagenome | biome: Moose rumen | place: Sweden | collected 2011-10
AAGCGAAGTTGAGCACCGCGACCCTGGTACCCGCATACGCCCGCGCCGCCTCGAATGTCCGCTTCTGCGAGACGACGACATCGGCCCGCTCCGCATAGATATTCCGGATCTCGACGGCGACGCTTTCGCGCTCGCCCGTAAATTTCTGCTCCCGCCTTGATTGCGCGATGGACTCGCGGAGCCGCGCATCTGTGCGGCAACGTTTGGCCGTGTCCTCGAACACGGTGACATTCAATACTCTATAGTCGATTCTGTTCTGCATACTTTTAATATCGCTTATTTGTGGGAAAATGTCAAGGGGGCTGGGAACTTAAGCCCTTTACACGGCCTTTTTTATTGCGACTCAAATTTTCTCCTTTCAAATCCGCCCCCCTCTTCTGCAACTCCATTATTATGGACGAATTGTTTTTTTGGATGGGGGAAGTCTCCCCCTGATTGCAGCCCCGGCGAACGCTGCCACCCCAGCATGTCACCCCGGACCTGTTCCGGGGTCACCATTCCTCGCTATAAAACGTGCCGGGTCTTCCATCACCCCCTCTCCTAGTGGGCTCCGCCCCCTAACACCCCCGCAGGCGAGTGCCGCGGCAATCGAATTTGCTGGAATTGTCATGGCCTAGCCGCAGGGGGCATCTGCAATGCCCCAAAATTCGCATTTTTGGCATATTATGACAACCTATTTTGTTTATATTTACATTGGAATAGTTTGGCTTTTATGTCCTACGAATACAGCGAAAATATCCTTGTTCAAGAGAGTGCCGGCGACCTGCTCCAGCATGAATTGGGCTGGCGTGTTGTATTTGCGTATAATGAAGAAAAATTAGGCGAAAACGGAACATTCGGGCGCACCTCTTACAGAGAGGTTTTGCTGCATCGGTATTTTCGCGAAGCACTTCAGAAGCTGAATCCGTGGATAACGCCTACGCAAATTGACGAAGCCGTACAAAAGTTCACGGCAACCCTCAGCACGTCATCACTGCTTCAAATCAACGAAGAAAAGTACGGCTTTATTCGCGATGGCATTCCAGTCTCTTACAAGAAATCCGATGGAACTTCGGATGTCAAGCGGGCTCTCGTCATTGATTTTTCGAACCCGGAGAACAACGATTTTCTCGCCGTCAAGGAGATGAAAATTCACGGCGAAATTTATCGCCGCCGTACTGATATTGTCGGCTTTGTTAATGGCATTCCGCTTTTGTTTGTGGAACTCAAGCGCAACGATGTCGCTGTGCAAAACGCCTACGACGACAACTACACGGATTATCTTTCGACGATTCCGCAGCTTTTCTATTACAACGCATTTTTGATGCTTTCTAATGGTGTAGAGGCAAAAGTCGGAACGCTTGGCAGCAAGTATGATTTTTTCCACGAATGGAAACGCCTCAAGGAATCGGATGCGGGTTCCGTTGCTCTCCAGACGATGCTTCGCGGAATTTGCAAAAAAGAAACGTTCCTTGACCTGTTGGCAAATTTCATTCTTTACGATCATTCCGATGGAAATACGGTCAAGATTCTCGCCCGCAACCACCAGTATCTTGGCGTAAACGAAGCTTTCAAAGCGTACGAAGACCGCAAACTTCGCAATGGCAAGTTGGGCGTTTTCTGGCATACGCAGGGGAGCGGCAAAAGCTACTCGATGTTGTTCTTGTCACAAAAGATTCGCCGTTGTGCAAAAGGTTCGCCCACAATCGTCATCCTCACAGACCGTGACGAACTGAACAAGCAGATTAGCGATACGTTTGAAAACTGTGGAATGCTCGGCAAGGTAAAAGCGTCCAAGTTCATTGCCACGAGCGGGAACGACCTTGTTACAAAACTCAAGGGCAACCCGAGTTTCATCTTTACGCTGATTCAAAAGTTCAACAAGAAAGATTTGTCCCCGATTTATCCGGACCACGATATTTTGGTGATGTCCGACGAAGCGCACCGTAGCCAGAACGGAATTTTTGCAGACAACATGTGTGCCTTGCTCCCGACGGCTTCGCGTATCGGCTTTACGGGCACTCCGCTTTTGAAAGATGACAACATCACCGAAAGAACTTTCGGCGGCTACATTTCTATTTACGATTTCAAGCGAGCCGTAGAAGATGGTGCGACAGTTCCGCTCTATTACGAAAATCGTGCCGACAAAATCAAGGAACTCAAGAATCCTGAAATTACAGACAAGATTCTCAATGCGATTGAAGCCGCAGACCTTGACCCGGAACAGCAAGAAAAACTGGAAAAGGATTTTGCCAAGGAATACCACTTGCTTACGGCAGAACCGCGATTGCGTCTGGTTGCGAAAGATTTTGCGCATCATTATTCCGACTTATGGACTAGCGGGAAGGCGATGTTTGTTTGCCTGAACAAGGTGACTTGCGTTCGCATGTACAATTACGTTCAGGAATATTGGGCCGAAGAAATCGTAGCTCTCGAAAAGCAGTTGAAAATTGCAACCCAGCAAGAAGCCCAGGAACTGGAGCGCAAAATCCAGTGGATGCGCGAAACGGAAATGGCTGTCGTCGTAAGCCAGGAACAGAACGAGCAACAGACTTTTGCCAAGTGGGGTTTGGACATTACTCCGCACCGCACCAAGATGGAAAAGCGGGAACTAGACAAGGAATTCAAGGACCCCAAAAACAAATTCCGCGTTGTGTTTGTTTGTGCGATGTGGCTTACCGGTTTCGATGTCAAGTGCCTCAGTTGCCTTTACTTGGATAAACTGCTGAAGGCTCACACGCTTATGCAGACGATTGCACGTGCGAACCGTGTGAACGAAGGCAAGAGCAACGGCCTGATTGTAGATTATGCGGGCATCGTGAAGGCTTTGCGCAAGGCTCTCGCCGATTATACGAACAATGTAAGCGGCGGGCGTGCCGACCCGACAATTGACAAGTCGGAATTGCTGAATCGCATTATCGAAGTCATTGCGAAAACGGAAACATTTTTAGGCGGCCTCAACGCCCCCCTTGCAAAAGTTGTTGAATCCAAGGGCTTTGATAAGATTGCCGCAATCCAAGACGCCGCAAACGCAGTCTGTTCTTCGGCAGAGAACAAGAAGGCTTTCTCCACATACGCTGCCGAACTTTCTCGCCTGGTACGCTACACGAACCGCGAAGACATCACAGCCGAGAATCGCGCCAAGATAAACGCGATTGACGCAGTCGCCCGCAATCTCAAGGCTAAACGCCGCCACGTAACCAACGTGGATTTGATGGTGGAACTGAACAAGATTGTGAACGAATACGTTCAGATGGACGTAGGCGGTAAAAAGAACCCCAAGCAGTTCGACATCAGCAAGATTGACTTTGAACTGCTCGGCCGGGAATTTGCCAAGGCAAAGCATAAAAACCTTTTGCTCCGCGATTTGGAAGAACTGGTAAAGGAGCGACTTTCCTTGCTGTTGGCGACCAACTCCGGCAGAATCAATTTCTACGAGCGTTATCAAGAAATCATCAACGCCTACAACAGCGAACAGGATAGGGCGACCATCGAAAAGACCTTTATGGACTTGATGGATTTGGCATCGTCCATGGATACCGAGCAGCAGCGTTTTGTTCGTGAAGGTTTCAAGAACGACGAAGAACTCTCCATGTATGACTTGCTTTTCAAGGATAACTTGAGCAAGCAGGACATCAAGAAGTTGAAATCGGTCGCCGTAGAATTGCTCGAAAAGATAAAGGCGAAAATTGGGAGTCTGGACCACTGGACCGATAAGCAAGAAACCAAGGCCGCGGTGGACACCCTCATTCGTGACACGCTCTGGAAAGAGCTGCCCGAAAGTTACGACGACGTGGCCATCAACATGTATCGCGACCGCGTTTACGAATACGTTTACACCCATTATAGAGTAGCATAAATCTGGAGGCCCAGTGCGTATAGAAGATATTCTCGCTATGGAAGAATCCCAGACTTTTGACCGCAAGAGCATAAACATTGCTCCGAAGGATTTTTCTAACCACGTATGTGCTTTTGCAAATGCCGACGGGGGAATCATCGTTGTCGGTATTTCTGATAAAAATCGCCACATCGAGGGTGTTGACCATCGAGAAAAAGATGTCAATGAACTCTTGCGTGTTCCGATGGATTTTTGTTCGCCGACGGTTCCTTTTGCTCATGAACTTGTGGAATGCGTTGATGCCAAAGGCAAGCCGAACCATGTGCTGGTATTCCACATAGAGGCAAGTCCCTTTGTTCATGAAAATCAGGCGCATGACGTTTATATGCGTGTGGGCGACAAGTCTAAGCTCCTTTCTTACGATGACCGTTTGACGTTGACCCTCGACAAAGGGTTGCGTTCCTTTGAAGATTTTCTTGTTCCAGACTCCAGCTACGAAGATATAGAGGAATCTTATCTCAAAGAATACTTGAGCTTAATCGGATATTCCAAATCTCCGCGAGAGTATTTGCTGCAGAACAAGAATTTTGCAAAAGAGAAAGAGGGAGAATTGCAACTCAGCGTTGCAGCCATTTTGCTGTTCGGCAAGAAACCCCAGTCGTTTTTCCCGAGAGCCCGAGTCAGGTTTATCCGTTACGAAGGTACAGAAGAAAAATTCGGTGCCGAGATGAACGTTATCAAGGACGTGACTTTTGAAGGTCGCATTCTGGAGCAGATTCGCCAGGCGGTCGCCTACATCCAAACGCAAATCAAGGAACGCACTTATTTGACTGCGGGCGGAATCTTTACCACCGAACTTGAATATCCGGAATTTGTGCGTACGGAACTGGTCGTAAATGCGGTAACCCATAGGGATTATTCCATTCGCGGAACCGAAATCCAAATCAAGATGTTCGATGACCACTTGGTGGTGGAGTCTCCGGGGAATTTGCCAAGCCAAGTGAAAATCAACAAGATTCGTAATTCCCACTTTGCCCGCAATTCCCATATCGCGGAATACTTGAAAGATTACAAGTACGTGAAGGATTTTGGCGAAGGAGTGGACCGTATGTGCCGGGAAATGGAAGCGCAGGGGCTGCCCAAGCCGGAATACAAGCAGGACTCCTTTATTTTGAAGGCTATCGTCAAAAATGCGGGATTTGCCTCCAAAAACCTTGGGATTGACCCCCAAAAAGCGGGAAATGCCCCCGAAAAAACGGGAAATGACCCCGAAAAAACGGGAAATGACCCTCAAAAAACGGGATTTGCCCTAAAAAAACGGGAAATGGTCGAAATTATTGAAAATTCGAATTACAGCCCGTCTATAAAGACTAAATTGGAAAAAATCATTGCAGAAATTGCGGAAAATCAGGTTCTCGCAGCAAAAGACATTAAGAAAATTTTGGATTGCGGTGCAACTGCGGCAACAAGCATGATAAGTAGATTGAACGACCTTGAACTTTTACATAAGGTAACAGGCAAAGGGCCTGGACATTATATTCTGAATTTACATTCTAAGGACCAAAATGGATAACAAGAGTTTAAAGAAACTTGAAGCCGATTTGTGGGAATCCGCGGACTTGCTCCGTGCCGATTCCAAGTTGACATCGAATCAGTATTGCATGCCTGTTTTGGGACTCTTGTTCCTGCGTTACGCCTATGGCCGCTTCAAGAGGGTCGAAACCGAAATCCTCAAGAACCGCCCGAGCCGTGGTGGCCGCGTTCTCCCTGTAGAACCTAGCGATTTTGCGTCCAAGAGTGCATTGTTCCTCCCGAAAGAAGCGCAATTTGATTACCTGGTGAACTTGCCTGCAAATATTGCATCGGCAAAACTCAAGAACGCGCACGGACAGCCGCTCAACAGCCTTGGCGAAGTCGTGAACAACGCCATGGAACTTGTCGAAGCCCAGAGTGAAAAGCTGAAGGGCGTATTGCCCAAGACCTACACCGATTTCAAGGACGAACTGCTTGCCGAACTTTTGCGCACGTTCAACAACAACGCATTGGACGATGTTGGCGGTGACGTGATGGGCCGCATCTACGAATACTTCCTCAGCAAGTTTGCCAAGAACATCGCGAGCGACGACGGCGTTTTCTTTACGCCAAAGTCCCTGGTGAAGATGATTGTGAACGTGTTGGAACCCACGCATGGCGTATTGCTGGACCCCGCTTGCGGATCGGGCGGAATGTTTGTGCAGACGGGCGACTTTGTGAATGCCGCCGGCATGGCAAGCAACGAAACCATGACCTTTTACGGCCAGGAAAAGGTGGAATACAACGCCCAGCTTTGCCAGATGAACATGGCGGTGCACGGGCTTACCGGAGTCGTAAAGTCGGGCGACGAGGCGAACTCCTTCTATCACGATGCGCACAACCTTGCAGGCGAATGCGATTACGTGATGGCGAACCCGCCCTTCAACGTTGACAAGGTAAAAGCGGAAAGTTGCCAGAATGCCGGGCGACTCCCCTTCGGGCTCCCTGCGGTAAACAAGGACAAGGAAATCGGTAACGGCAACTACCTGTGGATTTCTTACTTCTACAGCTACCTGAACGAAACCGGCCGCGCGGGCTTTGTGATGGCCGCCTCCGCGACAGACAGCCAGAGCAAGGACAAGGACATCCGCGAAAAGCTGGTGGCTACGGGGCACGTGGATTGCATGATAAGCGTGGGCAACAACTTCTTTTACACCAAGAGCCTGCCGTGCACCCTGTGGTTCTTTGACAAGGGCAAAAAGAAGAAAATTCAGGACAATGTCCTGTTCATCGATGCCCGCAACTATTACACCGTTGTGGACCGCACCCTGAACGAATGGAACGAATGGCAACTCAAGAACCTGAACGCCATCGTCTGGCTCTACCGCGGCGAAACGGACAAGTATGAATACTTGCTTGTGGAATACCGCAACGCCTTGCTTGCCTACGCCGACACCACCGAAGACAAGCAACTCGAAAAGATTCTCCGCAAGTCCGCGAAGATTGCGAAAATATTCGCGGAACTCAAGGAACACCGCGAAACGCTCCGTGCGCAGGCGAAAACCGCCGTAGAAGCCGCCGACAAAAAGAGCAAGAAGAAAACCCAGGAAGAATGGGACGCCCGCCTCGCGGAACTCGACGAAATCATCGGAGTCGCCAAGGAAGCCGACTGGCTCTACGAAAAGTTCGGTGACGGCAAGTACAAGGACATCCTTGGACTCTGCAAGATTGCCACCCGTGCCGAAATCGCCGAAAAGAACTACAGCCTGACTCCCGGCGCCTACGTAGGAGTCGCCCCCGTAGAAGACGACGGCGTGGATTTTGCCGAACGCATGACCGAAATCCACCAGGAACTCCTGAAACTCCAGGACGAAAGCAACGCCCTCATGAAAACCATCTCCAAGAACATGAAGGAACTTGGTTTATAAAAAGTTGGAAAAACGGGCAAAAATATCATAAAATAGTTGGAAAAATGGACAAAATTAGTTATTTTAAGGTTGGATAAACGGAAAAACTGATGATTCGACGAAAAATCGACAGATGCCTGGCTGATTTCTATGCCAAGCACAAGAACGCGTTGCTTGTGACCGGGGCCAGGCAAATCGGCAAGACCAGTTCCATTCGGGAGTTCGGAAGGACGCATTTCAGGCATTTTGTGGAAATCAACTTTCTTGAATCTCCGGCAGCCAAGTCCGTATTCGAAGGCGCCGATAGCTCGAACATCCTTTTGCGCCTGTCGGCCTACGCCGAGACAAAACTGGTCAAGGGCGAAACGCTGATTTTCTTGGACGAGATACAGGAATGCCCCGATGCGGTTACCGCAATCAAGTTTCTGGTCGAGGACGGGTCTTACCGTTATATTTTGAGCGGCTCGCTTCTTGGTGTTGAACTCAAGGATATCCGTTCCCTTCCTGTCGGTTTTTTAACCATCAAGGAAATGTTCCCTCTGGATTTTGAGGAGTTTGCGGGGGCAGTGGGCGTTCAGTCCGAAGTCCTGGATTCGGTACGGGCCGCTTTCGAGAGCAAGGTGGAAGTTGACTCCGTGATCCACGAAAAGATGATGGAGATTTTCCGCCTGTACATGGTTGTTGGCGGCATGCCCGCCGCAGTTGCCGAGTATCTGGAATCGAACAACATCCAGAACATATTGGAAATCCAGCAAGGCATCATCGAGTTGTACAAGAAGGACATTGCCAAGTACGACCCAGAAAACAAGCTTTACCTGAACGAAATTTTTGACCTGATTCCGCCGGAACTGAATAACCGGAACAAGAGATTCATTCTAAAAAAATTGAACGAGAATATCAAGTTTTCCCGTCACGAAAATTCCTTTATCTGGTTAAAAGAAGCGGGGGTGGCTCTCCCCGTTTACAACGTAGATGAACCCAAAATTCCGTTGCTCCTTTCGCGTTCGCGCAACTTGTTTAAGCTGTTCTTGAACGATGTCGGTCTCCTTACTTGCCAATACGCGAACGGGATACAGTTGAAAATCTTGAACGGTGAAAATGCCATCAATTTCGGTTCCGTTTATGAGAATGTGGCCGCGATGGAACTGAAAGCGCACGGATTTGACCTTTATTATTTCAATAGTAAAAAACAAGGCGAACTGGATTTTGTCATTGAGCGGAATGGACGCATACTCCCCATAGAAATCAAGTCGGGCAAGGATTACAAACGGCACAACGCCTTAAAGAATGTCTTGGAAACGACAAATTACGCCATTCAACAGGCAGTCGTTTTCTGCAACGGCAATGTCTGCGTCAAAGAAAAAGTTTTGTATTGCCCCATCTACATGCTGATGTTTTTGAAAAACGAAGAAATTGATTTGGGAACATACAAAGTAGATTTGCGAGGGCTGACCAAACATACTCACCACGGTAAATCAAGGCGGGGTGTGTGATGTCTTGGGAAAAAGTGAAATTAGGCGATATATGCGAATCTATTTCTGATGGTGATCATTTGCCACCTCCTAAATCTGTGAACGGAATTCCCTTTGTTACGATATCAAATGTCAATTCATCAAATCAATTTGATTTTAAGAACACAATGTTCGTTCCACAAGAATACTATGAAAAACTTGATGAAAAAAGAAAGCCTCGTATAAATGACATTCTTTATTCAGTCGTAGGTTCTTTTGGAATCCCAGTGTTCATAAAAGAGAATCGTCCTTTTGTTTTTCAACGACATATTGCAATTTTGCGACCTAATGAATCTCGAATACATCCTCGGTATTTATACTATAAAATGCTGAGCAAAGATTTTTACATGAAAGCAGATGCGGTTGCAATAGGTGCCGCACAAAGAACAATAAGTTTGACATCTTTGAGGAATATGGAAATAAGCATTCCTTGCAAAGATTCACAAAAACGCATTGCCGACATCCTTTCCGCCTACGACAACCTGATAGAAAACAACCAGAAGCAAATAAAACTCCTCGAAGAAGCCGCCCAGCGCCTCTACAAACAATGGTTCATCGACCTCCGCTACCCCGGCCACGAAACCACCCCCGTCGTCGATGGATTGCCTGAAGGGTGGAGGAGAGAAAAACTTGTTGATTTAGCGTCAGTCCAATTCGGCTATGCTTTTGACGGCTCTTTATTTAATTCAAATGGTAACGGAACTCCTATAGTTCGCATTAGAAATATTCCCGATGGTTTCACAAACGATTATACGACAGAAAATGCTCCTGAGGAGTATATCATAAACAATGGCGATATCGTTGTTGGTATGGATGGTGAATTCCACATCAATTCATGGAGTGGCGACAAATCTTATTTGGTTCAACGCTCATGTTGTTTCAGACCGCACAATCCCAAAATCAATGGTTGGCTTTTGTGGGCGATTCATGACCCTATAAAGTTCTTTGAAAAAACAGTCGTTGGTGCAACAGTGGCTCATTTAGGGAAAAAACACATTGATACAATAGAACTTTTGATAGGGCCAGAAAAGTTGTATGAACCATTTCAAAATTTGTTCTGCAAACGTCAAACTTTACTTAATCAAAACCGTAAACTAGCGGAATCCCGCGACCGTTTGCTACCTAAACTGATGAATGGTGAAATAGAGGCGTAAAATATGAAACATACATTTTATAATGTAGGTCATGGTGATGCTATATTCATTAAACTTGATAATAATGTCAAACATTTGATTGTTCGTGATATGGGTTGTTACTCTAGCATTTCCTCTAATATGGGAATGCAAGCAGCATTAAATGATTTAAAACAGTATATTGCTAGAGAATTTGCGATAGATGTAATTGTATCCCATGCTCATACAGATCATTACAAGGGCTTTAAGAAGTTATATGATGACGGTGAAAGAAAAATTTTCCGTAACACTTATATCCCATATTTGACAGACACTAACTGTAATAGCTTGCTATGGTCTGTGTTTGTAATATCTGTTGGAATGTATCTGTATTTGCCAACTTATTCTCATTATTCGTATTATTATGCAAGAGCGAAAAATTGGCTTCTTCTTGCGCCAATCATGGCTGATTTGTCGGTTCAAGTGATTGGTGTGTCGAATGCTTCCGGGGGGCTTAATTGGTGCGGGGCTAATTTAGATTTCCTGTGGCCACCAGAACATGGCTTTTGTTCTCGTTCGTTAAAACAGTTGAATATTTTTGTTCGCGAATTATTTGCAAATGGAGATTTCAATAATGATGAATTTCAAAGATTTTGTAACGAGTTGTATTCTCAAATTGCACGATGTTTTAAAGATGATGGAGTGGATAATCATACATTAAATATTCTTCATACATTAGAAGAAAAAAGAAAACAAGTTAGAAATAGCTCAAATGCAGCATTCTTTGTAAAAAGTTTAGAAAAATATAATATAATTGAAAATTATGAGCTATGCGTTGATGACCACAGCATTGTTTTCAACATAGCTGAAGAAGCTCTTTATCTAAGTGATTTACATGAAGATGCAATGGACGCTATGTTTAATCAATGTGGTTGTAGAATCGCTTCGAAATATCCATTATTAAAGTCTGCTCACCATGGTACGAGAATATGCGATGATTTAAAGAAAATGAAGTTCTCCAAAATTATCCATTGTTGCGGAAAAGGGAATCGTAGATATGGTAGACCATTAAATGATTACAATCAAATGAACTCAACTGTTGTTTATATGGATGCCATAAAAGCTACAAAACAAACATTTTAACAGAGAATCCGAATGAACACTGATTCATATTTCTTTTCGAATATAATGAATGGATTGGAAAATCAATCTATTTATACTGATTTTGAGACATGGTCTAAAACCGAGAAAAAGAATGTTTATGTGTTAAATGCTCCTTTAGGGAATGAAGAGTATTCGTATGAATACGAAAAGGCTTTCATTGTACTTATTCCTGGCCATAAGATTCTGTTTATTGACTTTGGCGGTGAAGAAGATGCGTTTGAAGATTATTGTGACGATGTTATTGAGGATGTCAGTTTTATATCGGATAAATATGATTGCAAAAAATTACTAGGCCGAAAGAAAAAATGGGAGCCTGCTCTTTGTAAAAAGATTTCTGTTTCCGAATATGTGGATATTCCGACTCTTTTAAATGTTGCAACTTTGAATGATTATTCTGAAAAGAGGAGTGCCGATGTTCTTATATCATTGTTTACTGGTAGTATCAACGATATTGAAAAAATTGGCTTAGATGTTCCTACATCAGATTTAGATAAGATTAAACAAAAAATCATTCTTTTTGATGGAGATCAAACGCGATTTATTTATGAAAAAACAAGCAATGGAAGTCTTGTTAGAATTCAAGGATTATCTGGAACTGGTAAAACAGAATTGCTTTTACATAAGATTAAAAATTTGTATTTGAAAAATGATACTGATAAAATTTTATTGACTTGTCATAATAAAATTCTGGCGCACGATTTGAATGAAAGAATTCCACGCTTTTTCGATTTTATGAAAGTTGATAAACAAATTTCACAAAATAGGCTGATATGCATGCACTCCTGGGGGAGTGCTCATGAAATGGGTACTTATCGTTATTTGTGCGGTTTTTATGGCCTTCCTTTTTTCTCGTTGAGATGGGGAAAATCTTTTGACGATGTATGTGCGTTTGCAGCAAAGCAACTGAGCGAAAGAAAAAAAAGCGATCAAGATTGGAAATACGCATTTGATTGGACATTTGTTGATGAATGCCAAGATTTTGGTGATGGCTTTATCCAATTGTGCCAAATTGTTACTAAAAATCAAGTTTATGTTGCAGGGGACATTTTCCAAAGTATTTTTGATGATTTTTCGAATAGTCAAGTGAAACCCGATTATTTGTTGAGCAAGTGTTATAGAACTGATCCAAAAACTTTAATGTTTGCTCATGGTTTGGGGATGGGTTTGTTTGAATCAAGACCTCTTAAATGGCTTGAAGATAATCAATGGGAAAGTTGTGGCTATAGCGTAACCCGTAATCATGAAAATACAATTGTGTTAAAAAGAGAACCATTACGCCGATTTGAAGATCTGGCCGATGATTATAAAAGTATTGATTTAATAGTAAATGAAACAGCCGGTTTTTCGGCTCTTGAAAAAATTTTTCAAAAAATAAAGGAAATAGCAGAAAAAAATCCTTCGGTGAAACCCGATGACATATGTGTTATTTTATTGGATGATTGTAACGATATTTATAATGATGCTGTTTTACTACAACAATTGATTGAACGTAATTTGGGGTGGCGTTGTAACCGAGCATATGAAACAAAAATGAAAATAGATGGTTGCTTGCAAATTTCAAATCGCAATAATGTTAAAGGTTTGGAATTCCCATTTGTTATTTGCCATACAAGACAGATTGAAAGAAATTTACGCTACAGAAATGCCTTGTACACAATGATGACGAGATCGTTCTTACAAACGACATTGATTGTTGATAGAATGGATGCTGCTATGCTAATGGCTTTGAATACTCATTTGAATGAAATTCAAACGCAGGGGCAAATGAGTGTAATTGAGCCGAATGATGATGAAAAACGTCAAATATTGATGAATATCGATGCTCAAACGAAAAAGAAATCTTTAAATGAAATTTTTGATTCTGTTTGTAAAGAACATAAGATTCCTCAAAAATATCGAGCGAAGTTGTATCGAGCGATAAATGGCTTGATAGAAGAAGATTCATTTGAAGAAGATAAAGTGAGTGAGGCAATATTAGTCAATTATGATATGATGAAAGGGTAAAATTAATGGGAATGCCATTTTACTTTAAGATGGACCTTAAGTATATTTCTCGGTCATCTATATTTTCAATAAGAGATTGTGCACTCTTTTTAATGGAAATAGTAAACCGAATACAAAATTGTCTTGCCGTAGAAAACGATGGAAATGTGCTAATTCAAATAGAGGATAAAGTTAGTAGAATTTTCTTTTTTGAGGAAAATAGAATGTCTTCTATTTATTTCCCTTTTTCTATTCAAAGGTTGCCATATTATGATGAGTCGCAAAAAAAAATTTCAATGTAATTATGCATTTTTCTTTAAAAGTAATCAAGTTACAAGTATTGTAATATCTGATGTGCTAAGTCTTTTGAATGACGAAAAGTTGATGAATTTATCTGAAAATGCAATTGATGATCTTGTTTATAAGATTGATGATTTTTTTCTAGATGATGATGGAATGCATGTTGATATGGACAGGGAACAAGTGGCTTGGAATATATATTCACATCTGATGACTTGTGAACCAGGATATCTTCGTTATGACTACGATGAACAAAATAAGGATAAACCGAATCACCCGTTGAATCATTTAGATATTAATTTTTCAAAAACATGTACTTATAAAATAGGATTACCTGATAAACCACGTCCTACAAAGGATTGGTTTGTAGAGATGTGTTTATCTAATCCCGTTAAGAGTTTTAAATCATTGTAAGGATTCTGTTTACTAAATTGAAATTAAACTTATTGGAGTCCCCATGTCTAAACCAAAATTCGGAACATTGAAAGAAGTAGATATCCGCGAACTGTGGAAACACGAACAGTACGATTTTTCGGCATGGCTCGCCGAAGAAGAAAATATCAGGTATCTGAACGATATTCTTGGTCTGAACCTCATTGATGTCAAAAAAGAAGAAAAGACTGGTGCTTACAAGTGCGACATCGTTGCTCGCGATGAATTCAAGGATATCAAGGTTATTGTAGAAAACCAATTGGAACAATCCAACCATGACCATCTTGGTAAGATAATCACTTATGCATCTGGGTTGAATGCCGGTGTAATTGTATGGATAGTGAAAGAAGCAAGAGAAGAACACCGTAGTGCTATCGAATGGCTTAACAACCATACCGATGAAGATGTTAGTTTCTTTTTGCTGGAAATCCATGCGTATCGCATTGGTGATTCTGCTCCCGCACCTAAATTTGAAATCATTGAGCAGCCTAATGGCTACAGAAAGGCGTCAGTTGATTCAAAGGGATTGAGCGAGGCTGATCAAGCCCGGCGCCAGGCAAGAATTAACTTTTGGAGTGTGTTTAACGAAGTCATAAAAGAACGCGGAATGCCTTTCAATATCCGTAAACCAACGCCTGACCATTGGTACGATATTGCTATAGGCCGTAGTGATGCGCATCTTAGTGTCACTGCAATCAATAAAGATAGTTACGTTGGTGTTGAGCTGTATATCAACGACGACAAGGATCTTTTTGACGAATTGTACAAAAACTATCAAGCCATTGAGTCTGAATTTGACTTTAAATTGGATTGGCAGCGCCTTGATGATAAAAAAGCAAGCCGAATTAAATCTATGATTCCGGGACTTAATTTTGACAATCCGTCAAATTATAAGGACTTGATGAACGAAGCGATAACTCGCGTTGTAAAGATGCGAGATGTTTTCAAAAAGTATATGTAAAGAAAATTGAGGAAACTTAATATGTCAAAACATACTTGGACCCTTTCTGAAGAACAACTTTGTTGTAAAGAGGTTTTGCTTGAATATGTCAAGCCAAGCGAACATGAACCTAAACCAACAAATCAATTCATTGATTATTTGCATGCGAAACTCCCAAGTATAGAAAGGGGGTCGATTAGAATGAAAATTCAAAACATCAAATCTATTTTGGAAGAATATCGTATTCCAAATAGGCTTGATATTTCGTGCCTAGACAATTATTCTTTATTGAATTTAGAAGCCTTTAATCAAATGCTCCTAGAACTCGCTCGATAGCTTGAAAATCTCGCTCTATTGTACCCACTCGCTAAACAACCTATTTTAATGAAGTGAAAAAGGCTGCCTTTTCATAAAAATAGGACATACTTGTAAAATATAACTTCCATGTTCTCCTTCATCAAAAGATTCTTTGAAAATCGACGCAATAAAGCCGCTGAATGCGATCGATTGTGCCGTGAATTGTTGCAACGGTTGACAAAGTTGTTGACGGATTACATTGATGTCGATAAGAGTAATAAAGACGCTCTTCGAAAATGGCTTGACGATAGTGAGAAAATGCTTGCTGAACAAGTGGATTCGGTAAAATACAAGAAGTCCTCCTTTTATGCACGCTTGAAACAGCAGTGGAAAACTTTTGATGCGTTTAGAATTCAGGCTTCCGAATCAATCCGTGCGATATCTATCAAAGAATGGCGAAAACGTGTAGATTCTGAACATGTTTCAATGATGCTGAAACAGTGGAGTTCAGAACAAAAAAGTCAAAAGATTAAGGCTTCAAAGTCAAAGAGTCTAGACCGAAAAATAGGAAAGCTGGCGAGTCAATCTGCGGAGTCGCTTTCTGCTGAAAACACTTGCTCTTGTTGTGGTAAAGACGGAAAGAGAAAGAAACTATATTCAACAGAGAGTGATGCTTTGATTGTTGCAGAATATCGTTCAAAAGAAGCGGGCTATCCACTTCGCGTATACCCTTGCCCTCAAGGAGTCGGATTTCATATCACGAGTAATCTGGTGTGAGTTTGTTTTTAAGGAGATGATTTTTTTTATGCCCACCCCTAAATTCCCCATATCCCATGTCCTTGTGGACTGCGAAAATGTCGGGCTGAACGGCCTGACCGACCTTGTCGTGAATA
>FLNZ01002940.1_pt1 | contig 15832 bp, 13 predicted proteins | sample 1140391 | NCBI WGS metagenome assembly FLNZ01 (sample SAMEA3878171, study PRJEB12797) | bioreactor metagenome | biome: Moose rumen | place: Sweden | collected 2011-10
TACTGTAACAACGCCGACTCGCAATCCTCCACCCCGGAAAAGACAGACCTTGAGAATTATTACTTTGAATAATGGCTAAGTATCAGTCTATTGCAGTTATTTACGGCTCAGATTCCTCGGAGTGGGAAGTATCCTGCCGCAGCGGCGAATTCACTGCCTCGCGCATAGATGAATTCAAATACGACGTATATGAAATCTTCGCCCGTTTCGGGGAATGGAAGCTGGTGGCCATGAGAAAGGCAAACAGCATGCGCCAGCCGTTTCCGGAAGGTGCGCAGCCTGTCGTGGACAAGACAGATTTCTCCGTCATTATCCTTGGGGAGAAGGTAAAGTTCGACTTCGCATATATAATGCAGCACGGCGCACCCGGAGAAACCGGCCTCCTGCAGGGATATCTGGAAATGCTGGGAGTCCCGTACTCCAGCTGCAGCGCTTTCGTAACCACCGTTGCATTTGACAAGTACTCCTGCAAGAGTTACCTGAGGGACGCAAGCTTCGTAAAACTTGCCCCCGACGCTTTCGTGCGCCAGGGTGAGGACCTGCAGGACTTCGCAGAAAGGGTACTTCGCGAAATCGGCCTGCCCATGTTTGTGAAACCCACGAACGGCGGGTCCAGTTTTGGCGTTAGCAAGGTTGAAAAGTCGGAGGACATTGTTCCCGCCATCCATATCGCTTTCAAGGAGGGCGGAACCGCAATGGTGGAAAAGGCCTTGGACTGCGAACATGAGCTCACCTGTGCCGTTTATACAGATTCCGGAGAAGTGAAGGCCCTTCCGGTGATAGAGATCATTTCCCAGACCGGATGGTTCGACTATGACGCCAAATATAACGGCCTTTCAAATGAGGTTTGTCCCGCACAAATACCAGATTCGCTAAGGGATAAAATCCAGGACATTTCCCGTCGCATCTACGCTCATCTGGGGTGCAAGGGCCTTGTGAGGATGGACTACATATCGGCCCCGGACGGGATTTACTTCCTTGAGGTGAATATCATACCCGGTATGACAAATGCGTCGCTGGTTCCCAAAATGGTACGCGCCGCCGGTCTCAGCATTACGGACTTCCTCACTACCATCATCGAGAATTCATAGATGTTGCTTGCAGGTTTTATTGCAGGCGCCGTTACGTCGCTGCGCGCCCTCTACCCGCAGGAGGAGGCGCGCGGCATTGTTCTTATGCTGTGCAAGGACGTTCTGGGCACGGAGAGTTATACCCACATCATTGAGCCTGCCTATGAGATTGCCGATGAAAAGCTTCCGCCGTTGGAGTGGGCCATGGCACGGCTCCGCGAGGGTGAGCCCATACAGTATGTGCTTGGATATGAGGAGTTTTGCGGGCACCGTTTCAACGTTACGTCTGATGTTCTCATCCCAAGGCCGGAAACTCAGATGCTGGTTGAGGAAGCCCTTCGTCTGGCGCCGGACGGGGCGCGCGTGCTGGACCTTTGCACGGGATCCGGATGCATAGCGTGGTCTGTGGCGCAGGCTCTGCCATCATCGCGGGTGACGGCGGCAGACATTTCCCCGGAGGCCCTCGCCGTCGCTTCTTCCCAGCCTTTTGACATTCCCAACAAGCCCCGTTTCATGCAGGCCGATATCCTTGGCGAAGCGCCGTCCATCGGCCCTTTTGACCTTATCCTGTCCAATCCGCCGTACGTTATGGAGAGCGAAAAGGTGCGTATGAGACGAAATGTGCTGGAATATGAACCGGAGATTGCCCTTTTTGTGCCGGACGATGATCCTCTTCTGTTTTATAGGGGAATTGCGCGGTGGTCGCATGAGCTTCTTGCCCCCGGAGGATGGGGGATTGCAGAGATAAACGAGGCCCTCGGCGGGGAGATGAAGGGCTTTTTCGAAAAATCCGGCTTCAAAAAAACAGCGCTTCTTAAGGACTATTTTTCAAAAAACCGCTTTATCCTTTTTCAAAAATAGGCGTTTCGTGGCGGCGGGATGCCTTTTTTTGACTTTATCCGTGTAGCTATTTTTTACACGGATAAGTCTCGCGTACTTTGCAGAAGGAGCCGGAGCGTTAATTCCGGGATTGTTAAGATGAAGTATAAAAGTATTGTTACGGGTGCAATGTTTGCCCTTGCCGCAGTCGCTTTCTCCGGCTGCGAAAAAGTTCTGCTGTCTCCGGCTGGCGAAGACCTTCCGGCTATACCACTTTCAGACGTCGCCACTCTCCTTGCGGGACTCCCGCTTTCCGGAGAGCAGCTGGGTGAAGTCTATGATGCGTCGTCGTCATCGGCCGCAAACGGCTATGACGAGGAGTACACTATGAGAGACCTTTTCAGGGAACCGGGCGCCGGGGTGGGGGATGTGGCCGGCACATCGACCAAAGCCTACGGCAGGCCTCTTCGGGACCTCATCCGGGAAGCCGTAATGGCCACCAAGGCCACGGATGGCGAAGCGTGGCTTGAGACTCTCTCGTCTTCTGATATCCAGATATATTGGCCTTACTCCGAGAATTGGGACGGCGAATCTATGCCGATAGTCACCTTCGATCCCGGCGACGACATGCCTTTAAACGAAGCCTATGACGTTCACGGAAACAAGATTCTTGTTACGGAGGAAATGGCCGCAGAGCGCCCTGTATGGGTGATTAACAGGAATCAGGACGCAGAATACACCACCCTTGAAATGATGCGGCGGGAAGACCCGTCCTGGGGGTCGGGCGGCGGGGACATCGTAGTGACAAAAGCTGCAAGTGAAACCAAGACGCTTGTTCTCAAATCCTTCACCGCAAAGAGAAATTTTGACTCATGGTTTGCCGGAGGAAGTGAATTCTGGGTCAAGATAGGAGCCGTTGAGGATTTCACGGCGTCCACCGAGGCCGAACTCAGGCTTTACGATCCCCAGATAACGGATTTTATGATTGTAGTGAGGCGCAAGCAGGTTGGGGAAGTGCTTCCGTTCAACGCAGTGCTGGTTTCTGACTGGACAGACCAGCTGTATTCATGCGCGCTCATGATTGTGGAAGACGACGGCGGCACACAAACCAGCTGGAAAGCTTCCTGCACTGTAAAATACAACTCCAAGAGCTACGGTATAGATTTGGAGATTCCGCTTCGTACGCGTGACGACATCGTCTGGCGCGGCAGTCTTTCAAAAGACTACATAGACCGCCACTCCGGAGAGACCGGTCACTTTGGCGACGTAGACCTCGTGTTCGATTTTCTGTGATTATCCGCAAGATAATGGGATGAGGCATGGTTCGCGGCAGGTCCGCAAAATCGGGCCCGCCTGCCGCAGTCCTACGAAACCGTCATTTCGCAGACGGAACAGTTGAAACCAAGACGGAGCCGCTCTTTACCGTTGATGAGCAAGAGCGGTTCTGCTTTTAGTATTTTACCCTGTTTTGGACATAGTCCCAGCTCATGGCGCACGCAGTATTTGGAACGCATAAGGTCAATCCCGGGCCGATAATTGAGGTCTTCAATGTGCGGACTGCCCGTCCTGACGCCCCGCTGAAGGGGAATGACTTTCATGGGGATGGCGTCGAGTCTCGAGGCAAGCTCCCTCCTTATGCCGTTAAGGAAAGAGGCCGCCATGAAGGGTATTTCTGCAGGGGCCGACATGGCCGCCACGTTGAAGGAATAGTGGCTGGAACGCTTGCCGAGCTGTTCCGAGACGGTTCTTAGCATACGCTCCCTGTCTCTTGCAATATCATTTCCGGCATGCTGTTCATACGAGACCATCCTGCCGTCTTCGGACACCGCTTCACATGATATGGCTCCGCGGGCAACTTTCACCTTTACGTTTACTGAAATCTCGCGTACAGGCTTCTGCGAGGCAATTATTTTTTCAAATGCGGCGTCAAGGTTGCGGTAAAGCACAGTTCCTTCCTTCAGACCTTCAGGTACTTTGCTGCGCACGGAGAGGCCTTCGCACGCATCGGCACGAAAGCCTGTTATTTCACCGCTGCGGCCCGTGAAGGCAAAACCGTCGCCGTTTGTGAGCGTGACGGCAGTGGAAGCGGGAGCAAGGACAAAACCGTCGCGGGTGATGCGTTTCGCCGTGCCGATGGCCTCTCCCATGGCCTTCGGGGCGTAGATGGAAGCCCACTGTCCGCGTTCTCCGTCAAGGAAGAGTTCCGTGTATCCACGGTTGAAAGTTTTGTTCACATCCGGAGCAAATCCGCCGCTTACATGGCCGAAGGAAGCGCGGCGGTAGCGGTCCGGATAACGGGCGACGAGATAGTCCAAGGCCTCGGAATATGCCCGTACAACGTTGCGTACGTATGATTCGCCCTTAAGTCGGCCCTCTATCTTGAAAGATGTCACGCCCGCATCGGCAAGGTCTTCAAGGCGATGGAGAAGATTGTAGTCCTTTAGCGAAAGGAGGGCCTTGTTGCGTGCGATGACCTTGCCCGATGCATCTGCGAGGTCGTACAGGTTTCGGCAGGGCTGGGCGCATTCGCCGCGATTGGCACTTCTGCCCGTAAGGTATTCCGAAAGGTAGCACTGACCGCTGTAACATACGCACAGGGCACCGTGGACGAAAAATTCAATCTCAGTATCTACGGCGGCCGATATCTCCCTCACTTGCTGCAGGCTTAGCTGCCTTTCAAGCACCAGGCGGCCGAAGCCCATCGCTTGCAGGTCTTTTGCCTTTTCCGGGGTGCGGATGGCGCACTGCGTCGAGGCGTGCATCACGAGATTCCGGCTCATTTCCAGCACAGCCGGGTCCTGCACGATGAGGGCGTCTGCACCAACCTTTTCCAGATCGGTTACAATCTTCTTCGCCTCCGTGAGTTCGTCATCCCGAAGAAGAGTGTTCACCGTTGCAAACACCCTTGCGCCAAACCTGTGGGCATATTCGCACAGGCGGCCGATGTCCTCCACACAATTCCCCGCCGCCTGCCTGGCGCCGAACGCCGGCCCGCCAATGTACACGGCATCGGCCCCGCAGTCTATTGCCGCGATGCCAATTTCCGCCGTCCGTGCCGGTGCAAGCAGTTCCAGAGCTTTCATCACTGCAAAGATACTATATTTTCAGACACTGCGGCAGCCGGCACAAAAAAGGATGACCTCCGGAAAGGGGTCATCCTAAATCCAAAGGGGCCACGGGGACCCGTCAAGTATGAAAGGGGCTACAGAACCTTGAGCTGGGCTTCGGCCTGCTGGGCATACTTGGAGCCGGCGAGCTTCTTGTAGTATTCCTTGGCGGTAGCCTTGTCTCCGGACTTCTGGGCAGTGGCTGCAATGGTGAACATGATGTCTGCAGCATCCCTGGCGTTAGGCTCAACGGAGAGGTACTTCTTGTAGGTCTCGATGGCCTTGGCGCTCTTTCCGCTCTTGGTGTATGCGCTTGCAAGGAGTTTGTATGCGCTGCCGCTCTCAGACTTTGCAAGAGACTTTTCAAAGGCGTTGATAGCCTCTGAGTTCTTGCCGGCCTTGAGGTATCCCTGTCCCATCTTGAGGTAGAGATTGCTCAGAAGCTTTCCGGCCTGCTCTTCCTTTCCAAGGGATTCAGCCTTCTCAAGTGCGGGGATGGCCTCGTTGATGTTGCCTTCCTGCATGAGGGACTGGCCCAGGAGCAGATATGCCTGGCCGTCTTCGGGACAGAGTTCGGTCACCTTGCCGAAAGCGGTGGCTGCACCTGCGAAATCCTTTTCCATAAGGAGAGATGAGCCCTTGCGCAGGTAAACGTTGGGAATGAGGGCGGTGGCATCGCTGCCTACGCTTTCCAGCTCATAGTCTGCAGCGGCTTTCTTTGCCTCTTCGAGGGTCGCGACAGCCTCGTCATACTGGCCGTCGTTTATCTGCTCTTTTGCAATTGAAAGCAGGGATGCGCCGATGGCTTCCTTGCACTTTCCTGCCAATTCCAAACCTTCTTCGTCTGTAAAGGTCTGGGCAATTTCAAGAGCCTGGCGAAACTGTGTGAGAGCCTCTGTCTTGTTTGTTTCAATGGCCTGGGCGCCGGCGTTGAAGGCATCTACAGCAGAGTTTAAATCCTGTGCTCCTACAACTGCGGCAGAGAGGGCAATGGCGGTAATGATTGCAAAAAATCTCTTCATCTTTTATCCACTTTAAAATGTTAAATCTTATCTGAATGGCTTACAGTTTGCAAAAATAGCAAAATATGTTGTATTTTTGCATCAGTCATGCTGAAAATTTTAATATTGGCAATCACGCTTTTCTCAAAAGCCGTGCCAGCCAGTCAGACTCTGCCCTCCCTGAAGGCCGACCCGAGAATCCAAAAAGGAACTCTGGCGTCGGGCGTCACATACTATATGGTAACCAATACATCGGCAAAAGGATATGCCCACATTGCCGTTGTACAAAGGGATGAGCCGCTTACCTCGTCGCCGCTGGGGGTCGATGATCCCGCTTTTTTTGCCCGCATGGGCGTCGCTCCCGGGAATGACGGATATGTTACCGACGTTGATGGCTCAACTGTATTTCTTTTCCGGGACGTTCCTTTCTACCGGAAGGATCTTGCCGACTCCATGCTGCTCTACTCCTTTTCCCAGGTTGCCGCTTCGCGCTCACAGCAGGCCGTGATTGTGAGCGGAGACATAGACCCCGCAGAGATAAAAAAGAAGATGGACATCTTCTCCATGATGGTTCCAAAGATGCTCGTGAAGGAAAATCACAAGCCAGACTATGTGTGGGAGTCATCGCCTGCCCCGCGGGTGGAGACACGCGACCCTTACGCACCTGTTGCAGACGTTTCTGTCACCTATGCCACCGCCCGTGTGCCTTATGAGTACATGAATACGGTCCAAGCAATTGTCACAGACCTTTTCGGCGCAGAATTCCAGGCCGTGGTGAAGCATCGTCTCGAATCCAATCTTGAGGCGGCCGCCATCCCGTTTGGGGAGGTGACGATAAGTGCGCTCAGGAGCACGGACTACGGCGGAGATGAGAGATATACAGTAAAAGTCACCATCCCGAGGACCCGGCACGACGCCGCCATGCGCGTCATAGCCTCCACCCTTGGAGAGCTTGATTCCTGGGGCGCAACGCCCGGGGAATTCACCGATGCAAAGAAAGTGATAGCGCCCCGCCTCAGCGCCCGTGCCGCGTCTCTCCCTTCCAACGGCGATGATGTGCGCAGGTGCATCGGCAATTTCCTATATGGGGCAAATCTGGCTCCGGCCGGGGAGACCCTCCGCTATTTTACCCGAAAAAACGTTGCCGACACCACCGAAACCCGCTTTTTCAACCAGTTCTCCGACGCTCTGCTGGGGCAGCTCGAGAACCTCACTCTGGAATTTACCGGCGCGCCGGACTCGCTGGACAAGGACGACGCTCTCTTTTACTACAACCTCTCATATCTGCTCGGAAGCGTCAATCTGGACAGGAAGGACTACTCCTGGCGCAGTGCCGACACCCTGGCCCTTGATTACAACGGCCCCCGCGTAAAGGTAAAAAGCGAAAAGGCCGAAACTATGTCGGGAGGCGTCACGTGGACTTTTTCAAACGGCATGAAGGTGGTACTCAAGCCCGTCACCGGCAGCGGCATGTTCAGTTATGCGCTTCATCTTGGCGGCGGCCTGCCTCTTATCCCCGGCCTCAGGGAAGGGGAAGGGGGATATATCGGCGACATGCTTTCCCTTTACAATGTAGCGGGTATTCCAGCCCGTTCGTTCAGGGATATCCTCGCTGCGGAGGGCATATCGATGGGCGCAGCCGTTGACGTGAGCGGGATGACAATAGGCGGAAACGCGCCAAGCAGAAGCCTTGAATTCCTTCTCAAGTCGCTCGTCGCTCTCAGCCGCAGCGGCAAGGTGGATGCGGCGGAATTTGAAAAATACAGGGCGGCGTGCTCACTTGTCCCGCCGTCGGCCGAAGACCTTCTTTTCCAGCGCCTCGTGCCGGGGTTTGTCTATACGGCAAACAAGATTTCAGGCCAGCTTGGGGCCGACACCCCGTCAAAGGCACAGAAATACTTCGATGACCGCTTCTGCCGCATGCAGGACGGTATTCTCGTCATCTCCGGAGACCTTGATACGGAGGCGGTTAAAAAACTGCTCGGCCGCTACCTTGGCGGCTTCGCTACGGACAAGGCCTCCCTCCCGCGCAAAAACGTGCAGATGAATACTCTGAAGGGAACCGTGACGTCCCAGATAGACGACTATCCCACAGGCGTTTACGTTCTCATGGATGCAGACTGTGCCCTTACGTCCGAGAATTATTATACCGCACAGATTGCAGCAATGGCCTTGAAGAAGGCTCTCACGGTAGTCCTTGCTCCGTGCGGATACACGTCGGAGGTTGTCCCCAATCATTTTGCACAGCCGCAGGAGCGTTTCCAACTCATGATAACGTGCTTCCCCGTTTCACGCGAAGGCCTTCCGGAAGGCATGTCGCCCGCTTTGCCCGCCGATGCCCTGAATGCGGTGCGAAACGCGGTAAAGACAGCCTCGTCTTCCCCCGTCTCCCAGGCCGACCTTGCCGCGTGGAAGGAATTCGTCAAAGAGCGCGCCGGCAGGGAAATCTCTTCGCCAGAGGGCTGCGTAAAAGCCCTTGAGGAACGGTATTCCGCAAATAAGGACATCACCAGCCGCTATGCAGAGAACATTCAGGCCATATCGGCCGACAAGGTGCTCTCCTTCCTCAAGGCAATGGCAGGGGGCGGCAGGATAGAATATACGGCGAAGTGATGGGCCGCAGCTTCGGGACAATAGTCGAAATAGGAGACATCCTCGTGTCGGAAGATGTCATTCTGGAGTATTTCGCGTGTGACTACGCTGCCTGCAAAGGAGCTTGCTGCATAGTGGGGGAGAGCGGCGCTCCGCTAAAGGAAGAGGAGCTGGAACCCCTCGAGGCTGCCTACGACGCGTTTTCTCCCCTCATGACGGACAAGGGCCGAGCCGCCGTTGCCGTCAAAGGTTTCTTCGAGATAGACCGCGACGGAGACCTTGTTACGCCACTCGTAGAGGGCGGCGAAGAATGCGCTTTCTGCCATTTCGGGGCCGACGGCGCCTGCATGTGCTCCATAGAGAGGCAGTTCGAAAAGGGCCTCTGCCGCTTCCGAAAGCCAATTTCATGCTCCCTTTATCCCATAAGGGTGGCACAGCTTGGGGGCGGGAGGATAGGCCTTAACCTTCACCGCTGGGATATCTGCAGGGCGGCCTATGAAAAAGGGCGCCGCGAAGGGATACGTGTATATCAGTTCCTCCGCGGCCCCCTTACAGAAGCTTATGGGGTCGATTTCTATGAAGCCCTTGAAGCGGCCGCTAATCTTGTAATTTCCTCTCAAGGGTCATGACGACGCGGGCGATGTCCCTCGACAGCCCCTCCACCTGGAAACCGCCCAGGACGGGTGTTATGGTTATTGCGTCCTCCCAGAGGCGCGTAGCGCGGTTAACACCGCTTTTGAGGATGTACACCCGGCCCTGGTCCGTCTCTTCCCTTAATTTGTAGCCCTTCAGTTCCATCGCGCTGTCAATTGCCGGCCATTTCTCTTGAGGGTCTCCCTGAGACTGGATCCTGCGCTTGGTGTAGCCCAGCAGCGGATACACGAAGCCCATGGCAAAAAATGCGGCCAGAATGAGTTCTATTGACTTCCAGCCGTTCCGGAAGGCAATGCTCACGTCTTTTTCCACCATGCCGCTCAGCATGAGGACGGCAATTATTGCAACAAAAATGATGGTGAGCTGGATGAAGTATTTGAGGGCGCGCCTCAGGTATTTTGTCATATCAGTTCTCTTATTATTTCGTCAGATACGAAGAAATGGTCTTCCGGGATGCGGTATCTCCGTCCAACCTTCTGCAGTGCGCAGGCGCTAACTAGGCGGTCTATGTTCTCCCGCAGGCAGTTGGACTCGACGAAGGCTGCATCGGCCCCGGACGCGGTCCTCAGCGACAGCATGAGGGTTTCAACCTTCTCGTCCTCCACGCTGAGGGATTCCCTCGTGAGGGTATAGCCCGTTATTTCTTCGCTGTTCCAACTGCGGCCCTTTCCGCTGAAGGAATGTGCCGACGGGCCCAGTCCCACATAGGGCACTCTGGCCCAGTAGCCGCCGTTGTGGATGGCCTCGAAGCCCGGTTTTGCGAAGTTTGATATCTCGTAGTGCTTGAAGCCGGCGCCGCCAAGCTTGCGGCAGAGGATGTCGTACTGTTCCCGGCACTGCTCGTCCGAGGCCTCTTCGTATTCCCCGTTTTCCAGCCTGTGGGCAAGGACGTTGTCTCCCTCCACAGTGAGCTGGTAGCAGGAAATGTGGTCCGGGTCCAGCGCCAGAGTCTCGTCAATCGTTCGCTCCCATGTGGCCGATGAAAGGTTTGAAAGGCCGAAGATGAGGTCTGTGCTTATATTGTCAAAGCCCGCCTTCCGCAGTATCTGGAAGGCTTCCCTTGCGCCATCGGCGCTGTGGCGGCGGTTCATCCAGCGGAGGAGGTCGTCGTCCATGGACTGGACGCCCATGGATATGCGGTTTACACCCAGTTGTTTAAGGCTTTCGGCATAATGCAGACCCTTTTCAACTATGTCTTCCGGATTCACTTCCATGGTGAACTCTGCAAAGGGACCGCCGTGCCCGACTTCTTCAAGGGCAAGGAGGATGCGGGTAAGACAGGCAAGCGGCAGCACCGAAGGGGTGCCGCCGCCAAAGTACAGCGTCCTGAGAGCTCCGTCCATTTCTCCGGAGCGGCGATGGATTTCGTCGCAAACTTCTCGTGTATAGGCCTCTGCCGTGCTGTCCGAGGCTATTTCGGAGTAAAAGTCGCAGTAAATGCAGAAGCTTTTGCAGAAGGGAACGTGGACGTAAATCATACTACCTGAGCATGCAGTCTGCGCGGCCCAGGAGGCTCTTTTCGGAGTAAACTTCCAGTGAGTAGATACCCTTTGCGAATTCTCCGGTGTCGTTGATGTATACGGAAAGGTCTACTTCGTTGCCTTCGTAATCAACTTCACGCGAGGCGGTTGCCTGGAGGGTGAGGCCGTTCACGTCGAACTCCGTGGATTCGTTGTTCATGAGGAGGATCCCGTCCGGGTCTTTAACCCTCACGTAGATGCGAACAGGGCCGTGGTCGGCCATGGCGTTCTCTACAAGGGTTACGTTTGCAACCATGTATTTCACACGGTTGTGACGGTCTCCCTCCTTGTCGTTGGAGTAGTGCGCCGTGAGGCTTATGCCCCTTGCCTTGAGCACCTTGCCGGCGTTAACCTGAGTGGACAGGTTTTCCACCTGCTGGGTGAGTTCTTCGCTCACGCGGCGGCTTTCGGCTGCTTCCCTGCGTGCTGCAGCGGCATCGGCCGTAAGTTTCTTGTTGAGGGTGTTGAGGGAATCAATCTGCACAATGTAACCCTTCATTATTGCGCGCAGGGTACCCAACTCCTTCTCGTACTGGCGGATTTTTGCACGGTTGGTGGCTTCCGTCTTTGAGAGTTTTTCAATGAGCTGCGCCACCTGTTCGCGGGAAGTGTCAAGCTGGCTGTTGATTGTCTCGTAATCACTGGAAAGGGATGAAAAATCACTTTGGAGCTGAACCATCTGTTCAGCGAGTTCGGCCTTCTCTCCTTCAAGCTCCTGCACCAGATTATTCCTCTGATAGAGAAGATAGCCGAGTACGGCAGCGAGGGCCACGGCAATGGCCGCGAGAACGGTCATAAGCACACGGGGCCCTTTTTTTTGTTTTCTTTCTTGTCTCTCACGCTCTTCGCGTTCGATTCTCTCGAGGGGATCTTCGGTCATAATGTTTCAAATTTTTACAAAGATAGCTATATTTGTGCAAATTGCGTGCAATTATGGCCAACATCTTTTTTGAGCGAATAGAGTCCTTGCGCTCTCTCATGAGGGAAAACAGGTGGGATATTGTCATCCTTACCGGGAGTGATCCCCACTCCAGCGAGTACCCCGCGCCAAGGTGGAAACAGGTGCCCTGGATGAGCGGTTTTACGGGTGAGGCAGGAGACCTTGTTGTCACTGCAGACCATGCCGGCCTCTGGACGGACACCCGTTATTTCATACAGGCGGCAAGGCAGCTTGAGGGCAGCGGCGTGGTGCTTCACAAGATGAGGGTTCCGGAGCAGGTTCCAATCCCGCAGTGGATAGCGTCCCTCGGTCTGGACGAGCCTGTGATTGCCGTGGACGGTTTTTGCCAGACTGTTTCGGCCATCCGGGAGCTGCAGGATGCCGTTCCCGGCGCATTGGTTGTGTCTGTGCCCGACATGCTGGATGCCCTCTGGAAAGACCGCCCCGCCGTTCCCGCAACCCCCATCATCACCCTTGGGGAAGACCTGGTTGGCGAGTCGCGCGAGTCCAAGCTCTCCTGGCTTCGCAAATGGCTGGTCCTGAAGGGGGCCGATGCCATACTCCTCACCACTCTTGACGATATCGCATGGCTCCTGAATGTGCGCGCGTCCGACATTGCCTACAACCCTCTGGTTATCTCTTACCTCCTTGTAACCCTTGAAAACGCCTTCTGGTTTGTGCGGAAGGATGCTTTTACCGCCCTTGACACAGACACCCTTGACAGTTTCCAGGAACTTGAGGCCGACGGCATTTCCATCCGGGATTACTCGGATGTGGAGTTTGCGCTTTCGTCCCTCAAGGTGGACGGGGTGGATACAATCTGCCTTGATCCGTCTTCTCTCAATATATGCCTCCGCAATGCGGTGGAGGACGGAGACATGCTGCCTGAGGTTATGGAAGTTGTGTGCCCCGTTCCTCTCCGCAAGGCGGTGAAAAACCCGGTGGAGATTGACGGAATGAGGGAAGCCCATATTGAGGACGGGCTCGTGATGGAGCAGTTTCTCTACTGGCTGTCCATGCATGCTGGCGAAATTACGGAATGGGATGCGGCCTGCTACCTGCAGTCTCTACGAAGCGCCGTTCCGGGCTACAGAGGAGACAGTTTCGAGACCATATCGGCCTACGGGCCTTCCGGCGCGCTGCCGCACTACGTTACGCCGCGGGAGGGATCTTCCCTCATTGAGCCCCGGGGACTGTATCTGGTCGATTCTGGCGGGCAGTTCCTCTTTGGCACGACGGACATTACGCGCACCGTGCCCATGGGCCCGTGCACTGCCCTGGAAAAGGAGGACTACACTCTGGTAATGCGGGGGCACATAGGCCTTGCGACGGCCGTGTTCCCGCGCGGCACTGCAGGCTGCCAGATTGACGCCCTTGCGCGCGAACCTCTCTGGCAGGCCAGGAGGAACTTCGGCCACGGTACCGGCCACGGCGTGGGCTTCTTCCTCTGCGTACACGAAGGACCGCATGACGTGCGGCAGAACTTCAACCGCCAGGCTCTCGAGCCCGGCATGATAGTCTCCGACGAGCCCGGCATCTACCGTGAAGGCATGCACGGCGTCCGGCACGAAAACCTCCTTCTGGTACGTCCTGTCGGCGATAACGAGTTCGGCTCATGGCTGGGCTTCGAGACACTCACCCTCTGTCACTACGACACTTCATGTCTGGACGTCTCACTCCTCACCGCCGCCGAGCGCGACTGGCTCAACGCATACAACGCCCGCGTGTACCGCACGCTCTCTCCCCGTCTTCCCGCCCCTGTCGCTGCCTGGCTCCGCGACAAGACCTTGCCGGTGTAGGGGCGTCGCCCCCCCCCGGCGGGTATGGCAAACAACGGTGTGGCCGGCTAGCGGAAATTCCGCGAGGCGAAGGGGAGGGATGTGTAGAGTGCGGTGTGCCAGTACTCCCAGGTGTGGGCGCCGTCGCGGACGCGGAGCTCGCAGCTGAGCCCGGCTTTCTTCATCTTCAGGTGAAGCTCCGTGGAAAGCGGAAGGAGGGAATCGTCGTCCCCGCAGTCCAGGAACCACTTCACGGTCTTCAGGGCTGCGATGGTCTCCGGCGTGGCATTGTCCACAAAATCCAGGGCCGAATGTTCCCGCACGGACTGGTCGGTGAGTGGCAACTTGCTCCCCGAAATCTTTTCTCCGCGCACTTCCCTGTGCTTGTTGTCAAGCCATGCGCTCATGCCGTAGGCCGATGAATACATGTCCGGATGCCTCTGTGCATAGCATATGGAACCGCCGCCTCCCATGGAAAGGCCCATGATGGCGCGGCGCTCCTTCGCACCCCCGCAGTTGTACTTCTTTTCCACGGCAGGCAGGAACTCCTGATAGAAGAAGTCTTCATAGGGCCAGCCGGCCACGTTGAAGTATCCGTTCTGATATTTGTGTACGTCCTCGTCGCCGGCATTGGGCATGATTATTACCATTTCGCATGCCTCGCCGGATGCAATCAGAAGGTCTGCTACCGCCTTCATTCCGCCCATGCCGACCCAGTTGGAATAGTCTCCGTACAGGCCGTGGAGAAGATACACTACAGGATATGTGCGGGAAGCGTCGTAGCCCTTCGGCAGATAGACGTTATACTTCTGCTCGCATCCAAGAAGCTTACTCTGGATGGTTTCGGTCTTTATTTTTCCCTGTGCAAGGGCCGACAGCGCCGCCAGGAGCGCAGCCAGCGTGAGCAATACTTTTTTCATGGCTTACGGATGTAGGAGTGTTCCAACTTTTTCTCCCGCCAGGAGTTTTGTAAGGTTGCCGGTGGCGTTCATGTCGAACACGATTATGGGCATGCCGCCGTCTAGGCAAAGCGCGTAGGCCGTCTGGTCCATCACCTTAAGGTGCTTGGACATGGCCTCGTCAAATGACAGCTGGTCATATTTTTTGGCCGATGGATCCTTCTCCGGATTTGCGGTGTATACGCCGTCTACGCGTGTGCCTTTGAGGAGAGCGTCGGCCCCTATCTCGAGGGCGCGGAGGGCTGCGCCGCTGTCGGTGGTGAAGAAGGGATTGCCCGTGCCGCCTGCGATGAGGGCCACGCCGCCGCGCTCCAGCACTTTTACGGCCTCGTCCCTCATGTAATACTTTGCGTGCGGTTCCATGGGGGTGGAGGTAAACACCTCTGCCTCAACACCCTGGGCCTTAATGAACATTTTGAGGGCGAGAGAGTTGATGACGGTGGCGAGCATTCCCATCTTGTCTCCGTCCACCCTGTCGAAGCCCCGTTCTGCACCCTGAAGGCCGCGGAAGATGTTTCCTCCGCCATTCACTATTGCAATCTGCAGGCCCGCCTTTGCGGCCGATGCAATCTCCTTCGCATATTTTTCAAGCCATGCTGTGTCAAGACCCTTTCCTGCGGGGCCGCCGAGGCTTTCACCCGAAAGTTTTAGTAAAACGCGCTTATACATGAATTTGTGAATTAAAACCTAACAAATGTATCGAAATATTGGGAAACTTCCAAGAAAGATTCCTATATTTGCACGATAGGAATATTAACTTAAACAACAATAATGGCTAACTTTTTAACCTCATCCATCGGCAAGAAATTCATCCAGAGCATAAGCGGCGCTTTCCTCGTAATCTTCCTGCTGCTTCACGGAACCATCAATTTCTTCTCCGTCATCGACTCCATCAATGGAAATTTCGGCAAAGTTGCGGCCGACAGCATCCCCTACACCCACGGCGACGGCTGGTTCCAGCTTGGATGCGACTTCATGGCATCCCCTGTAATTACAATCATGGTTCCCATCCTTGCACTGGGTTTCCTCATTCACATCATCTACGGCTGCTGGCTTAGTTATGAGAATGTCGTGAAGCGCGGCGGCCTCAAACGCTACGAGGTTGCCTCCAAGGCACGCAACGACAGCTGGAGTGCAAAGAATATGGCAGTTCTTGGAATTATCATCCTTGGTTTCCTCGCTTTCCATCTCACCCACTTCTGGGCAAAGATGCAACTTCAGGAATTCATGGGCGGTGAAGCGGAGAACCCCTACTACCTTCTCCTCAACACATTCCGCCACTGGTGGGTGCTTGCCCTTTACATCGTATGGTTCGTAGCCATCTGGCTCCACCTTAACCATGGTTTCTGGAGCATGTTCCAGACAATCGGCTGGAATAACAAGAAGTGGCTC
>FLNZ01004461.1_pt1 | contig 15813 bp, 14 predicted proteins | sample 1140391 | NCBI WGS metagenome assembly FLNZ01 (sample SAMEA3878171, study PRJEB12797) | bioreactor metagenome | biome: Moose rumen | place: Sweden | collected 2011-10
AATAAAAGGTGCTCGCCAGCAATGGCGGGCACTTTTTTTTGAACCACTAATTATCGCTAATTTTCACCAATTAGTTTAATTACACTAAATTAAGAACCACTAATTGTCACTAATTTTCACCAATTAGTTTAAATACACTAAATTAAGAACCACTAATTGTCGCTAATTTTCACTAATAAGCCTGTTTTCTTGTTGAGCGAACGCCGCGGAGCGGCGCACTACTCAACAGCATCGAGGCTTGTTTCCTTCACCTCTTGTCTTCTCTACTCTACTGCTCCACTATTCTACTGCTCAACTGCTCAACTGCTCTACTATTCTACTGCTTTACTGCTTCACTTTTAGTCGAGGAATCGCTTGTCGAGGTCGTGGTAGTGGTCGATGCGGCGGTCGCGGAGGAATGGCCACCAGCGTCGCACGCGCTCGGTGCGGTCGAGGTTGACGTCGATAACTGTCTCTTCCTCGTCGGTGCTTGAGGCGCAGTGCAGTATCTCTCCCTGCTGTCCGGCGATGAAGCTGCTTCCCCAGAACTCTATGCCGTTGGTCTGCCCGCTCGGGTCGGGCTCGTGCCCCACACGGTTGACGGTGACGACGGGGAGACCGTTAGCCACAGCATGGCCGAGCTGCACCGTCATCCACGCGTTGAGCTGCCGCATCTTCTCGCTCTCGTTGTCGCTGCTCTCATAGCCTATGGCAGTGGGGTAGATGAGGATGTCGGCTCCCCGCAGCGCCATGAGTCGTGCCGCCTCGGGGTACCACTGGTCCCAGCACACGAGCACGCCGAGTCGTCCCACGCTGGTGTTGATGGGCTCAAAACCCAGGTCGCCAGGCGTGAAGTAGAACTTCTCGTAATAGGCTGGGTCGTCGGGGATGTGCATCTTGCGGTACTTGCCGGCGATGGTGCCGTCTTTCTCAAACACCACCGCGGTGTTGTGATACAGCCCCTTGGCGCGTCGCTCAAAGAGCGAAGTCACCAGCACCACGTTGTTGTCGCGAGCCGCTTGCGAGTAGATGTCGGTCACGTCGCCGGGGATTGGCGTGGCGAGGTCGAAATTCTCCACGTTCTCCTCTTGGCAGAAGTAGAGCGAGTCGTGCAGCTCCTGCATCACTATGAGTTGGGCGCCGTCTTTTGCAAGGCGTGCAATTTTCTCGAGCAGGCGAGCGCGGTTGAGCTCCGCCTCGCCGCAGTTGCGTTGTTGTATGATACCTGTTTTCATATTTCTGTTTTTTAGCTGACGAGCTGCTGAGCGAACGCCGCGGAGCGGCGCACTACTCAACACCACCTAGGATTGTTTTCTTGCCCCTCGTCCTCTCGTTTTCTTGTTTTCTTGTTCTCTTGTTTTCTTGTTCTCTTGTTCTCTTGTTCTCAAGTTTTCTTGTACTCTTGTTTTCTTGTTCTCAAGAAATCTTGGGGTATCTGCATGGTGATGCAGTGCAGCGACCCGTGTTGTTGTATTAATGCGTTGCAGTTGATGCCCACCACGTGGCGGTCGGGAAACACTTGTGAGACTGTTTCGAGTGCCAGTTCGTCGTTCTCGGGCTGGTCATAGACAGGCACAAGCACCTGTGAGTTTGTTATCAGGAAGTTGGCGTAGGTGGCTGGCAGCCTGTTGCCAGCCTCGTCGTGGATGGGGGCGGGGCAGGGCAGTGGCACGAGGTGGAACGCTTCGCCTTGTGCGTTGGTCATCGCTTTGAGCTCCTGCTCCATGCGCAGCAGCGAGGCGTGTTGCTCGTCGCTGGAGTTCTCGCATTTCACGTAGAGGATGGTGTTGGCGGGAGCCAGGCGCGCCAGGGTGTCGATGTGGGCGTCGGTGTCGTCGCCGCAGAGCTCGCCGCTGTTGAGCCACAGCACCTTCTTTGCTCCGAGCTTTGACTTTAGCACGTCTTCAATCTGCTGCTTGCTGAGGTGGCGGTTGCGGTTTGGCGAGAGCAGGCACTGGCTTGTGGTGAGGATGGTGCCCCTGCCGTCGCTCTCGATGGAGCCGCCTTCGAGCACAAAGTCCTGGCAGTTGATGGCTTGGGCATTGAAGATGCCATTCTCAAACATTTTATGGCAGATGAGGTTGTCGTGACAAGCGGCAAACTTCATGCCCCAAGCGTTGAACTTGAAGTCGAGCATGAATCTTTCGTTGCCGTCGATTATTGAGATGGGCCCGAAGTCGCGCGCCCAGGTGTCGTTGGTGGCGATTTCCTGATAGATAATCCTGTCGCTATGGTCTAGGTCTTGCAGTTGCCGTCTCACATCGTTGGCATCGGGGGCGATGATGATAAGCGGCATCTCGCGCACTATGGCGCGTGCCACCTCCTTGAAGCACGCCTGTGCCTCGTTGAGCATATAGCGCCAGTCGGTGTCGCGATGTGGCCATGCCAGCATGACAGCGTCTTGCGGCTCCCATTCGGCAGGCATTACAGGAGAGGAGAGTGAGAACATGGCTAAGAGTTTCTAGTTGACAAGCTGACAAGCTGACGAGCTGACGAGGCAAGTGGGGTAGGCTGCTTTGAGCTTTACTACTATTGTCTTGTTTGCTTGTATCTTGTTAGCTTGTTAGCTACTGTTAGAATTCTTCACTCATGCTGTCCCAGAAATCCTCCCGGTCTCGCATCTGCTCATCAATGAAGTCTTGATAACCAGTCTTGACACCGTAACCCATATCTTCGCACCACAGTTTGTAGTCCTCTTGCAGTTGTGGGTCATCTTTCATCATCTCCTCAAATTCTCGTTCCACCTCGCCAGTATTGCTGAGTTGGTCGAGCAAAGCTCTCAATATTTCAGAAATGTCGTTCATGTTTTATTTTCGTGTGGTTTTAGTTTTATGGGTCAAAAATAGTAATTATAGAGAGTATGGCAATAGAAATAACGGAAAACTTATTAACAAGCAATGAAATTTCATCGCTTTTCTCATCGAAATAACTAAAATTGTGCTACTTTTGCAGCTAAATTTTTGAGGAGAGAGGGGAGAGGTAAGTACCAAGTACAAAGGACAAAGTATCAAGGACAAAGTACAAAGGTATCAAGGACCAAGGACAAAGTATCAAGGACAAACGATTCTCGATCTCCGATCCCTGATCTCCGATCCACTAATAACGATAAACGAAAAAAACGAAAGCTATGACAAGAATAAATTTTTTACTTACTTTGCTTGCAGTGTTGTTTTTGGCATCTTGCTCCTCGGCCGACGAGAAGCTGCGCGCTCTGATTCCTGACGATGCCGTGGGAGTGGTGAGAATCAATCTTCCCAGCGTCCTTAACAAGGCTGGAATCAAGAGTGGTGAGGACAATGAAATCGTGGTTAATATCCCCGCCGACCTGAAGCAGACGATAGACGCTGCCAACGAGAATCTCGTTGACGACGTGAACATTTTTGGCGATGTGATAAGCAATCTGCCAGAGTCGGGCATCGATGTGAAGAACAATTGCTATGTGTTCTTGTCGCCAGGCACTTACAGAACCGTGGCGCTGTTCCACCTCGACGATGAGGATAAAGCACTTGAGATGGTTAACAAGATTGCCGGAGGCAAGATGAAGGAGATGTCGGAGATTATGTTTGTGTCGCACCTCGACTATGGCTATGCCATTGACGACGATGTGCTGCTGATAGGACGCTACACTATTCCAGTGCCCGATGACAAGGCTAGTGCCGCCGCCAAGAAGATTTTTGACAAATCCTCGCCAAGTCTTCTGGAGAAAGACGAAGTGGCCAAGGCTATCGATGTGAAGGATTGTGATGTCACAGCTTATATCGATGCCAAAGGTCTCCCCCTGATATTTGATGACTCTAACCTCAAACCTCTAATGGGCGAATTGTCGCCTATGAACCTCTTGGCAGGCTCGGGCATCAAGGCGATGACGGCGACCGTCAATTTCAACGATTCGAAGAAGGGTGATGAGAAGGTGGAGATAGTCACCGATTTCATTTGCGCCAACAATAGTATTTATGGCTTAATCTACGACAATATTATTGCTGCTGCCGATGGCGGAGATTGCGCCGAAGTGCTCTCGGCAGTGCCAGGCGACTTCGACACCTATTTTGCTGTTAAGGTGAATGGCGCGGGAATATTGAAACTGCCCGGCTCGAGTATGCTGTTTGATAATCTTAATACCTTCCCTCTTACCAGTGGTGTGAATTGCAAAGGGATTATCTCGTCAATTAATGGCTCCCTTGTCTTTGGCATGCAGCAAGTGGGTGAGCATGATTACAATCTAGGAATCTCGGGACAGTCCTCCTCGCCACAAATGATAGTTGATGAGATTGTGAATATAGCCAATCAACGTGGTCAAGCTCCTGACAAGAACGCCAATGGCGAATATGTCTATGACGACAAATATGGCTACGGTGACAAAGCTATCGCTATGAGCAACCGAGGCGGGGTAGTGTATATCAGATATGTCAATTATGTGCCCACTGGCGGAGCCGATAACCTGCCCGCACTTGCCGGTGTGCTGAACTCGTCGAAGATGGCATTATACCATCAAGTGAAGATAAATGACACTCCTGAGGGCTGCCTCTGCTGGGGACTGCACAACAAGACTCACGGCGAGGGATTCTACTACACCTTCGACGAGAACGAGAATATCGTGCTCTCGGCACTTAAATTCCTGTGCTGGAGAGACCCCAGCAACATTGATGATGATGAGATTGGTTTAGCCGATTATTAATCACGTTTAATAGAACAAGAGGCTGTGTCAAATTGTGGAATCTAATGATAACTCCTCCTCTAAGATAGAGGAGGTGCCCGTAGGGCGGAGGAGTATGAAAGTGTTGATAATCAATAATATTTTAAATTCGTGAATCTGTCATACTCCCCCCAGCCCCCTCTATCTTAGAGGGGGAGCTGTAACAAATATCGATTTTTGACACACCCTTTTTTATTTTACCATATCTTCGGCTTCTTTCAGGGTCTCGGGCTTGCCCACGTCGAGCCAGGTGTAGGGCGTCTCTTGCACATATCCTTTTATAAGGTGGTTGTGGCACTCATCAACGTAAAATGGGGTGGTCGAGAACTTAGCCTGATGAGCTTTAGAATACCGTTCCAACTCCTCAAAGATGCTTGGCGATATCACGTGGATGCCGCCAAATGCCAGTTCGTGCATGCCTTTCTTGTAGATGAAATGCTCCGGGCGTGTCTCGCCAGTCGATTTGTTGACCCACCCTTGCAAGCGGTATTTGTCGTCGAAGACAAAATAACGACTCGTCTTGCGGTTTTTCACCAGCACAGTTGCCATAGCGCCGCTATCCACATGGCTTTGGTACATGGCACGCAGGTCGAGGTCGGTCAAGATGTCGGCGTTATGCACGAGAAACGGTTCGTCGCCATCAAGGAAAGGGCGTGCTTTGAGTATGCCGCCTCCTGTCTCTAGCACCATGTCGCGCTCGTCGCTGATGTGGAGGTTGAGCCCGAAGTTATCGTTCTCATTGAGGAAGTCGATTATTTTCTGCCCAAAATGATGGATGTTGATGGTGATATCGTCAAATCCTGCCTCAGCGAGTCGATGAATCACCCGCTCGAGCATGGTCTTGCCGCCAATCTCCACCAGAGCCTTCGGTCGGTCGTTAGTCAAAGGGCGCAGCCGGGTACCGAGACCCGCCGCAAAAATCATCGCTTTCATTCGTTCACGGGATTGAAAGTGCGGTCATGGCCGCTCTGCTCGCGATGCGTGAGCTCGACTCGCACGTTGAATTTCTTATAGATGTGCTCAGCCACATGCTGTGCGGCATACACCGAACGGTGCTGCCCGCCTGTGCAGCCGAAACACACCATCAGGTCGGTGAAGTTGCGCTTCATGTAGCGCTCCACCGATTCATCAACCATGGCATAGACGTGAACGAGCCATTGGTCGATAGTGCTTTCTTTCTGCAGGAACTTGATTACGTTATCATCAAGACCTGTGAAGGCTTTGTACTTGTCGTATTTGCCGGGGTTGTTCAGGGCGCGGCAGTCAAACACATAGCCACCTCCGTTGCCCGACGGGTCATGTGGGATGCCTTTTTTGTAAGCAAAACTCATGACTCTCACTGTGAGCGACTTCTCCTCGCTGGTGAAGTCTTTAAGATTCACGAGCTCGTTGATTATCTCGCTCAAGTAGGGGTATCGGTCAAAAGACTTCTTAGTCACCAGCTTGCGCAAGTTGGCGATGGCAGGCACGATGCTGTTTTTCATGAAGTCGGGCTTCTTCTCGAAATATCCTCTGAAGCCGTAAGCGCCGAGCACTTGCAGGGTGCGGAACAGCACGAAAAGTCGCAAATTCTCCAAGAACATATTTTCGTCGAGGTCGGGCTTGTAGGTTTTAAGCTGCTTGATGTAAGCCTCGATGAGTTCTTTTTTCAGGTCCTCGGGGTACTTGGCGCGCGACTGCCACACAAACGAGGCTACATCGTAGTAGTAAGGTCCGCGTCGGCCACCCTGGAAGTCAATATATGCTAGTTTGCAATCGGCAGTGTGCTCAGTGTCACCGACGAGCATGACATTGCGCGACTGGAAATCTCGGTACATGAAAGTGTCGCTTGGAACCGCCAGCAAATCGCTTGTGAGGCATTCGAAGTCGTTTTCCAATTTGCTCTCATTGAATATTACTCCAGTGGCTTTCAGAAAACAATACTTGAAATAGTTGAGATCCCACTTGATAGAACGCTCGTCGAAACACTCGGCGGGGTAACACTTGCTGTAGTCAAAACCTTGTGTGCCAAGGAACTGAATGTCGCACAAGTCTCTCATGGCGCGGCGCAGTAGCTCTTTCTCCTCATTGGTGAATGCGTGAGTGATGCTGCTGCGGCGAATTTTGTTCCACAAGATATTTTCGGGTTTGCCGCCCAAGTCTTCTTGGATATAGACCATGTGATCCTTGCTGACTCCATAAACGGCAGGCACCGACAATCCTTTATCCCTAAAGTGGTTAGCCATATATATGAAAGCCTCGTTTTCTTCCCGCGACTCACCGACGACACCAACAATCGATTTACTGCCCGAGAGGCGGTAGTAACTGCGGTTTGAGCCTGCCTTATCCATTAATTTTATTTCGGTGGGCTCACTGCCAACACAACTTTTATATAACTCTTTTAAACTCTCTTTAGGATCCATATATTACTCTTTTTATTTGCAAGCAAAGTTAGCGGTTTACTAAATACTGGCAGTAAAGTTTATTGTTAAAATAGCACAAATGGGCTAAAACTCGCTGGTGAAATGGAATTTTATCTTGGGGAAGTCCTGCTGCGCCATTTGCAGCACATAGCCCGAGTCGGCGAGGAACACGTCGCGGCCCTCGGTGTCGAGAGCCATGAACTGATGCTTGCGATGCTTGAAGGCGTCAAGGGCTTCCTGGTCTTCGCTCTCTATCCAGCAGGCCTTATAGAGGCTGATGGGCTCCCATCGGCACTGGGCGTTGTACTCGTGAAGCAAGCGATATTGAATTACCTCAAACTGCAGCTGTCCCACTGTTCCCACAATCTTGCGATTGTTGAACTGGTTTACAAAAAGCTGTGCCACACCCTCGTCCATGAGTTGGGCGATGCCTTTGTTGAGCTGCTTGGTCTTCATCGGGTCGTTGTTCTCGATGTACTTGAACATCTCGGGAGAGAAGCTGGGCAGACCTTTGAAGTGCAGATTCTCGCCCTCGGTGAGAGTGTCGCCAATCTTGAAGATGCTGCCGCTGTCGGGCAAGCCTATCACATCGCCTGGAAACGCCTCGTCAACCACGTCCTTGCGCTGCGCCATGAAGGCGGTGGGGGCACTGAAGCGGTAGGTCTTGCCGCTGCGCACATGCAGATAGGTTGCGTTGCGGTGGAACACTCCCGAGCAAATTTTCACGAAGGCGATGCAGCTGCGGTGGTTCGGGTCCATATTGGCTTGAATCTTGAACACGAAACCAGTGAATTTCTCCTCATTAGGCTCTACTTTACGCTCAATGGCCTGGACTGGCTTTGGCGACGGCGCGATCTTTATAAAGCAGTCGAGCAGCTCTTTCACGCCGAAGGTGTTGAGAGCCGAGCCAAAGAATACTGGCGCCACTTGTGCTTCGAGATAGTCGTTCACGTCGAAGTCGGGATATACGCCCTCTACAAGCTCAATGTCCTCACGCAATTTCTGGGCATCATTGGCACCCACCTGCTTGTCGATCTCGGGGGAATTGATGTCGTCAATCTCTACGCGCTCGGTGACGTGCTGCTTGTCGGGCTTGAACAGGTCGAGGCTTTGCTCATATATATTATAAACACCCTTGAAACTTGCGCCTATGTTGATGGGCCATGTTAAAGGTCTAACCGAGATTTTCAGCTCCTGCTCCAGCTCATCGAGGATATCGAATGGGTCACGACCTTCACGGTCGAGCTTGTTGACGAAGATTATTACTGGCGTGTTGCGCATGCGGCACACCTCCATCAACTTGCGCGTCTGTGTCTCCACACCCTTTGCCACATCGACCACGATAATGACGCTATCGACAGCCGTCAAGGTGCGGTAGGTGTCCTCGGCGAAGTCCTGGTGTCCAGGGGTGTCGAGGATATTGATTTTATAGTCGTTATAGTTGAACCCCATCACCGAGGTTGCCACCGAGATGCCACGCTGCTTCTCGATGTCCATCCAGTCGCTGGTGGCGGTTTTCCTGATTTTGTTGGATTTCACGGCACCTGCCACATGGATAGCTCCACCAAAGAGCAATAGCTTCTCGGTCAAGGTTGTCTTTCCCGCATCAGGGTGTGAGATGATGGCAAAGGTGCGCCGCTTGGTTATTTCGTCGTTAAAAGCCACAGTTGTTATTATTCTTTTTGTTGTTTGTTGCGATGGCATCGCAACAGACAGAACCTATTGATTGTTGTTTAAAATATTAATGCATTGAGTGAGGCTTTCTTCCCAGTGCGGGATTTCGATGCCTAGGGTTTTCTTTATCTTGCTCTTGTCGAGCACGCTGTAGTGAGGGCGTGTGGCGGGAGTGGGGTAGTCCTCGGTAGTGCATGGCAGCACATGGCAGGTGGTGATGCCTGCTATGCGATGGATGGCGAGGGTGAAGTCATACCACGAAATCGCGCCTTCATTGCTGAAGTGATATATGCCTGGATGCCACACGTCGCAGTCGATGAAAGTCTTGATCACACTGGCGAGGTCGAGGGCATAGGTGGGTGTTCCCACTTGGTCGCACACCACGCGCAAGGTCTCGCGGCTGCGCCCAAGCTCGGTCATAGTTTTCACAAAGTTCTTGCCATGAGGCGAGTAGAGCCATGCAGTGCGGATGATGATGCTCTCGGGGGCAACGTCAATAATATGTTTCTCGCCGTCGGCCTTGGTGCTGCCATAGACCGAAGTGGGACACACTGGGTCGTCCTCTCGGTAGGGGCGGCAGTTGGTGCCGTCAAACACATAATCGGTGGAGACATGAACCAGTTTTGCACCGTGCTTGTGGGCTGTTTGTGCCAGCAGAGTAGGGGCTTCCACATTAAGTTTCGTGCATAGCTCCATATTGCTCTCGGCAGCGTCAACAGCGGTATAGGCAGCGCAGTTTACAATGTAGTCAACCTTGTTGCTGAGCACGCAGTCCTCGATGGCTTGAGCATCGGTAATGTCGAGTTCCTCCACATCGGTGTAGATGGCATTGACGAAGATGTCCTCATCGAGCACCTTTCGCATCTCGCGTCCTAACTGGCCATTTGCGCCAGTTATAAGAATATTTTTCTTATTCATAGTTATTGAACTTCGTCTTCAAAAATCGGTTTGTCTTCGTCTTTCTTAAAATATGCTGCAAGGGTGCCTATGAAGTGCGAAATCTGATTAATGGCAATTTGTGTGTCTTTGCCAATCTCTTTGCCTTGCAGTTTGAGCATCAGAGTGCCATATAATGCATTGAAGCAGGTCTCGAGTTCTCCCGCCTGTTGTGCCTCGGGGGTCTTGGCTCGCAGTTCCACGATAAATGGCAGAGTCTTGTAGAACTCGGCTCCATATTCGGGATGCTTTGTGCTCTTGAGCAACTCGTTGTGCAAGTCGGTGAGTCTTATGAGCACATTCTTGTTGATTTGCAGATGCCCGGTCTCTTTTTTGCCCTCGTGCTGCATCATCATGATGAGACCTTCCCACCAGTCTATAATCTCCTTGCGGGTATCGTCATCAACGTCATAGTGGTCGATGATTCCTGCCTTAATCTTATTGATGTCGAGTCCGAAGGCGCGTATAATATCCTCCACCTGCCACATGTAGAGCAGGTATTCGGCGATGTTCTCTTTACGTTTGGATTTAGCTATAATCATATATAAAAAACAAAAGACGGTAAATGGAGCAGTAAAAAAACGAATTCTCGAATTTTCGAATGCTCGAATGCTCGAATTTTCGAGTATTCGAAGCATCGCTATCGCTAACCGAACTTGCTGATTTGTCGCAGTTTCGCTTCATCCACAATCTTGATGCGGCGACCGTCAACGGTGATGATGCGCTCCTGGGCAAATGCCGACAGGGTGCGTATGGCGTTGCTCGTGGTCATGTTCGACAAGTTGGCGACATCCTCGCGTGCCATATAGATTTTCAACGTCTTGCCGTCGTCCTCAAAGCCATAATTGTCGATGAGCAGAATTAGAGCCTCGGCAAGGCGACCGCGTATGTGTTTCTGTGTAAGCGTCACAATCTTGGTGTCGCTGCCGCCTAGGTTCTTTGACAACTCATGGATGAAGAACCAAGCCAAATCGCGATTGTTGTCAATCATACTCTTCACCACGTCCATGGGAATGGAACCTACTGTCGAAGCCTCAAACGCCGCAGCGCTTGACACATAAGGCTCTCTAGCGAAATAGGCACGATAACCAAAATACTGGATGGGGCGGTAAAGTCGTAGAATCTGCTGCCTGCCACCTATGCCGTCTTTATAGAGTTTCACCTTGCCTTTGAGCAGGCACCACAGATACACTGGATTATCTTTCTCGGCATAGATGATTTGATTCTTCTTGAAGTTGTGAATCTCAAAATTGTCGGTAATATGGTGCTTTTCCTCTGATTTGAGTAGGCTCCATATCTCAGCCAAATCTTCGCTTATTACCTTTTCCAGAGTGCTTTTTATACTCATCTGCTTTACAATTATGCTTTAAAACATGCAAAATTAGTACATTTCTACCACTCTACAAAAAATAATGGTGCAATTTTTTGTGTTAAAGAAAAAACTGGTGACTGATAACTGATAACTGACAACTTTTTACTAACTTTGCACCCGATTTTCAAGAAACTATAAATAATGCACTATATATGGAAAACAAAGTAAGGGTACGTTTTGCCCCATCACCTACTGGTCCGCTGCACATTGGCGGCGTGAGAACAGCATTGTATAACTACCTCTTTGCCCGTCAGAATGGCGGCACGATGATACTTCGCATCGAGGACACCGACAGCAACCGCTTCGTGCCAGGTGCCGAGGACTATATCAACGAGGCCCTGCAGTGGCTGGGCATCGGCATTGACGAGGGAGTGCGCGAGGGTGGTAACTACGGTCCCTACAAGCAGAGCGAGCGCCGCGACATCTACCGCCGTTATGTGAAACAGCTGCTCGACGACGGCAAGGCGTATATCGCTTTTGACACCCCCGAGGAACTCGATGCCAAGCGCAAAGAGATTGCCAATTTCCAATATGACGCCAAGACTCGCGGCATGATGCGCAACTCTCTCACGCTAAGCAAAGAAGAGGTTGACGCTCTCATCGCTGCTGGCGAGAAATATGTAGTTCGCATCCTCATTGAGCCTAATCAAGAGGTTAAGGTGAATGACCTGATTCGTGGCGAGGTGACTGTCAACAGCTCGGTTGTTGACGACAAGGTGCTTTACAAGAGCGCCGACGATCTGCCCACCTATCACTTGGCAAACATTGTCGATGACCACCTGATGGAGGTCACCCATGTGATTCGCGGCGAGGAATGGCTGCCCAGCGCACCGCTTCATGTGCTGCTCTATGAGGCACTTGGATGGAAAGACTCGATGCCGCAGTTTGTACACCTGCCTCTTTTGCTCAAGCCTGACGGCAAGGGCAAACTCAGCAAGCGTGACGGTGACCGCTTGGGATTTCCCGTGTTCCCGCTTGAGTGGCACGACCCTGTGAGTGGCGACATCAGCAGCGGATACCGTGAGCGCGGCTATCTGCCTGAGGCCGTGGTCAATTTCCTGGCTCTGCTGGGCTGGAACCCCGGCAACGACCAGGAGATGTTCTCGATGGACGAACTCATCAAAGCCTTCTCATTCGAGCACTGCTCGAAGAAAGGCGCGAAGTTCGACTTCGAGAAGGGCAAGTGGTTCAACCACGAGTATCTTATCAATATGGATGATGACAAGTTGGCGCAGCTCTTTAAGCCCGAGCTGGCAAAACACGGCATTGACGCCTCTCAGTTCACCGACGAATACATCACCCGCGCTGTTGGCATGATTAAGAGCCGCATCAGCTTTGTGGGCGACATCTGGGACAACGCCAAGTTCTTCTTTGTGGCTCCCACTGAGTATGCCCCAAAGGATATCAAGAAACGCTGGAAAGAGGACACCCCTGAGACCATGCGCCGCCTCATTGAGGTCATCAAGGGCATCGACGACATGACAAGCGCCAATGCCGAGGAAATCGTGCTCGGATGGATTAAAGACAACGAGCTTCACATGGGCAACGTGATGAACGCTTTCCGCCTCACTGTGGTAGGGGAGTGCAAGGGACCTCACATGTTTGACATCGCTGAGCTCATAGGTAAGGACGAAATCATCGCCCGCATAGAGCGCGGAATCGAAAATATAAAGCCAGTAGTAGAGTGATTTTATGTACAAAAGGCTTGCTGCCATATTGATTGCCTTGATGTCGCTGGCTGCTGTCAGCGCCCAGGAGCTGGAGTGGAGTGTCGATATGAACGCTGTGTTTCACAACCGCGAGGTTGAGAAAAGTGTTATACCTGGTGAAACCTACATCTTCACACGCATTACACCGCAGATTGGTGTGTCGATGGACAGCACACGCCACCGCATTATGGGTGGAGTGACTTGGTATCAGCCAATGAATGACCGCTTGCATGGCTACAAAGTGGTACCAGTGCTTTATTATCAATATAAGGACTGCGAAAAGGGATTGGATTTTAAGTTCGGTATGATACCTAACGAACGGCCATGTTTGCCCATCTACTTGTGCAGCGACTCCGTCAACCGAATGAACCCCAATGTCTATGGAATCTCTACTAGCCTATCAAAACCGCATTTTTTTATTAGCGCAATGCTCGATTGGCGACAAATAATGACAAAGTATCGTCGCGAAGCTTTCATGGTGTTGGGTGATATAGGTTGGCGCAATTCTAACACTGCTAACAATGGCGACAATTACCTAATTGTAGCCTCTACTCTTGCCTATAATCACTTGGCAAGAAGTGGGGCAAGACCCGAAGGCGAAGGTGTCGTGGATAATTTCATCGCTTATCCACGAGTTATGTATACTCACTATTGGCACAATGCGTCAATTTCGGTTGAGGCAGGGATGCTGCTATCATGCGACCGTGATCGAATTGGCGAAAACAAGTGGCTCTCTCAAGCAGGATTCTTTGGATCTGTAGTTGGAAATTGGAAGTGGCTCACAGTATATCAAGGCATCTATGCCGGCAAGCGACAAATGCCGCTTTTCGATAAATATGGTTCTCTGCTTTATCAGGGACAGAGTTTCTTTCGCGACAAGATTTATAGTCGCACTGTAGTATCTGCTACAATATTTAATACCGACTATATTAACATTAACGCGCAATTGTCGTTTCATGCAACCGACAAGACCACTGCTTTCTGGCAGCAGTTGGCAGTGCGGTTCTATCTCGACCGTAGCTTGTGGGGGAAATATAAAAAGAAAAAGACACTAAAATACTATTCTCCCTTGCCAGGACAATTCTAACCTCATTCAGCATATCGCTTAAAACAATGAACCCTTTATATAATATAGGAATAAGTGCTTACCACCTTGCTGCGCGCATTGTCTCGCCTTGGAACCCCAAGGCAAAGAAGATGGTGCAAGGGCAGGACAGCACAATGGACTATCTCACGCAGAACCTTGACCCGAAGGGTGGCTACATCTGGATTCACACCGCTTCGTTAGGTGAGTTTGAGCAGGGCAGGCCACTTATCGAGAAGATAAAGCAGGAGCATCCCGATGCCAAGATTCTGTTGTCGTTCTTCTCGCCATCGGGCTACGAGGTGCGCAAGGACTATGACAAGGTAGATGCCGTGTGCTATCTGCCAATGGACACCCCCAAGCGTGTCAAGGTGTTCCTTGACGTGGTGAAGCCCAAGATGGCGATTTTCGTAAAATATGAGTTCTGGGGCAATTACTTGAGCGAGCTCAAGAGCCGCGATGTGCCCACCTATATTATTTCATCGATTTTCCGCCCCAAGCAGATTTTCTTCAAACCCTGGGGAGGAATGTTCCGCAAGATGCTTGGCTGCTTCACGCATCTCTATGTCCAGAACGACGAGTCGCGCGAGTTGCTGCACAACATAGGTGTAGACAACGTGACGGTGTGTGGCGACACACGCCTCGACCGAGTGCTGCAAATCAAGGCGCAAGCCCAGGACTTCCCTGCGATAGCCGCTATGACCGCAAGCGACAAGCCCACACTGGTGGTAGGCAGTTCGTGGCAGCCTGATGAGGACATTGTTATTCCTTATTTCAACTCGCACCCCGAGATGAAGCTCATCATCGCGCCACACGAGTTTGACGAGAACCGACTGACGGCATTGATGGCTCGCATAAAGCGCCCTGTGGCACGCTACACACAGCTTGAGAGCAAAGACCATGCCGCTCTCGACTGCCTTATAATCGACTGCTTTGGCATTCTTTCCTCGCTATACCGTTATGGTGACGTGGCTTACGTGGGAGGAGGCTTCGGCGCTGGCATCCACAACGTGCCCGAGGCTGCAGTCTATGGCATCCCAGTCATCTTTGGACCAAAACACGATAAATTTAAAGAAGCGATTGAGCTAAACGCCTGTGGCGGAGGCTTCGCCATCAACAATGCCCAGCAGTGCCACGAGATTTTAGATAAACTCCTTAGTGACAACAATGCACTAAAAGCCGCCGGTACCGCCGCCAGCAACTACATTACCACCCACACTGGCGCCACTGAACGCATTTTCAATGAATTATTTTGTGTTTAATGCATAATGCGCATTGCATAATGCACAATTCTGTTCCTTTTTCCTTTGTTAAAAAGAAAAATGGCAAAAATATTCGATAAAGTTTTGCTGTTTAAATAATTTGTAGTACCTTTGCCCCGCTTTTCGCAATCTCTGGCAAGAAGTTTAGGCGTGAGTCTATTAGAGTGGCTTGTGAATATTGCGAAGTGTGATTAAAAAACATTAAGAAATTTCTTTTACAATGGACTTAATTAAAGTTGCAGAACAAGCGTTTGCTACAGGCAAGGAGTTGCCCGATTTTCTTCCTGGCGACACAATCACAGTAGCTTACCGCATCAAAGAGGGTAACAAAGAGCGTATTCAGCAGTACCGTGGCGTTGTCATCAAGATCAACGGCGAGGGCGAGAAGAAGCGTTTCACCGTTCGCAAGATTAGCGACGGCATTGGCGTAGAGCGTATCTTCCCAATGGAGAGCCCCTTTATCGATAGCATCGCTATCAACAAGTACGGTCGCGTTCGCCGCGCCAAGCTGTATTACCTTCGTGGTCTCACCGGTAAGAAGGCTCGCATCAAAGAGCGCCGTTTCGTTAAGAAGGATGCCGCTAAGTAAGCATCATCTTGTTGAGAACGAAAAGAAACCAAAAACCGTGGCAGTTACTACTTGCCGCGGCTTTTTGTCTTTTTATGGTGTTTTTGTTTGAATGTTTAAATAATTTGCTTACC
>FLNZ01005311.1_pt1 | contig 15784 bp, 12 predicted proteins | sample 1140391 | NCBI WGS metagenome assembly FLNZ01 (sample SAMEA3878171, study PRJEB12797) | bioreactor metagenome | biome: Moose rumen | place: Sweden | collected 2011-10
GGGGGGTACGGAACTCATGCGGAGCAAGTACTGCATCCGCCACGAACTGGGTCTCTGCCCCAAACAGGGAAAGGCCCCGAAAGCGGAGCCTTTGTACCTTCTGAACGCTGGCCGCCGCCTCCGGCTGGACTTCCACTGCAAAGAGTGCGAGATGACGGTGACAGACTCCTAGCTTTAGCGCATGTAGAACACAAAGCGGTTCTTGTCGTAAAAGTCCTTCACCAAGTCGGTCTGCGAATAGCCGGACTCCTTGAAGAGCGCCTCGGTTTCCTTGCCCAGCACCTCGTTGATTTCCGTGAGGCCCTTGCCTTCCGGAGACAGGAAGCGTTCCGACCAGCGGGCCACGGCCTTGTAGTACATCAGCGGGTTGTCGTCCGGGACGAAGAGGGCCTGGGCGGGCTCGTATTCCACCACATTGCGCCTGAGATCCGGTTTCTCCTTTTCCATGATGTAGGGCGGATTGGACAGCACCAGGTCGAATTCGCCATAATTGAACTCCTGCTCCGTGTCCAGGATATCGGCAGCCACGAAAGTGGGCGCCAGGGCCCCTTCGGCCTTTAACTGGAGGGAAAAATTCTGGTTCCTGGCCACCGCCAGGGCGGGTTCGGAGATATCTACGCCCACGACCCGGGAGCCGGGAACGGCCAGGGCCAGCGACCAGGCGATGTTGCCGGACCCCGTGCAGAGGTCCAGGATTCTCACCGGCTCGGCCGACTTGCCGTAAGGGATTCGCATCCGCTTGATGCGGCCGGCGATTTTGATGGCCTCCCGCACCAGCAGTTCCGTCTCCGGACGGGGAATGAGCACGTCTTTGTTCACATGGAAACTGTGGCCGCAGAACTCGGTTTTCCCTATCACGTACTGGATGGGCTCCCCGGCCTGCAGGCGGACCATCGCCTCGGCCAGCGGCTGGACGGATTTCTTGTCTATCTCGTACTGCGGCTCCACGATATGCGTATAGCTCTTGGTGCCGATAAGCTCCTCGCAGAGCATCAGCACAATGTTCCGCGCCTCCGCAGTGGGATACAGATTCTCCAGGGCGCTCACCCCCTGCCTGATGAAATCTACCAGCAGCATCCTCAGGCGTTTTCGATGATTTGGGTGAGGAAGGCGGTAAAGTCCATGCCGGCGGCACGCACCATCTTGGGCACCAGCGAAGCGTTGGTCATGCCCGGGATGATGTTCACCTCCAGGAAATAAATGCCGTCCTTGGCCGCAATGTAGTCCAGACGGACGAGGCCCTTGCAGCCCAGCCGCTTGTAAATCCGGCAGGAAATGTCCTGGACCTCCCGGGCAAGGCTGTCCGGAATTTGTGCAGGACACACCTCCCGGCTAAGGCCGTTGTATTTGGCATCGTAGTCGAACCAGCCGGTAGACGAGATGATTTCTATTACCGGGAGGGCCTTGACCTGCGCCCCGTCGAAGTAAACGGCGCAAGTGAGTTCATGTTCGGGAGGAATGGCAGCCTCCACCAGCACGGTATTTCCCTCGGCAAAGGCATAGCGGATGGCTTCCGGAAGGTCTTCGGCCTTTTCCACCCTGGTGATGCCGAAACTGGAACCGCCGTTGGTGGGCTTCACGAAGAGGGGAAGGCCCAGATTGGCCACGGCCTTGGCACTGAAGGCCTCCACGTCCTCTCCCTGCCGGATGAAGGCGTCCGGGGCCAGTTTCACATAGTCCAGGCCGCGCAGATAGCTCTTGCAGGAATATTTGTCGAAGGCGACGGTGGTGACGAAGGCGCTGCAGCTGGAATGCGGAACGCCCAGCATTTCCAGATAGCCCTGCAGCAGGCCGGTTTCTCCGGGAGCCCCGTGCTGCATGATGTAGGCGAAGTCGAACTTCACCTTCTCCCCCAGCACCATCACGGAAAAATCCGTCTTGTCCACTTCCGGCTGCGCACCCTCCGGGAAGGGCATCCGCATGGAATTGGCCTTGCGCATGGCCACCAGCTTCCACTTGCCGAAGCGGGCGAAAATCTCATAAACGTCGTATTGGAACTCGTCGATACGGGAGGCGGTGAATTCCCCGCTGCGGCAAGAGACCTCCCATTCGGAGGAGTCGCTGCCATAAATGACGGCAATAGACTGATACTTGGACATCTTATTCGAAATAATAATTTTCAAGGTCTGTAATTTCCGGCGTGGAGCCCTCTGTCTTGGGCTGGCAGAAAGATTCCTTGGACCACTCCGGGAACACATCGGAGGCCGATATGCCCAGCGTTCCGTCCTTCAGGACCTTCTGCATCCAGAGGCCCCAGATGGGAAGGGCCATGTTGGCGCCCTGTCCCAGGCTGTTGTTGGTAAAGTGCACATAGCGGTCTTCGGCCCCCACCCATACGCCGGCGGTGATGGAAGGCGTGTAGCCGATGAACCAGCCGTCCGAGTTGTCGTTGGTGGTGCCGGTCTTCCCCGCAATCTCTCCCTTGAGGCCGTATCGGAAGCGCAGGCGTCCGCCCGTTCCGCCGTCCACCACGGCGCGCATCATCTGGATCATCTCCCCGGTGGAGCGGAGGGAAAGCACCTCGTGCTTGCGGTCCGAGAAGCTGCCCAGGATGTTCCCGTCGCTGTCCTCGATGCGGGTGACAAAGAGCGGATTGGTATAAACGCCGCCGGAAGGGAAAGTATTGTAGGCGGTAACCATGTCGTACACCGAAAGGTCCGCCGCACCCACGCAGAGGGAGACCACCGGGTCTATGAAGCCGCCGATTCCCATCTTCCGCATCATGTCCACCATGGAAACGGGCCCGAGCTGCTGCATCAGGTAGGCCGATACCGAGTTGGAACTGTGGGCCAGGCCCCAGGTAAGGTCTACCATGGTGCCGTCGGCATGGGTGTCCGTCGGGGTCCAGGTCTGGTCTCCGTTCACCACGATCACCACCGGGGAGTTGCGCACAGGGTCGCACGGAGTCATGCCGGATTCCATGGCCAGGGTATAGATGAAGGGCTTTACGGTGGAGCCCACCTGGCGGCGCCCTTGCCGCACGTTGTCATATTTGAAATAGCGGTAGTCCGGACCGCCCACATAGGCCTTCACATGGCCGGTTCCGGGCTCGATGGCCATGAAGGCCGCCCGGAAGAAAGACTTGTAGTAGCGGATGGAGTCGTCCGGGGTCATGAGCGTATCCCTGTAGCCGGGGGCGTCCCAGGTGAACACGCGCATTTGCACGGGCTCCGAGAAGCTCTTCTCAATTTCCGCGTCGGTGTGCCCGGAGGCCTTCATCATGCGGGTACGGTCGCTCCAGCGGCGTGCCTGCCGGAGGGTGGTCTCTATAACCTTCTTGTCCGTATCGGCCGTGAAAGGAGCGTTCTTGCGGTTCTTGAGCTCCCGGAAGAAGGCCCGCTGGAGGTCCTTCCCCAGATGCTCCGCAATGGCTTCCTCTGCATAGTGCTGCATCTTGTAGTTGATGGTGGTATAGATGCGGAGGCCGTCCCGGTCCAGGTCGTACTGGCTTCCGTCGGACTTGGTGTTCTTGTTCAGCCAGCCGTAAAGAGGGTCATCGGCCCAGAGGAGGGAATCCACCCTGTAGTCTTCCGGCGCGGAATAGGCCGAGCGCTTGGGCTTGCCGGCACTCATGGTGCGGCGGAGCATGTCCCGGAAATAAGGGCCGACGCCGGTGGTCCGGTCTCCGCTGCGGGTGTGCAGGGTGATGGGAAGCTGCTGCAGCGAGTCGCATTCGGCCTCGGTGAGGTAGTGCATATCCCCCATGCGGCTGAGCACCAGGTTCCTGCGCTTGAGCGCATAGTCCGGATTCAGGACGGGATTGTAGCGGGTGGGCTTGTTCACCATACCCACCAACACGGCGCTCTCTTCCGGCTGCAGCTCCGAGGGATGCTTGCCGAAGAACTGGCTGGAGGCTGAGGCTATTCCGTAGGAGTTGGAGCCGAAGAAGATGGCGTTGAGGTACATGTCCACTATCTCTTCCTTGGTGTAGTTGCGCTCCAGCTTGATGGCGGTAATCCACTCCTTAAGTTTAATCCAGACCATCTTGACCTTGCCTACATGTTCCCCGCGGGGGTACAGGGTCTTGGCCAGCTGCTGGGTGATGGTGGAACCGCCGCCCTGGGAGGAATCCCGGGAAAGCAGGGTTTTGAAGAGCACGCGGGCCAGCGACTCGAAGTCTACCCCGGAATGCTTGTAGAAGCGTTTATCCTCCGTGGCCACGGCGGCCTGCACCAGCGAGGGAGCCAGTTCCTCATACCCTACGAACACACGGTTCTCTATATGATAAGTGGTGATGATCTCCCCTTCCTCCGCAATCACCTGGGTGGCCAGCTTGGAATCCGGATTCTCCAGCTCTTCTATGGAGGGGATGTCGGCAAAGGCCCAGACAATGCACAGAAGCACCAGGAAGGCCACTATGGGGGTGACCAGCAGGATCCAGAACCACTTTACTATTTTCTTCTTGACAGTATCGGTCATCTCAAAAAAATTTGTATGCGCACAAGACCTAAGGTCTTGCAGCGGAATCCAGTTTACAAAAATAATCAGAAAATTTGGAAAATTCCCCGGATTGTGCTTTACTTTGCAAAAGAATTCGGGCTTCGGCCCTCAATAAACAGACTATGCAGGGTAAAAATTTAGTGATTGTAGAGTCTCCCGGAAAAGTGAAGACCATTCAGCAGTATCTGGGAAAAGAGTATCTGGTGAAAGCTTCCATCGGCCATATCCGGGATCTGGAGGAGCATAAGCTCAGTGTAGACGTGGAACACGGGTTCCAGCCGGAATACGTAATCCCCGCCGGAAAGAAGAAGGTGGTGGCGGAGCTCAAGAAACTCTCGGCCGATGCAGAAACCGTCTGGCTGGCTTCCGATGAGGACCGCGAGGGAGAAGCCATCTCCTGGCACCTTTCGGAAACGCTGGACCTGCCCAAGGAGAAAACCCGCAGGATTGTCTTCCACGAAATTACCAAAAACGCCATCCTGGAGGCCATCGGGCATCCCCGGGACATCGACATGAACCTGGTGGACGCCCAGCAGGCCCGCCGCGTGATGGACCGTCTGGTGGGCTTTGAACTCTCCCCCATCCTGTGGCGCAAAATCCAGCCGAAGCTCTCGGCCGGCCGCGTGCAGAGCGTGGCCCTGCGCCTGATTGTAGACCGGGAGAAGGAAATCATGGAATTCCGGAGCGAACCTTATTACCGGGTAGACGCCGTGTTCTCGCCGCTGCAGACCAACATTCCCATAAAGGCCACGCTGGACTCCCGCTTCGGCAGCGGGGAAGAGGCCCGGAAGTTCCTCACGGACAGTATCGGCGCCACTTATACCATCGCCTCCATGGAGAAGAAGGAAGGCACCCGTTTCCCGGCGCCCCCCTTCACCACCTCCACCCTCCAGCAGGAAGCGGGCCGGAAGCTCCACTTCCCGGTGTCCACCACCATGCGGGTGGCCCAGACGCTGTACGAGCGGGGTCTCATCACCTACATGCGTACAGACTCCACCAACCTGTCTTCCCTTGCCATCGGCACGGCCAAGAAATACATCTCGGATCACTACGGGGAGGAATATCTCCATTCCCGGCAGTACCGCACCCGTTCCAAGGGCGCCCAGGAGGCGCACGAAGCCATCCGCCCCACCTACATAGACCAAGTGGGGATAGAGGGCACGGCGCAGGAGAAAAAACTGTACGAACTCATCTGGAAGCGCACCTTGGCTTCCCAGATGGCCGAGAGCCGCGTGATGAACACCGCGCTGAAGGTGGCCTCCGACAAGCGCCCGGAACTTTTTGGCGTACAGGCCGTTGAACTGCTCTTCGACGGGTTCATGAAGGTGTACATGGAAGGAAGGGACGAAGAATCCGAAAACCCCGGAGAGGAGGTAATCCTGCCTCAGATGAACCCCGGCGACAAGCTCCTGGACAAGGAAATCACCGCTTCGTGCAAATACACCCAGCCGCCCGTCCGCTACTCGGAGCCCACCCTGGTGAAGAAGCTTGAGGAACTGGGTATCGGCCGGCCTTCCACTTATGCCACCACCGTGGACACCCTCACCCGGGGACGCGGCTATGTTACCAAGGGAGACAAGGAAGGACAGCAATTTCAGGTTACCAATTACACCCTGTCCGGAGGTACGGTCCGCTCTTCGCAGAAGAAGGAAACCGTGGGGGCCGAAAAGGGAAAACTGCTGCCGCAGGAGATTGGCCTCATTGTAACCAACTACCTGGTGGAGCATTTCACCGACATCCTGGACTACGATTTCACAGCCACCGTGGAGGCCGATTTTGACGAGGTGGCCGAAGGGAAGAAAGCCTGGCAGGACACGATTGCCAACTTCTATGCCCCCTTCCATTCCCACGTGGAAGAAGTGCTGGCAGAAAAGGCCTACAGCAAGGTTTCCCGGGAGCTGGGGACGGCGCCGGACGGGCAGAAGGTGATAGCGGCCTTCGGGAAATTCGGCCCTTATGTGCAGAAGGGAGAAGGGGAAAACCGCCAGAGCGCTTCGCTGGGAAAGGGTCAGCTGATAGAGACCCTCACCCTGGAGGAAGCCCTGAAACTGCTGGAGCTGCCCCGCACCGTGGGCCAGAAGGACGGAGTGGACATCATCGCCCTCAAGGGCCGGTACGGGCCGTATCTGAAATATGGCGACAAAAACATAAGCCTGCCCCGGAACGAAGACCCGCTTACCATAAGCCTGGAAAAGTGCATAGCCCTTATAGATGAATCCCTCAAGGAAAAACCGGCGCCCGCCTTCATAGCCGAATTCGGGGACATCAAAGTGGTGAACGGCCGTTACGGTCCATATATTAAGCTGGGAGATTCCAATTATAAAATTCCCAAAGGAACGGATGCTTCCGCCCTCACGGAAGCTGATTGTCAAGCCATTATAGACCATTCAGAGCCTACCGTCAAATTCAAGAAAAGGAGTAAAAAATAAAAATTTTTTTGTATTTTTGCGGCAGAAGTTAAAAACTGTAAGATATGCCTAGTTACCACATCGACCAAATAGACCAAAAAATCCTTTCTTTTCTGGTAAAGAATGCCCGCATGCCCTTCCTGGAGATCGCCCGCGAATGCGGCGTTTCCGGCGCGGCCATCCACCAGAGGGTTAAACGTCTGGAGGCCAACGGCGTAATTACGGGCTCCCGCCTTCTTGTAAAGCCGCAGGCCCTGGGACTGAACGTGTGCGCCTTCGTGAGCATTTCCCTCTCCGAGTCAACCAAGTATCCGGAGGTGATTGCCAACCTCAAGCGGATTCCGGAAATTGTGGAGTGTCACTTTGTAACCGGGAAATACGCCATTCTGGCCAAACTGTACTGCCTGGACAACGACCATCTGATGGAAGTGCTGCTGAACACCATCCAGAAGATTCCGTACATCCAGTCTACGGATACGATGATTTCCCTGGACGAGCCCATCGAGCGCCAGGTGTGGGTGAAGGATTTCCAGAATACGACTTATTCCGGCCGGGGCTAGTTCCCTCGTGGAAGCAGCGGCAGGACGGCCTGGGCAAGAGCCAGGTCTTCCGGCGTGGTGATTTTGAGATTGTACCGCTCTCCTTCGGTGAAGGTGAGCGGTATTCCGTATTGTTCGGCCACCGAGGCATCGTCTGTGAACGCGGTGTCGAAGCCTTGCGTATAGGCGGCCTTAAGTTTTTCACTGTGAAAGATTTGCGGGGTTTGCGCGCCGAAGACCCGGCTGCGGTCCAGGCGCTCTCCGGAAGAAACCAGCCGGCCACTTGCATCGCGGTCCAGCAGCTTGAGCGTTTCTACGGACGGCGTCACCGGAATGAGGGCGGGCACCAGTTCCGCATCTTCCCAGAGTCGGCGGACAAGCGCGGCCGAAAGCAGCGGGCGCACGCCGTCGTGAATGGCCACCAGGGCCCCGTCCGGCACATATTCCAGCGCGTTTTTCACCGAGTGGAAACGGGTGAAGCCGCCTTTGACCAGCCGCTGGCGGCAGCGGAAACCGGCTTCCAGACAGTACTGCCGCCACGGAACCACATGGGCTTCCGGCAGGGTGGTGATGATCTGGATGTCCGGACAGGCCTCCAGGAAACGCTCGATGGTAAGGCGCAGGATGGGCTTTCCGTCCAGCTCCATAAACTGCTTGGGAACAGGGCCGCCCATCCGCGTTCCCGTTCCCCCCGCCGTGACAATCAAATACCTTTTTCTGCCCATAAGCCAAATAATTTACGCGAATGTAAGATTTTTTTCTTAATTTTGAACGATTATTCATTAATTGAGAATTAGACTTATACAATATGGCGTTTCGATTTCTGAATCAAGAACTGGCTATAGACCTGGGCACCGCCAACACGGTCATTTTCCAAAATGACCAGATTGCCCTGGACGAACCGTCCATCGTAGCCATCGACAACCAGACGGGGAAATGCATCGCCCTGGGCCAGAAGGCCAAACTGATGCACGAGAAAACCAACCCCGGCATCAAGACGGTGCGGCCCCTGAGGGACGGCGTAATTGCCGACTTCAACGCAGCGGAAATGATGATCAGGGGGTTCATCAAGCAGGTGAATTCCCGTCACCGCAGCCTCTTCGCCCCCAACCTCAAACTGGTGGTGGGCATTCCTTCGGGTTCCACGGAAGTGGAAATCAGGGCCGTCCGGGACTCCTCGGAGCATGCCGGCGGCCGTGATGTATACCTGATTTACGAGCCCATGGCGGCGGCCCTCGGTATCGGCCTGGACGTAGAGGCCCCCAAGGGCAACATGGTGGTGGACATCGGCGGCGGCACCACGGAAATTGCCGTAATCTCCCTGGGCGGCATAGTCCAGCAGGATTCCATCCGCGTAGCCGGCGATGTGTTCACGGCCGATATCCAGAACTACCTGCGCCAGCAGCACGTAATCAAAGTGGGGGAAACCACGGCCGAGAAAATCAAGATTGCCGTGGGCGCTGTAATTCCCCAGCTGGACGTGGAGCCGGAGCCGTTCCTGGTCCGCGGCCCCAACCTGATGACCGGCCACCCCGTAGAGGCCCTCATCCCCTATCAGGAAATCTCCCACTGCCTGGACAAGTCCATCGCCCGCCTGGAGGCCTCCATCCAGCAGGTGCTGGAGCAAACCCCGCCGGAGCTGTATTCCGACATTGTGGAAAACGGCATCTTCCTCAGCGGCGGCGGCGCCCTCCTCAGGGGCCTGGACAAACGGCTGTCGGAAAAGGTGAACATCCCGTTCCACGTGGCGGAAGATCCGCTCCGCGCCGTGGCCCGCGGCACCTGCATCGCCCTCAAGAATACAGACAATTACTCCTTCCTCATGCGATAGAGCCATGCGCAACCGGAAGGTCCTTCCCACTTTAGTGAGCATCGCCATCTTCATTGTCCTGGAGGTGGCGTCGCTGCACCTGTTGTCGCGGAATGCCGACCTCCAGCGCCTCTGGATCAGCAAGAACGTCCACGGTTTCATGGGAACGGTCTGGGGCAGCACCCAGCGCGTGCAGAACTTCTTCCGCCTGGCCGGTACCAATAAGGAACTGGCCCTGGAAAACGCCCAGCTGCTCCAAGAACTGGAGCGCACCCGGGAAGCGCTCCGCCGGGCCCGCACAGACACCCTCACCTCCGGCGTGGTCCGGGACACAGGTTTCGTGATGATTCCGGCCGAAGTGGTGAAGATGAGCCGGAACACCCAGCACAACTACTTGATCCTGAACCGCGGGTACGAAGACGGCGTCCAGGAGAAGTCCGGCATCATCACCCGCAGCGGGGTGGTGGGCATGATAGACGCCGTGAGCGCCCATCACGCCTATGCCTTCTCCTTCCAGCATGCCGACATCTCCATCAGCGCCCGTCTGGGACAGGAAGGAGGAACGGGCCTGCTGGTCTGGGACGGAAAAAGCAACCGGGGAGCCATCCTGAAGGAGATTCCCCTGCAGTACAAGTACAACCCCGGAGACACCGTATACACCAGCGGCCACTCCCTTCTTTTTCCGCCCGACATCCCCCTGGGCGTAGCCGGAGCCTCCCGGATTATCAACGGGGCCACCAACGAGATAACGGTGGACCTGTTTCAGGACTTCAGCTCCATCCGTTTTGTGTCCGTGGTGCACAATACCGCGTTTGACGAAATAGAGCAGTTTGAACCATGAAAAAGTCCGGATTCTGGCTCATATACGTGATTCTGCTGGTGGCCCAGCTGCTCCTGAGCACCTATGCCAACTTCACGCCCTACGTGATGGTGACGCTACTGCCTGTGATGGTGCTGTGCATTCCCATCCGGGTGGGGACTCCGCTGGCCATGCTCATCGCCTTCGCCTCCGGCCTGTCGGTAGACCTGCTGTCGGAAGGCCTGCTGGGACTCAACGCCCTGGCGCTGGTACCCGTGGCCTTTGTCCGGAACAGCCTCATCCGCCTCATCTTCGGCGCAGAACTGTTCGCCCGGGAGGAAGACTTCTCCGTGCACCGCAGCGGCTTCTGGAAGGTAGCCTGGGCCCTGTTCCTGTCCACCGCCCTGTTCCTGCTGGTGTACATCTGGGCCGACGGGGCCGGCACGCGTCCCCTGTCGTTCAACGCGATCCGCTTCGCATGCTCGCTGGCGGCCAGTACCGCCGTTTCCCTCCTCACCATAGACCTGCTGGCGCCGGATTCTCGTAAATGAGCGGAGACACCCGTCATATCCGCCTCTTCATCGGCCTGGGAGTTGTGGTGCTGGTACTCCTGGGCAAGATTTTTTCTCTCCAGATCCTGGAGGGCCGGTACAAGGAAGACGCAGACCGTAACTCCACCATCTACGAGACCATCTATCCCACCCGCGGGGTCATCTACGACCGAAACGGACAGATTCTGGTGGGCAACAAAGTGGCCTACGACATCCTGGTGAGTCCGCGCGAGGTGCAGCCCTTCGACACGGTGGCCCTGGCCACGGTGCTTGGCGTGGAGCCTTCCTTCATCCGGGCCCGGCTGCAGGAGTACGGCAGGCGGCGCTCCTCCATCGGCTTCCAGTCGGTGACCATGCTCAGGATGGTCCCGGCCGAAACCTACATGCGCTTTGACGAAGTGAAGTACCGCTTCCCCGGCTTCAAGGGGCAGGTGCGCGGCATCCGGGACTATCCGGTGAACGCCGGCGGCAACCTGCTGGGCTACGTTTCGGAGGTGAACCAGGACTATATAGACAAGCATCCCGGAGAATACCGGAGCGGGGATTATGCCGGCATGACGGGCATCGAGGCCGCCCGGGAGGCGGACCTGCGGGGAGAGAAGGGTTATCACATCTACCTGCGCAACTCCAGGAACCAGATTGAGCAGCCGTACAAAGACGGAGCGGAAGACAAGGAGGCCGTTCCGGGGCACGACATTGTCACCACCATCGATGCGGAGCTCCAGCAGTACGGGCAGGAACTGATGCAGAACAAGGTGGGGTCCATCGTGGCCATTGAGCCCTCTACCGGGGAAATCCTGGCCCTGGTATCCTCGCCGGGCATCGACGTGGAGCAGCTGGCCGATATCGGCAAGCATTACAACGAAATTATCCAGAACCCCTACAAGCCCATGTACAACCGGGCCGTCCAGGCGTCCTATCCGCCCGGGTCGGTGTTCAAGCTGGTGAACGGGCTCATCGGCCTGCAGGAAGGGGTGCTCAAGCCCGGTTACATGTATCCCTGCTCCCAGGGGTACCACTTCGGGGCCGGGCACAAGCTGGGCTGCCACGTGCACAAGAGCCCCATCAACATGGAGGAGTCCATCATGATGTCCTGCAACGCCTACTACTGCTACGTGCTCAAGAACATCCTGGACAACAAGAAATACGCAAATGTGGGCGACGCTCTGGACGCCTGGCACGAGTATGTAGAGAGCTTCGGCTTCGGGCGGAAGCTGGGGAGTGATTTCCCGGCCGAACTCTCCGGCAGCATCCCCACCTCCCGCACCTACAACCGGGCCTACGGGCGCGGCCGGTGGAACTCCACCACGGTGATTTCCCTTTCCATCGGCCAGGGAGAAATCCTGGCCACCCCGATGCACCTGGCCAACCTCTGCGCCACCATTGCCAACCGGGGGCACTACTACATTCCGCACATCGTGAAAGCCTCCGAGGGCGTGGAACTGGACCCCCGCTTCACGGAAAAACAGTACACCAAGGTGGACACGGTCCATTTCCAGCAGCTCATCCGCGGCATGTGGCGGGCCGTGAATTCCGGCGCCGGCATGGGCGGAACGGCCTGGGTGGCCCATGTCGACTCCCTGGACATTTGCGGGAAGACCGGAACGGCGCAGAACCCCCGCGGGGCCGACAATTCGGTGTTCATCTGCTTCGCGCCCATGGACAATCCCAAGATTGCCATCGCCGCCTATGTGGAAAACGGCGGATTCGGAGCCACTTATGCGGCGCCGATGGCTTCGCTGATGGTGGAGAAATACCTGAAAAAGACGGTGAAACGCACCGCCTTGGAAGAGCGCATGAAAAATGCCGACCTGATGTCCCGTGTAAAGACCAATTAGATGCTTACCGAAGGAACCATACCGGAAAGAAGGTTGCGGCAGTCCATCGACTGGGCGCTGGTGGGGACGTATCTGGTCCTGGTGTTCATCGGCTGGATCAGCATTTACGCCTCCATCCATTCCTCCGGTCCGTCCTCCATCTTCGACTGGAGCGCCCGGAGCGGAAAGCAGTTCGTATGGATGCTCACGGCCTTCGGCCTGGCGGCCCTCATCCTCTATGTGATTCCGCCCAAAATTTGGGAGGCCCTGCCCATCCCCATGTACCTGGCTGTGCTGGGGCTGCTGGTGCTGGTGATTTTCGTGTCCAAGGACGTGAAGGGCTCCCATTCCTGGTTCGAGCTGGGGCCCGTCAAGTTCCAGCCGGCGGAGATTTCCAAGATTACCACCTCCCTGCTGCTGGCCTTCGTCATGAGCCAGCAGAACTTTAGGATTACTCGCTTCAAGGACTTCGCCCTGGCCGTGCTCGTCATCGCCGTCCCCATGCTGGTGATCATTGCCGAAAGCGAGACGGGGAGCGCCCTGGTGTATGCCGGATTCATCTTTGTGCTTTACCGGGAAGGCCTTTCGGGATGGTGGCTCGGGCTTATCGGTCTGGTGATTGCGCTGTTCATCTCCACCCTCACCCTGGGCTCTTACTGGTCGGTTGTCCTGCTGCTGGGCATCCTGGTCCTGAGTACGGCCCTCACCGGTCCGGAGCTTTGGAAGAAGCTGGGCATCGGCGGGGCTTTCGTGGCCCTGATGGCCCTCCTGCCGTTTGCCTGCGACGGGATGCATTCGGCCGTCCAGACCCGCATGGACTGGATGGCCAACGTGAACTGGGTGCCCGCCGCCGGAGAAAGCCAAACCTATTTCTGGAGCTTCCTCCTGAAGGTGAAGCCCATCTATATCCTCCTGGCCCTGAGCCTGCTGGCCTTGCCGCCCCTGGGCCATTACGCCTATAGGAAAAAGGACGGTTTCCTGGGGCTTACGCTGGCGGTGTTCCTGGTGGGCGTCCTTCTGATTTTCTCGGCCGATTACATTTTTCAGGAAGTGCTGCAACCGCACCAGCGGGGGCGAATAGAAGTGCTGCTGGGACTGAAGGAAGACCTCTCGGGCGTGGGCTACAACGTGAACCAGTCCAAGATTGCGATAGGCTCCGGCGGGCTCTTCGGGAAAGGTTTCCTGCAGGGGACACAGACCACTTTCGGCTTTGTGCCGGAGCAATCTACGGACTTCATCTTCTGCACCATCGGCGAGGAATGGGGCTTCCTGGGCTGCCTGGTGGTCATTCTGCTGTATGCCTTCCTTATTGTCCGGCTCATTCTGGACGCCGAACAGTGCCGGGGCAAGTTCACCCGCATCTATGGCTACTGCGTGGCCGCCTGCATTTTCATGCACCTGTTCATCAACGTGGGGATGACCGTGGGGCTGATGCCGGTGATCGGCATTCCGCTGCCCCTGCTCAGTTACGGCGGCTCTTCGCTTTGGGCCTTTACCGTTTTGTTATTCATCTTCCTGGCCTTGTACCGGGACGAAAAAAAGTATTTCTAATGAAAAGACTGCTTCCACTCCTGTTTCTGCCGTTCCTGTTGCTTCCCCTGGGATGCAACCCGACCGACGATCCTGTCGACAAACCCGACAATGAAGAGAACGCTTCCCTTTACTATTACGCCAATCTCTTCGCTTTCAATATCATGCGCACTTACTACCTGTGGGTGGACGAGGTCTCCGACGAAATGGCCGACTGGACTTATGGAACAGATCCCGTAGAAAAGGTGAAAGCGGTCCGGTACAAAGACAGTTCCGGAGAGCCGGTAGACAAATGGACGCAGTTGCTGCCGGACTACCGCAGTTTTCTGGGCAGCATCACGGGCAACACCCTCAGCTTCGGCTTCGAGTTTGTCCTGTACTACGCAGACTCTTCCAAGAAGAAGGTTTGCATGGTGGTGAAATACACCTATGAAGATTCCCCCGCCCGGGAGGCCGGGCTCAAACGGGGAGATGTAATCTTTACCCTGGACGGGGAGGAGATGACCGTGGATAACTATTCTACGCTGATCACGGAAAAGATTTACGAGGGAACCACCGTCAAGCTGGGGCTTTCCCAAGGCGGCAGCCTGTCCCTTACTGCCCGGCAGATGTACGAGAACCCGGTCCAGACCGTCCGTACGCTCAATGCCGACGGAAAGGCCATCGGCTACCTGCACTTCACCGGCTTTACCATGGATGCCTGCCGGGACCTGGAAACCGCTTTCCGAGGTTTCTGCCAGGATGGGATAGAGGAGCTGGTGCTGGACCTTCGCTACAACGGCGGCGGCTATTCCCTCACCGGCTCCGTGCTGGGCTCCATGCTGGCTCCGCCGGAGGTGGTATCGGCCCAAAGCGTCTTCAACATGGACGTTTACAACTCCACGCTGTCCAAGCAGATGGAAGAGGAAGACTATATCTCCCGCTTCGCTCCCGAGTTCGAAATTACCTCAGGGGACGACACCTTCACGGTGCACCCAGCCCAGGTGAATCCTGGCATCAAAAAGCTTTGGGTGATTGTGTCGGACAATACTGCATCGGCCTCCGAGGCGCTCATCTGCGGGCTCAAGCCTTACATGGACGTCACCCTGGTGGGCGAACAGACCTACGGGAAATTCTGCGGCGGCTACCTGATTCTGGCCAAGAACTGGTTCCAGTCGCTGGCGAAACAGAAAGATGCGGACATAGACTGTGACGAGGCCCTCAGCCTCACCGAGGACTGGGGCATCTATGTAATTGCCTCCCGCTATTCAGACTGCAACGGCGTCACCCTGAGCATGCCCTCGGGCATTCCGGCCGATTATGAGGCTCCGGACAATCCCTTGGACGGCTACGAACTTGGGGACCCTTCGGAAACCATACTGGCCACCGTACTGGCGCTTTCCAGCGGGAAAGTGACCAAGGCGCCCGCTGCAGGCCCCGCCCTGCATCCCGCCCCGCCCGTGCGCCGCGCCGGTTTCGGCACCCTGCTCTATCCCAGCCCGGCCTGCGGTAATTAGAAAATTATTCTTAACTTTGCAGTGAACACCCCGCCTTGGTGGTGGAATGGTAGACACGAGGGACTTAAAATCCCTTGGCCCGAAACGGCCGTGCGGGTTCGATTCCCGCCCGAGGCACGAAAAAGGACTGTTAATCGCTTGATTTTCAGTCCTTTATCTTTTGGGCCGGAATTTGGCAGCAGAGGTGCCCCAGGCCGTCATTTGGCGGCGGCGGTGTGCCTACTGTCCCAAAGACTGGGACATCGGGAGCGTTTAAGCCCGCTTTTGCTCCCAATGTCCCGGATTTTGGGACGTTGGGAACGTTTGAAGGCGCAGTGGGTGGCGACCTGCGGCCGTGCCGCTCCGTCTTGCCCGGCCAGGCCGGGCATCTCTTTTATTCTGAGACGGGACGAAC
>FLNZ01003309.1_pt1 | contig 15774 bp, 9 predicted proteins | sample 1140391 | NCBI WGS metagenome assembly FLNZ01 (sample SAMEA3878171, study PRJEB12797) | bioreactor metagenome | biome: Moose rumen | place: Sweden | collected 2011-10
TGATGCGCACTTCGGGGCTCAACTTTACCGAATACGTTTCAAGCACGCGCCGCTTCACTTCATCGATCAGTTTCAACACGTCCGACGCCGTCGCGCCGCCCGCATTCACCACAAACCCCGCGTGTTTTTCCGACACCATTGCCCCGCCGATCCGCAATCCTTTCAAGCCCGTCTGATCGATCAGCGTGCCCGCGAAATGCCCCTTCGGTCGCTTGAATGTCGAGCCCGCCGACGGATATTCCAACGGCTGTTTGCTCCGACGGCGTTGCGTAAAATCTTCCATCGTCGCGCGAATTTGATCCGCGTCGCCGTCCTCAAGCTCCAGCTCGACTTCGCAGATCGCATGCCCGTTCGATTGAAAGGCGCTCCGTCGATAGCCCAAGTCAAGTTCGTTGCCGCGAAGCTCGACGCAACGTCCGTCCCTCGACACCGCGCGGACGACTGACACGACATTTTTCATCTCGCCGCCGTATGCGCCCGCGTTCATAAACACCGCGCCGCCGATTGAGCCCGGGATGCCGCAAGCAAATTCGAGCCCCGATAAGCCGTTATCCGCCGCAAACTCCGATACGTCCTTCAATCGCGCGCCCGCGCCCGCGATCAACCGTCGACCGTTCCGTCGGATCGTCGAAAACTCCCCGTTGAATTTCATCACCACGCCGCGAATCCCGCCGTCGAGCACCAGCACATTAGAGCCGTTGCCGAGGATCGTGCAGGGAATGTTGCGTTCGCTCGTCAAGCGGAAGATCGCGATCACTTCTTCGGTCGTCGACGGGAATATCAATACGTCCGCCGCCCCGCCGATTTTAAACGTCGTGTGCTCGCACATCGGCGCGTCCAATAAAAATTGCTCCGCGCGGAGAAATTTTTTCAGTTCCTCCGCAAAATCGTCCTGCCAACTCATGATTTGAGCACGGCTCCCGTCGACGCCGACGTCGTCAGTTTCGCATACCGCGCCAGATATCCCGTCTTGATCTTCGGCTCGGGCTTTACCCAAGCCGCACGACGTTTTTCAAGTTCCTCGTCGCTGATCTCAAGCTCCAACTTCCGATTGGGAATGTCGATCGAAATGATATCGCCGTCCTCGATCAACGCAATCGTGCCGCCTTCCATTGCCTCGGGCGAAACGTGACCGATGCACGCGCCCTGGCTCGCGCCGCTGAATCTGCCGTCGGTGATCAAGCCGACCTTTAAGCCCATGCCCGTGATGACCGCCGTCGGATTGAGCATCTCCTGCATGCCGGGACCGCCCTTCGGCCCCTCGTAGCGAATCACAACCACGTCGCCGTCGTGAATCTTGCCGTCCATAATCGCGTTGACGCCGTCCTCTTCGGAATCGAAACAGCGCGCCGTGCCCTTGTAGACGAGCATATCTTCTTTGACGGCGGAGGCTTTGACGACCGCGTAGTCGGGACAAAGATTGCCCTGCAGGATCGCGATCCCGCCCGTCGCTCGATACGGATTGTCGACCGTTCTGATCACGTCCGCGCGGAGTATTTCCGCGTCTTTGATCCGATCGCCGAGCGTGCCGGTGACTGTCAACGCGTCGAGGTGCAACAAATTTTTCTTCGACAGCTCATGCATGACGGCGTTGATGCCGCCCGCTTCCTCCAAGTCTTGCATGTGATGAGTGCCGGCGGGCGAAAGTTTTGTGATGTACGGCGTCCGACGGCTGATCTCGTCAAAGAGCGTCGCCGGAATTTCGATACCCGCCTCGTGAGCGATCGCCGTCAAGTGTAAGACTGTGTTCGACGAGCCGCCGATCCCCATGTCGACGGTGATAGCGTTTTCAAATGCCTTACGAGTTAAAATGTCGCGCGGTTTGATGTCGCGTTTCAACAATTCGAGTACGACTTTACCCGCGAGTTTCGCCAAGATCAAGCGCGCGCCGTTGTATGCGGCGGGAATCGTGCCGTTGCCCGGTAATGCCATGCCGAGTGCCTCCGACAAACAGTTCATCGTGTTGGCGGTGAACAGCCCCGCGCACGAGCCGCAACCCGGGCATGCCTTCGCCTCGAGCTCCGTCATTTCTTCGACAGACATTTGCCCAGCCGCGAATTTGCCCGCCGCCTCGAACGCTTGACTGACGCTGATATCTCGTCCGTGCAATCGACCCGCCAACATCGGTCCGCCGCTGACCAGTACGCTCGGGATATTCAATCGAGCCGCCGCCATCAGCATGCCCGGCACTACTTTATCGCAGTTCGGAATCAAGATCAGTGCGTCGAAGCCGCTCGCCATCGCCACCGCCTCGATCGAGTCGGCGATCAGCTCACGACTTGCCAACGAAAATTTCATGCCCGTGTGACCCATCGCGATCCCGTCGCACACTCCGATCGCGGGAAATTCGATCGGCGTTCCGCCCGCAGACGCCACGCCCAACTTCGCCGCCTCGGTGATCGAGCGCAAATGCATGTGCCCGGGAATGATCTCGTTGAACGAGTTGCAGACGCCGATCAGCGGACGGCTCAACTCCTCGGGACCGAATCCGTTGGCGTGGAACAACGAGCGGTGCGCACAACGCGTGGCGCCTTTCTTGACAATATCGCTTCGCATAAACATCTCTCCAATCTGAATTTCAAAAGAATATTCGCCGTCGATGAAAACTATCCTGCCTGTCGCCCGACTCTGTATATCGTCGCGTACATTGTCGGCAACACCAACAACGTCAGCGCCGTCGCCGCCAACAGCCCGCTCGCGATCGCTATCGCCATCGGTCCCCAAAATTCGCTCGCCATCAACGGGATCATTCCCAATATCGCCGTCAACGCCGTCAACATTATCGGGCGAAACCGCGTCACCGTCGATTCGATCACCGCGTCAATCGGCGTCATTCCTTCCGACAAATGTTTGTCGATCTGATCGAGCAGAATCACCGAGTTGCGACTGATCATTCCGCTCAACGCCAGCACGCCCAGATATGCCACGAACCCCATCTCAGAGCCCGTCGCCAACATTCCGATCGATACGCCGATCATTCCGAGCGGCACCGTCAGCACCGTCAACAACAATTGCCGCGCGCTCCGAAGTTGGATCATCAACAGCGTCGCGATTGCGAACAACATCAGCGGCAGCGGCTCAAGTAAATTGTCGAGCGACGAATCGCTTTCCTCGAGATCGCCGCCCGCGTCGATCGAATATCCGTAAGGCAACTCGTTTGCGATCGGCTCGACCGACGCCAACGCCTTTGACGCCGCCTCGACCGCCGTCCCCGAGCGTATGTTCGCTTGCACGGTGATCGTCGGCTTGAGATCGCGTCGCCAGATTAAACCGTCCTCCGCGCGGTACTCGAGCGTTGCGATTTGCGACAGCGGAACGTAGCCCGCCGCTCCCAAATACACCGGCAAATTTTTTACGTCCGATAATTTATCCCGATCGATCGTCGACAAGCGGAGATCGATATCCAGCGTCCGATCGCCCGTGTAAAATTCCGCCGCCGTCGCGCCCGTCAGTTCCGTATAAAGCATTTGCGCGACCGCGTTGCTCGACAAGCCCATCGCGCTCAACTTGTCTTGATCCAATTCGACGTGCAACGTCTTCGACTTGTCGCCCCAATCCAAATGCGCGTCAAACACGTTGGGATCGTCGGCGACCACGTCACGCACCCACGCCGCAATCGCTTTCACTCGAGCCGCGTCGTAGCCCGAGACGCGCAACATTATCGGATAATCCGCCGGCGGTCCCGTTTGTATGAAATGAATTTTGCTCCGCACGTGAGACAGCTCCGTCGACAACTCGTCGTTGATCAGTGCCGTCAATTCTTCGCGGCGCTCCCGACTTTCGGCGACGATCACGAATTGCGCAAAATTGTCGGCGTCGAGCTCCGGTTGCATCGTCAGCACGAAGCGCGGCGCGCCCACTCCGACATACGCGCTGTAATTTTTTATCAGATCGGCGTGTTTGTCAAGGAATGTTGAGAACGTCCGCGACATTTCCTCGGTCGCCGCCAACGACGAGCCCTCGGGCAATTTCAAGTTGACGAGCACTTCGGGGCGGATTGACGACGGGAAAAATTCTTCCTCGACGAATTGCATCAACCAAATCGAGCCGACGAAGATTGCCGCCGTCGACGCCAACACGATCGATCGATGCGCCAAAAATTTTCTCAGCACCGCGCGGAATTTTTGATAGAACCGCCCTTGATAAAGTTCGTTGGAAAGTCGGACGGATTGTGCGTCGACCGTCGAGCCCGCGTCGAATGCCGCCGACTTCGTGTCGTCCGTCGAGCCCGAGCCGACCGCCGCCGACTTTGTGTCGACAGACACCTTGGAGGGCGGGCGGCTCACGCCCCCTTTTTCTTTCGTTGAGACTTTGATCAGATGGAAGCCGAACAGCGGCGTCACCATCACCGACACGATCCACGACAGCAACAGCGTCGAGCAGATGACGGGGAACAACGAACTGCAAAACTCCGCCGCCATGCCTTTCGAGAACGCGATCGGAATGAAACCCGAGCATGTGATCAATGTGCCCGTCAACATCGGTTTTGCCGTCACGTCGAACGCCGAGCACGCCGCGCTCATTCGATCAAGCCCGCGCTCCAATTGCACGCTCATCATTTCGACGGCAATGATCTCGTCGTCGACCAACAAGCCGAGCGCGATTATCAGCGAACCGAGCGAGACTTTTTGTAAGTCGATGCCCATCAGATACATTGCGCAAAAGGTGCCGGCGAATACGAGCGGGATGCAAAACGCGACGACGAGCCCCGTGCGCCAACCGAGACTGACGAAGTTGATCGCCATGACGATTGCAATCGCCTCGACGAGCGCCTCGACAAATTCTCCGATCGATTCTTCGACCACTTGAGGCTGATCGGCGACTTGGTGAATTTCCATGCCGAGCGGCAGTTCGGATTGCGCGGCGGCGATCAGTCGATGCTCCTCACGTCCGAGCTCGAGGATATTTCCGCCGGGCGTCATCGACACGGCGATCCCGATCGCGGGTTGCCCGTTGTAAAAAAACTTTGGCTCCGACGGTTGAGAATAGCGCCGCTCGACCGTTGCGATGTCGGCGAGACGAAAAATTTTTCCGCCCGCGTTGATCGGTACGCTTTCGATCGCGCGAATGTCATCGAACATGCCGCTCACTCTGATATAAACGTTGTCGGTCGAAGTTTCGAGCATGCCCGACGGCGTCATTGCGTTTGATTGTTCGATCGCGTTGGCAATTGCGGTCGGCGCGATCCCCAGTTCCGACAGCTTTGATCGCTCGATCTCGACGTAAATTTTTTCGGTCTGCTCGCCTTCGAGCTCGACGCGCTGAACGGTTTTCAAGCCGAGCAGTTGTCGACGAATTTTTTGCGCCTCCGCGCGGAGCTCCTCATACGAAAAATCTTCGCCGACGACCGCATAGATCGTGCCGTAAACGTCGTCGAATCGATCATCGTAAAACGGTCCGAGCACGCCCGACGGCAGATCGCCTTTTATGTCTTCGCAATAATTTCGGATTTTGAGCCACGTCTGTTTGATGTTGTCAACGTCGGCATCATCGCGCAGCTCGACGAAGATCACCGTCACGCCCGGGCGCGAATAACTTTCTATGTAATCGAGCGCGGGAGTGTCCTGAAGCGTTTGCTCGAGCTTGTCGGCAACTTGCAACTGCATTTGCTCCGCCGTCGCACCCGGCCATGCGGCGCTGATGATCATCTCTCGAATCGTAAATTCGGGGTCTTCCATTCGTCCGAGCCGCTGATAAAAAAATATGCCGCCAATGAAAATGACAGCGATAAAATACCACACCAGATCGCGGTTGTTGAGTGCAATTCGAGTTAAATTTTTCATGGGCGCGCGTCCTCCGTGCGAACTTTTTGCCCGACGCGCAATTTATTGACGCCGGCGACTACGACGACCTCTCCGCGCTTGAGACCATCGACGAGCACATTATTGCCCTCGAATCGCTGAACCGTCACCGGTTTTAATTCGACCGTTTGATCGCCGCCGACCGTCCAGACCCGCGCTTGATCGTCCGATTGATAAATCGCCGACAGCGGCAAAATGATTGCGTCGCTCACCTCCGACCGATCGGTGAAGATTGCGTTCGCCGTCATTCCCAATTGCACTCCGCGCGGAGGCTCCGTCAAAGTGATGCGCACCCGATACGTCCTCGAGACGGCGTCCGCCATCGGCGCGATCTCTCGAACGACGCCGCGCGTTTCGCTCGACAGCGCCCAAAATTTTATCGTCGCCTCTTGATCGACCGTCGGCAATTTATTTTCCGGCACGTTGATCTCGACTTCGAGCTCGCCCGTTTGAATGAGCGTCAAGACCGTTTGCCCTGCCGCGATCACTTGACCTTGCTCGACGTTGACCGACGAGATCACTCCGTCCGCGTCGGCGACCAAATTGGTGTAGGACAGGGCGTTGTGCGTTTGCTCGGCGGCGGCGACGGCGTTATCGTACGAAGCGCGCGCGGCGTCGAAAGTCGTGCGGTACTGATCGAGCACGGCGGCGGGGATTGCGTCCTCTCGATAAAGTTGCTCATATCGATAAAAATTCGACTCGGCAAGCTGCAGTTGAGCGAGCGCCGCATTCACTTGCGCTTCGCCCTGATTGACTTGCTGAACGATATCCTTTGTGTCGAGCGTCATCAAAACATCGCCGATCGCAACCCGACTGCCGACATCGACCGCGCGATTGATCAGCCGCCCGCCGACTTGGAAAGACAGATTCGTCTCATAGCGCCCGCAAACCGTTCCGGCGTAATTGCTTTCTGACATGTTCGCGCTTCGGTCGACGCGTTGAGTCTTGACGAGAGGCACGCGTTCTTCGATCACTTCGTCCTCCGAGCACCCGAGCATCGTCGTCGAAAGAATAAACATTGCCGCCAAAAAAATTTTTCTGATCATAACGAGAGGAAATTCGCCGTCGATGAAAACTATCCTGCCTGTCGCCGTTTCGATCGGACGTCGAAAAAAAATCCGCGCGGAGCGGCGTTGAAAGGACGGTTGAAAGGATGGCAAAGGACTGCGCGCGCCGCCTCGGAGTCGGCAACTAACCGATCGAGCAACGATGAAATAGTCGGTGCCCGATCGATGGCGCGGTGCGACAGCGTCTACTTTGGGCTCGACGTAGCGCCGCGTACTTTGCCGGTAACTACTCGTCGGCACTCGGAGCGACGGGAAGCCCCCGATCGTCCGTCGAAAAAAAATCCGCGCGGAGCAAAAAAAATTCTTGACAAATTCGTTTTTTTTTTTACATTGTCCCGGGATCAATATCAAACTTTTTTTTTCGAGGGAGTGATTTTACATGTTCTTTGACCTGCAACGCTTCGCCGTGATCAACAACGAGACCGTGACAGGCGGCATCGATTTCAACAGCGGCGAAACAGATGTGGTCGGCACCGCCGCCGCCGATTCCATCACAAACCAAGTAAATTACGCCACCATCACCGCCGGCGACGGCAACGACACCATTGAAAACGTCGGTTATTACGCGGTGCTGCTCGGCGGCGCGGGCTCCGATCGCATCACAAATGTCGGCGGCGAGGTTTTGATCGACGGCGGCGCCGACAATGATGTTGTGCTCAACAGCGGGAGCAATTCGACGATCCTCGGCGGCGCGGGCAATGATATCGTCGCCAACGTCGGAATGTCCGCGCTGATCCGCACGGGCGACGGCGACGATTCGATCGTAAATTTCGCCGACGGCACGAACGGCAGCGGCTTTTATACGACAATCGTCGGCGGCGCGGGCAATGACACCGTCGATTTTCGCGCACCGATCGCCCCGAACTACTATCGATATTTTGTCGGCGACGGCAACGATGTCCTGCTCAATTATAACGGCCGAGTCGTCATCGCGCTCCCCGACGACGCCTCTTATCGCACTTCGATCGAAAACACCGCCGACGTCCACGACGCCATTCTCACCGTCGGCGACAACACCATCAGAGTCGTCGACGCCGCCGGTTCCAATCTCAACATCAGCGGCGGGCAATTAGTCACCGTCGATGAAGGCTTCGGCGACTTCGATAATTACAATCACATCACCAACTCGACGGCGTCTGTCGAAGTCAACGGCACCGACGGCGATGATTTCATCGAAAATTTTGCGCGGGCGGTGACGATCAACGCGGGCGGCGGCAATGATTTTATCGCGAGCAGCATCCCCGCCGACGAGGCGCTGATAAGCAACGGTCTCACTCTCAACGCCGGTGACGGCGACGACACCATCATTGCTTATGCCGAGTACGGCTCGATTGACGGCGGCTCGGGCAACGATTCGATCATCGCTCCGAACGCGGCGAATTACAGTAATTTGTCGATTCGCGGCGGTGCGGGCGACGATACGATTACAGTTCGCGACGTGGGCGGCAATTACGTTTATCAATACGGCGGCGACGACGGCAACGATATCGTTATCAATCACAGCGGCTACGGCATGTTGCAAATCACCGACGACTCGGCGTATGCGACGATGGCTGTCAACAACAATCTGCTCGTCACGGTCGGCGGCTCGACGATCGTCTTCATGGACGCCGCCAACGTCGGGCTCAACATCGCGGGCGGGCATGTGCTCGACACCGTTGATCCGCACAACGTCACCAACACGACGAATTTTACGGTGGTGAGCGGCACGAGCGACGCCGATACGATCCGAAATTACAGCGACAACTCGACGCTCCGCGCGCTCGGCGGCAACGATGTGATCTCGACGACGGGCGAAGAGGTGATCATCGACGCGGGCTCCGGCGACGACACCGTTCAGATTGACGGCTATGCAAACGTCGTTCGATTCGAGGCCGGTTACGGCAACGATGCGGTCTACGGTTTCGACGACAACGATTCGATTGACATCACCGATTACGGCTCGTATTCGACGGCGGTCTCGGGCAATGATGCGCTCGTCAAGGTCGGCTCTAGCACTCTGACGATCATCGACGGCGCCGACAAAACTCTCAACGTGACGGGCGGAGATTATGTCGAGGACTCGGGCGGCGGCGCGGAAAATAATTTGCCGACGGGTTTGACGAAGGACGGCACGACGCTCAACGTTTCGACGGAGTATGACGGAGGCGTGTGGTTGACGGGCTTTGACATTCTCAATTGGCGGGAGTGCTATGCGGACGCGTCGGCGATCGAAGTCAACGCGTCGAGCGACGAGACGAGCGGTCGAGTGATCGTCGGCAACGAGCAATCGAACATGCTCCGCGCGGGTGTGAACGGCGCTTGGCTCTGGGGATATCTCGGCGACGATACTCTTGTCGGCGGTGCGGGCTCCGACATGTTCTGGTTCGGCAAGGGCGAAGGGCATGATGTGATCGACGGTTGCGACGAAACTGATCTGATCAATCTGTGGAGCGTCAGTCTGATGGAGATTGCGTCGTTCGATGTCGACGACGACAATAATATCTCGGTCGGGATCACGGACGGCAGCAGCTTTAAAGTCAACACGACGGGCTCATCGACTACGTTTCAGTTGACAGACGTCGGGCGTTGGAAATTCGATCACGGCAGTCGATCATTCAGCTATGTGCAATCGTGATTGCGGCGCTTGGAAAAAATATTTATCCACAAATTTTTTTACGGAGGGATTTTTATGATCAAACGGTTGTTCTCAATGGTCTTGTTTGCGGCAATGCTGGTGCTCGGCAACGGGCTCGCCAACGCCGCCACGGTCGCCATCGCGCTCGACACGCCCGCAGGAATGTTTTCGGAGCCGGAGAAAGTCAACGAGAGTCTGCAGGCAACGCTCGACAAAATTTTTGTCGGCAACTCCAATCTGACGTTCCTGCCGATTGAAGACGCTACCGGCTACCTGCGCATCTATCGCGAAGAACACGATCTCATCGAGGAAACTTACAGCGATACCGATTTCGTCCGCATGAAGACGCTCAAAAAGGAAGATTACTACAACGTCTGCAGATACTTCAACGCCGATTATTTGATCTACGTCAACGTGACGAACTCGGTGCCGAAACACTCGGGCGGTTTCCTCACGAGCGGGCAAAGCGTCAACGTCACGACCGATTTTCGCGTGTGGTCGAACGGCAAAAATGATTTCGCGTTCATGAAACGTTTGTCGGCGAAGGGCTCGTCGAACACGATTTACACCGGCGGCGACGGCAGTTCGTCACGCGCCGTCGAAAAGGGACTCAAAAAATGTTTGTCTCTGCTCGAAAAAGAAGCCGCGAAGATCAACTCGGCGATCGCCGGTTGAACAATCGACAAAATAAATCGGACGGGCTTTCGTCTTTCGAGATGCGGCTCGTCTTTTTTTGTGATAAAATATCGGTCGCAAAAATCATTTCGAGGTGAGACATTTGAAATTCGACTACCACATGCATTTTGAGTATGGAGATTACGACGAAGGTTGGGTGCAGGGATTTTTCGACGCGGCGGCTCGACGCGGGCTCAACGAGATCGGCATCAGCGAGCACTCGCATACATTTCCCGAGTTTCAACAGCTTTACTACGACGACTTGACGCTCGACGATTCGTTTGTCGGACGGTTTCAATCGACGTGGCTCAAAAAAAATAAATTCAAACACACTCTTGACGACTACTTTCGATTCATGGATCGATTGAAGTCAACGCATAAAGTCAAGATCGGGATTGAAGTGTGCAACTTCCGCGATCAGTCGGCGGTCGAAAATATTCTCAACGGTCGGGACTTCGATTATGTGATCGGTTCGATTCATTTCCTCGACGGTTGGGGCTTCGACGCGTCGGCACTCGTCCAAGAATTTGATCGACACGATCTCCGCGATCTCTACGAAATTTATACTCGCGAAGTCGAGAGGCTGTCGTCGACGGGGTTGTATGACGTGCTCGGGCATCCGTTCAATCTGTGGGTGTTCAATGTGCTGCCGACTTTCGACGAGACGGAGTATTTCGAGCGGGCGGCACGGGCGCTGTCGAAGGCGGGCATGGCGATCGATATCAACACCGGCACGGCATATCGATATCCGATCAAAAAAATATCGCCGCCTCCGAAGTTCATGGAGATCGCGGCGCAATATCGCTTGCCGATCATCACGTCGTCGGACGCGCATCAGCCCGAGGATTGCGGACGTTTCATCGACGAGGCGATCGAGTATGCGCGTGGGTTCGAATATACGACATGTCTGCAGTTCGATCGCCGACAACGGACGGAAGTTCCGCTCGGATAAAATTTATGCATGTCTCTTAATTGAAATGGGCGCTGCCGACGATCCCGCCCACCATCGACGGCGCCCTATTGTTTTAAAGCCCGCAACACTTCGGCTATTCGACGTGTCTGCAATTCAATCGGCAACGGCGCGAAGAAGTTCCGTTAGGCGATCGCCGATGATCCGCGCGTCGACAGTCGAATTTTTCTTGCCGAAACTTATTCGGATCGTCCCGCCGATATATTCTTTCGGCACGTTCAAAGCCCGCAACACATGAGACGTCGTCGTTTGACGGGAGTTGCACGCCGAGCCCGTCGACACACAAATATTTTTTAAATCAAGTCGATGCATCAGACTTTCGCCGCCGATGCCCTTGAACGACAGGCTCAAATGTCCCGGCAATCGATTATCGCCGCCGTTGATGATAAAATCAATGCCGTTATTCTTCAATCGATCGATCACCGTATCGACGCATGTAGAAATTTTTTCGGCGATGATTTTCATATCGCGACAATTTTTTTCGAGCGCAAGCGCCATTGCCGCGATCGCCGGCACATTCTCCGTCCCCGCGCGCATCGAAAATTCCTGCGCGCCGCCGTCGATGTAAGGCAACACTTTCAAACCGTCGCGAATGTAGAGAAAACCAACGCCTTTCGGACCGTTGAATTTGTGCGCGGACGCGGAGAGCATGTCGACGCCCGAATGTTTCACGTCGACGGGAATATGCCCGACCGCTTGAACCGCGTCGGTATGAAAAATTTTCCCGGCGTCGTGTGCAATCTCGACGAGAGTTTTAATCGGTTGGATCGTGCCGACTTCGTTGTTGGCGAACATGATCGAAATGATTGCAGTCTGCGGCAGAATATTTTTTTTCAGCTCGAGCGGATCGACCGCGCCGCATTGATCGACCGGCAACTTCGTCACCGTGCAGCCGAGATTTTTCATCGCGGCGCATGAATTTAACACCGCTTTGTGCTCGACGGCGGAAGTGATGATATTCGGGCGTTCGCTCAAATGCTCGAGCACGACGGATTTTATTGCGTGATTGTCGCTCTCCGTGCCGCCCGACGTAAAAATAATTTCATTCGGCTCGGCGTTGATGCAGGCGGCAATCTTCTCGCGCGATTGCCTCAAAATTTTTTTCAATGGTCGCGATAGTTTATACGCCGCCGACGGATTTGCGAAGAATTTTTTCTGCAGCTCGAGCATCAAATTCAATGCGTCGGCGTCCAATGGTGTGGTCGCCGCGTTGTCGGCGTAAATGATCTCACTCGAAAAGTTTGCAACCGTCATTCTTAAAATCCTCTATCTTGTCGAGAATGTCTTGCCGCTCGACTTCCAAAAAATTTGCGAGGCAGTCAATGCAATAAAAATTCTTGGACGCCATGCCCAAGAGTTTTTTGTTTATGCCGATCTCGTTTCGCGTCAACGGACGCTTGCCGCAAGCAACGCAACCGAAAATTTTCTTCGCCAATCAAATCACCTCGAATTGCGGGATGTCCTTGCCGGCGTACTCAATATCGAGCAGCGCCAATTGTTTTCGGATCGTCGAGCGCATTCGACAAGCGCGCGCCAAACAATATCGGTTGAAAAGTTCCTTGTCAACGTCTTCGACCCGACGCACGTTCGGAAACAATAATTTCAAATACGCCGTCGCAATCCGTTTGATCGCGGCGGTGTCGCGCGTGTCGGCTCGGTCGGGCACGCGGATCAGATTGTCGACGATGGCGCGATAACTTATGTCCTCGCGCAATTCATGGAGAATCGAACAAAAATATTCGGAGTTAAGCGCCCAATCGCAAACTTTCATGTCGTCATTCATGCGCGGAATGTTCCAGCCCTTGATGAAACCGTGAAACCGTTCGATCAGCGCCGACTCATGAAAAACCGTCGGCAGTTCGTCAAACATATTCGCGTCGCCGTCCAAATCCATTGTCGCCTTTGAAATGTTGCCGCTCAGAATGACGCCCGCGTCCGCGCTGTTCGAGTGATCGCCGACCGTGTAAACGCCGCTCTCCAAAAAACCTTTCAACGCCGCGCGCATCTCGTCAACGTCCTTGAACGAGATCGTCTGTACCTCGTCGAGCGTCACAAAATCGTTGTAGGCGACGATGCCGTCTTGACGCTTCTGCATGTCGAAAAACATCTTCGCGCGAGTCATGACGCCGCCGCTCGAAAGCCAACCGAAACGGCTGATCCGCCCGAACACGTAAGATTTGCCCGTGCCTTTCGGAGCCAACTCGATCAGATTGAGCCGCTTTTCGACGAATGGCAGCAGTCGAGTGAGCATCGTTAATTTTTCTTCCTCGTGCTCATAGCCCGCCGCGTTGTAATCGATCGCGCCCAACAATATTTTCAACCACTCATCGAACGAAAAATTGTTCCGCGCGGATTTGTAAAAATCCAAGTCGATTGTGTAAGGGCAAAAGTTTTGGAACTTCAGCAGTCGAATCTTGCCGGGCATTTTCGGTCGCGCATCAACGTCGGGCGGTCGATAGCCGAGCTGAATCAACCCCCAAACTTCGCGCCCGCCGACCAGCTCATCTTTGTACAGTTGCCAAATGTTGTCGTCGATCATCGTTTCCTTTGACGTGAGCCCGAAATCCGGCAGAGAAAACGACGCCTCACCGCTCGCCACGTCGATATCGATCGAAATTTTTGCCAACAGCTTGACGTGCTCGTTGTCCATGACGATGCGGCTCTTGATCGCATTCCACTCGTCTTTCTTCGGAATAAAGCGCCGAACGAACTCCGACAGCTCGTCCGTGTCAAAGTTGCCGTCGTCGTCCTCGAACCGTCGCAACAACCAATCCCGCATGAACGACGGCAGGCTCAGCGCGGAAAAAAAATTGCCGTTCTTCAAATCCTTATAGACAACCATATCGGGGAAAAATTTTTTCAATCGCCGTTTCATCGCTCGCTCCTGTCGACATCATCAAAAAACTCAAAGGCGGCATCGGTTTTTCTCGGCGGCGGCTTGGCTCCGCCGTTCGCATCGTGCCGGGGAATTTCAACGACCGGCATAAAATTTCCTTCAAATTTGCCCTCGAGCCGACAAATGTTGTTCGCCAAAAATTTTCGATCGTCGTCGGCAAGACGCTCGAGTACATTCGCAATCCCGCGACAGACGAAAATGATCTTGCCGTTGAAGTTCCGATCCTGCAACGCGCGCAAAATATTTTCCCGCCCCGTGCGATAAATGTACTCGCCCAGCCCGAACACGAACGCGCCGTTCTCGACGGCATTCAATCTGTCGACAAGCCGATCGGCATCGAGAAGATCATCGCCAACAAAAAAATTCGAGACGTCAATCTGCTCGAAACCGTTGAAACATTTTTTGAACGCCTCCGCCATCGTCGCGTCGTCCGCAATGACGAAGTACGGGCGCAAAGTATCTCGGCTCAAATAACCGCTGATTTTTTCCGCCGCGCTCGCGACGCTCAACCGTTCCACGCTCAAGACTCCCTCAAAAGTTTTAAGCCGACCTCAAAATTTTTATCGACCAGTTTGATCAGCAGGTCTTTTGCCTCGCGATCGGACTTCCGATTGACGCGCTCGGTTACTCTGTCATGCGCCTCGCCGATATAATACTTGTGCTCGGCAAATTTTTTTACAATATCATTCACTCGAACGCTCGGATACCATTGATAAGCATCGCCGTTAAATTTTCGCTCCAACTCCCGACGCACTTCATCATTGTCGGCGAGCAACACGCGATATTCTTCGCCGATAATTTTCTCGGCAAATGCCTCTTCGATCCGTCGCTCATCATCGAGCGCCTTCAAATACGTCGGACGCGTCTCGAGATAATCAATCGAAAACAGCACGTCGCGTTCTTCCGACGACGGCGTCATGATCGTCTCGAAAACTTTTCGCGCCGTCTCATACTCCGACTGCGGCACCATCGCCAAGATCGGCGTACGATGCGCTTTCGACCATTCGCGCGGATTTTTATTGCCCGCCGTCTCGCTCCACAGCTCCAAAAGTTTATTTTTAAGTTGCGCGCCCTTCAATTTTTTCGCCTGCTCATCGACAATCCTGTGATAAGTTCCCTGCGACGCGGTGAAGGAATTGACGGGCAACGCGCTGTAGAGTTCGTGTATTTCGTCCTCATTCAAACCGTCGAGCTGATACGAATATTTATCGCGCAAAATCCTGATCACATCGGACATCGCGCCATGAATGAGCGCCGCATCGTCGACAAGCTGTCGCAAAAAATCCGCGCGGATGCTCTGCGGAATCTCGCCGCGCTCAACCAACTTTTTTAACATCGCAAGAAAATTTTTCAGTGCCGGATAATATTCCGCAATGACGTCGGCGGGAATTTTTAAATCGAAGCGGCACTTATTCTGCCAACTCTGCACACACGCGTTGAGCGATTGCCCCCCGACGCCGAATTTTAGACTCTCGACAATGATCTTGTAATCGACGATCAACTTCTGTAAATCCTCAGCGGCAGTCTCGCGATCGCGCAACCATATCCCATCGCCCGAAGTCAGACGCCTTTGACATTCCGCGATCGGATCGTCGAGCCCGATCTGCCGCGCCAAATCGAAAATCAGCCCGTCCTCGAACTGCGTCAAGAACTCGGTGAAAATCTCGCGTCCGCGTTGAGCCGTGAGATATTTTTTCAGATCGTAAAACGCCGACGGATTGTCCGACAAAAATTGCCCCGCGCGCTCC